>ERZ795054.286-NODE-286-length-75764-cov-5.789708_pt1 | contig 75764 bp, 53 predicted proteins | sample MGYA00375138_ERZ795054 | MGnify/ENA primary metagenome ERZ795054 (study PRJEB30183, sample SAMN05720215) | anaerobic digester metagenome | isolation source: active sludge of municipal wastewater-treating anaerobic digesters | place: USA | collected 2014-12-23 ... | reverse complement strand
CGATGTGAATTTCATCAGTGACATCAATGCATTTGCAGAGGGTGGTGAGTTGAAGGTCAACCGGTGGGGAGATATCGATGCGGATAAAACCACCCTGCAGACCGGCATTCCGGGAGTTTTCGCTGCCGGTGACGGGGTTACCGGTCCCGCTACCCTGATAGAAGCGATTGCCCAGGCGAAGGTAGCATCAAGGAGCTGTGATCAGTATCTGAAAGGTCTTCCGCTGGTGGCTGCCCCCTATGAGTTCCTCAGTAAGCGGGATAACTTCAGGGTGCAGCAAAAGGAGGAGTACGCCCACAAATACCTGCATCAGCTCCGGCAGGAGATGCCGGTGCTGGATCCGGCCGGGCGCCATAATTTCTGTGAGGTGGAACTGGGATATGCCTCAGAAGAGATTGCCAGGCAGGAAACAGCCCGGTGCCTTGAATGTGGTTGCGTGGAGTATTTTACCTGCAAACTGAAAAAACATGCCACCACTTACGGGGCTGAGCAGAAGAAATTCAACGGGGAGTTTAAAACCTATGAGGTGGATTTTTCCCATCCCTATATCGAAATCGACAACAACAAATGCATCCTGTGCTCAAGATGTGTGCGCATCTGTCGTGAGGTGGTGGGTGCTGCTGCCCTCGGACTCGTGAACCGTGGTTTTCAGACCTATGTGGCACCGGCGATGGGCAACTCACTCACCGAAACCCATTGTGAGTCGTGCGGGATGTGCATCAGCGCCTGCCCCACAGCGGCCATCTCGGAAAATGTACCGTTCAAGCCGGGCCCTGTGAAGCTTGAATCGATGGAGTGCATCGATCCTTTTACCAGCGAAGGCTTTAAGGTCAAGCTGCTGCATAAGGGTGGATTTGTGATGCGTGCCGAAGGAGTTGCCAATGACCTGAATCCGGAGGGCAATATTGGCACCCAGGCAAAATTCGGGTATCACCTGTTCAACCGTACCGACCGTATTACCAAACCCATGCTGAGGGAAAATGGCCGTTTCAGGGAAATCAGTTTCGACGAGGCCCTGCAGGTACTTACCGATAAGCTGAAGAGTACCAATCCTGCCGCAGTGGCATTCTTTGCCGGTGGAACCCTTACCAATGAGGCATTGTATCAGGTGCAGAAGCTTGCCAGAGGGGGTGTAAAGACCCCGAATGTGCATAGTTTCCTTTACCTGGGCCGCCGAAAAGGATACGAAGAGATTACCCGTGACAATGTTCCCTTGACGCAAATCAGAGATGCCAAACGGATTTATCTGGTCGGGGAAAACCTTCATCTTCTCAATCCGCTGGTAAATCATCTGGTTTTCAGTACCAGATTCCGTGCAGGAATACCCGTAGAGCTAGTCACCACAGGGGCTGAAGCACGGCTGGCAGCCAAGGTGGATAAAGTGCATACCGTTAAGTCGTACTTCCACTTCTTCAGGGCAATGAACCGGATGATCCTTGCGGAGGGATTGCAGAACCAGATGTATATCGATGCGCACTGCGACGGATTTGCCGGGTACCGCGAGCAGATGCTGAAGGAGGATTACCAACAGATGCTTCAGCTGGCCGGAGGGTGCGACCAGCAATGTACGGAGAATATTGCACGGCAATACAACCTCGATCATGAAAGCATCTTCATCTTTAACCTGTCGGAGGTAACAGCTGCAGCAGCGCTTGAGATTAAAAATCTGGCACTCCTTACCGGAAAACCCGGCAAGCACGCCGCCGGCCTGATCGCCTTGCGTGAGCAGCCTAATGCCCAGGGTATCTTTGACATGGGAATGCATGAGAGGTTCCTGACCGGAGGTGTATATATCTCGGAAGAGCATCAGAAAAGGGTTGCAGATGCCTGGAAAACAGGATCGCTGCCAGTTCCTGATAAGTGTCTCACCGATCTTTTCGCGGAAGAGACCTTACAAACCGTGGTGATCATGAGCGAAGATCCAGTAGGGAAAGCCAAAGATCAGGAGGAGATTCACAGATGGCTCAGTAAGGTTCCGTTCTTGGTGGTTTCCGATTCATACATGACAGAAACTGCAGCACTGGCCAGCCTGATCATACCTGCATCCCTGCCCCTGGAGCTTGATGGCAGCTTTACCAGTACCCAGAGAATCCTCCAGCAGTTCCAGGCACAAAAGGCACCTGTATCGGATCTGAATACATATCAGTGGCTCCATAAACTGCTGGTAGCATTTGGATTGCATAGCAGCGGGGAGCCTTCGGAAATCCTTGCAGAAGCACTATCCCTGCTTCCTGTAACCAGGCCACGGGCAGTATTCACTTCGAGAAAGGAGGACACTCCGGCGAGCAGATTCAGGTTTGATTCATCATTAAAATAGAAATAGGTATGAAAGAGTTCAATTCTGTGAACGACATCCTGGAGTTTGCCATGAATGAGGAACAGCAGGCAGTGGAGTTCTATACGCGTCTGGCTGGTCAGTCGAAAACCGGGGATATGCGGGTGATTTTTGAAACCTTTGCCAATGAGGAGATTGCTCATAAAGCCAGGTTGATAAAAATCAGGGACGAGGGCACTTATGACACACCCCTGGAGAAGATTGCCGATATGAAAATTGCGGATTACACGGTAAGTGTGGCAATAACTCCTGATATGAGCTATCATGATGCCCTTGTGGTAGCCATGAAAAAGGAGAAAGCTGCCTTTAAGCTGTATATGGCGCTGGCAGATCGCGCCCCTGATCCGGCCATGCGCAACATATTCCTTTCACTTGCCCAGGAGGAGTCGAAACACAAACTCCGCTTCGAGATCGAATATGATGAATATGTGCTGAGGGAGAACTGATAAGCTGTTTAAGGCTCTTTCAGGTAGAACTTCTCCTGCAGTTCACCGATCTTCATCATCAGCAGGTCTGGTGGTTCGTACCCCTTTTCAGGTTGTCTCATATACTGCTCATACGCTTTATAGTAGTAATGGAGCGCTGTTTCGGTCTTTTCGCCGCATTCCGCCACCATCGCCATCAGCATGGTATTGCCGATATAGGTGGAATCTGCTCCGTAAAGTTTTCCGGCAAGGGGAGCAGCCTTTGTGCATTCGCCGCGCAGGAGCCAGTACCGGGCTACCTTTCGCTGTTGCTCTGCCGTGCATTTCTTTTCTGATTTTATTTTTTCTGTTGTAATATCAAGCCTGAGATCATTGCTCCAGATGGTATCTCCTGTGCCTGCCACCGGAATGCCTATTCTGAGAGCTGTTTTCCCCGGATCCAGGGCCCTGGTGGTACCAGGGTCAATCCCCAGCCAGAGGTGCAAGGGTGTCTGGGGATCCAGCTGATGGGTATCGGATGGGAGAGGCTTTAACAGGTGAAGGTCTGACCGTGATAACCCCTGGGCTCCCTGCCGAAGCTGGAAGACGAAGCCTGAGTACCAGGGGTCTCCCGGCTTTGACAGCTGTACAGGTGCAAACACTGAGTCAAGTTTTCGGATAAACACAGGATCTCGCAGCACCGAATCCGGAAGATCCCATACCGCTTCCTCGTAACTGAACCCCAACTGCCGGGCGATGCTGAAATGAAGTATCACCGGCATGCCACGTATAATCTGAACGTTTTCAAGGCTCTCTGAGGTAAGAGTGGCGCTCGGTTCCTGAGCCTTTGCTGGTAATCCCAGGGTTAGGATGCATAAGACACTGATAATGATATTTTTCATGGCTTAAGGGATATTTTAATCTGATCAAGGCATCTGCCACGTCCGGTGGCTGCGTTCCCGCCGCAGCTCCCACCTGCATTTTCCTGTGTTCCGGAGGTGTTGTTGGTAATGTTGCGTCCGTATATGCTGGTGTTTTTACTCACAAGTACCCACCTGCTGATATCCACCATCACTTCACCTGCCGAGCAGTTGATGGTGGTGGTGGGACCCCGCACATAGCAATAAGGGTTAAAACGTGTCGGATACCGCATCCAGCAGTTGCAGTCGCCGCTGGTAATGCCTCCGGGCCCCGCAATATGGAAGTAGGCGAAATTGGCAGTGTCATTCCTTCCGGTTACACGGTCGATGGTCAGCGATTGCCCTCTGGGAAGGTAGCCGCGGATGTACCCTTCACCATGATGGAGTGCCCCCATGGCATGGGAGAGTTCGTGCGGAATTACATAACGCCAGTATACAGGGTCTCCCATGCCGATCTGATCTACAAAGGTCGTATCTGCGTCAGCCAGTCCGATTTTAGATAGCCCTCCATACCCCAGGCTTGAAAGGTCTTTGTGGTTTAGCCTGGTTCCCTTCTGCTGAAAACCCAGTTTATAGGTATTACAGTTGTTGTTGATCACCCTGGCTGAGTCGAATTCGAAGTTGCCAAGTAATACCGGAGCAACTCCACAGAAGGGCAGATCTCCTGCTCCGAAGTTATTCACATCCTGAACGAACAGGTTTTTTATCCCGGGATTTAACCTTACATGGTTGCCCTTGGCTATGAATCCCCTGTACTCTTCGTAGGCTGATATGCCGTCGCCTGGGTTGGGGTTTCGGGGAACGGAATCCAGATCCGCTTTCGGATCATAAGGATCAGCAACCCTGGTTGTTCCAGTGGCCGCCTGTGCTGCGGTTTGCCACCCTCCGTCCGGAATGCGGTTTTCATCAACGTCACGCGGTATGGTAACCCGGTTATCATCATACTCCTTTTTGGTGACCCTGCCCAGACCGGGATGTTTCTGCTCCTCCTTTTTCAGTCCAACAGAGGTATAAAGTCCGCCAGCGTTTTTATCCGCATTGGCTGTGGTTCTGAGGAAACCGAATCCTCCGAAGTCCCACGAACGGATTGTAACGGTATATTCACGCTCAGGACGCGTGGAGCAGGCCGATTTGCACCAGATGGTATTAAGGGTACCGTATCGGTCCTTTATAATGGTATCGAACAGTTCGAGCGTATTGGTTTTTTCAAACGAGAAGTCAGGGCAGCTATCCACATACCGACCGAGAAGGGTGTCTGGCCAGTTGAGGCAAATACCCGGCTCTTCGCTGACGTCGATCAGGTCAAAGTGATGGATACGGCACTGGTGCGCCAGACCATTTTTCCATTCCTTTTTATCCCTGTATACCAGCCAGGATCTCTTTTGCAGCGTATTGTCTGATTCAGGCAACCAGTTCATATCGGTCTGTTCCAGCTTTATTCCCGGTTCATACACTTTAAAGGTGATTTTTCCCTTCTCCGAATTCCTGTCATTGATCTTCATGCCATACGCATTATAGGCAAACACTTCAATTTCAACTTCACATTCTGCGTCAGGGGCTTCGAAAACCACATACCTGCCTTTGCTCCCTTTCACGAACGTGCCACTACCTTTTACTATAGACCACTGATATTCAACGTTGTCTTCGTAAGTGGCGATGGTGTCGTTGGTGAGGCACCTTACCGCTTCGCACCACACCCTCATTTTGTCAGGGTCACGGATATCGGAGGCATAGAGGTACACCCATTCCTTGAATACCAGCCTGGTATTGTCGTCTGTCTTGGGTGTAATGATCGTCGGTTTGGTCAGGTCCCTGTCCTGTGACCAGGCCGGTCCTTTTGCAAGGCAGGTTCCGGGTATCGGGCCACCGCTTACCTGGGGTGCTGAAGCCATCCTGAAGCTGTCGGATTCGATGTGTATCTTGTAGTAATCCGGATTTTCACGGGAGCGGCTCGTCTTGATTTCGATGTTTCGGGTGATCGTATGGTCAAGCGGCTGCGACTTATTGTCGTCAATAATCAACAGTTTTACCTGCGTGGTTTTTGTACTGTCCGGTTCTACGTAGGGTGGCATGAAGATCACCCGGTTACCGGGTTTTTGTTTTTCGGGCACCAGGCAGCCTATTTCCACAAAATCCCCTTCACCGCTCTGAATCTGCCACTCAAATCTCACACGGCTTGACGTGACCTGGGTATTCAATGATCCGGATTCATGACAGTCGGGCATGGGGTTGCACCGCCAGCGGATGAGGTCGAAATCATCTCCAACAGCCAATAAAACAATCATGCTGTCCCGGGCAATCCTCATCGAATCGCGCCAGGGATCAAGCCCCCCCTGCATGGCAGGGAAACTGTCAAGCTCAAGTTTTACCAGACAGGGACCGCAGTCGAGGGGTACAGGCTCAACGTCATTGCCTGCCGTTGCACTGGCATTGTGGCTGAAGCGGATGCACTGGGGTGCGGACAGATAGGCTGAGGGCAGGCCATCCGTCCCGATAAAAGTTCCATAGATCTGGTACACAAAGGCCTGACCCGGTTTCAGGAAAGTATTCAGTGGCATTGTCACCGAATACATCTGCGGAAGGGTACCGGTTGTTCCGGATCCCGGAACAGGTGTGGGTGTGGCAGGTACCGGAACACTCCATCCGATCACTTTTCTTGCCGGAGGTTCACTCCCTTCTCCAACCCAAACGGGCCGGAGAGGTCCCCATTCCCATCCAGGCGGTAATTCGGGCGGAACAGGAGGATGCTCGCCCGTCCACCTGGGGCCGTCAAGCCCCCATTCCCAGCCGGGTGGCAGTGGCGGCAGGTCCGTTTCCCCTTCATCAGGCCAACTGGTTCCTGAGGGTATCGTGTCGGCGGGTGAAGTACCACCGGTGGTGTCTTTTGGCTGTCCGTAAGTACCACCGGCGAAGATTCCTCCCCCTGTAATGGTTCCGCCCTGGTTGGTGCCGGATCCCGGCGGTGGAATATTCACAGGGGGCGTGGGATTGAGGGTGGGTACCGGTGTCGGAGTTGGTGTCGGAGTTGGTGTTGGAGTGGGGGTTGGAGTCGGTGTTGGAGTTGGAGTTGGAGTGGGCGTTGGTGTGGGAGTTGGTGTAGGCGTTGGTGTCGGGCCTGGTAGCAGTCCGCAGGGATTTGCACTGACGATCACCTCAAAGCTGGTGAAATCTCCTGTAGCCATCCATTGAAATTCAGCTTCCGGGGTGCGGATCTTTTCGGTTACATTCCCCGCACATTCTGCCAGAGGGGCAATGGGTATGATGTTACGCAGTGATTCCGATCCAGCAAGGAATGTGAAGACTTCGCTGTACCCTTCGTTCATCCCCAGTGAAATCCCTTCACCTGCAAATGCCCTTACCTGCCATGCATAGGTTTTCCCGGGTTCAAAGGGTGCGGCATGCAGCGGATAGGGAAAGAAGGAGCCAGTCAGAACCTCACCGAAGAAGAAGGGGGGATTGGCATGCATGGCCTCTTCTGCCCCCTGGCCCGGAAGTACTTCGGTGATGGTGATGCTGTAAAAAAGCTCCGCGGCTGGTAACGGGGAGGGGGGGAGCCAGGTGAAAGCCGGCAGCGGTTCAGACACCGCTGTTCCGTTGCCCGGAGTAACCAGCATCGGGGGCGAAGGGCTGAAAACCGAATGCTGGATGCACTGCCTGCCTGCCTCCTCCATGGTTTGCACGTTCCAGAGGGTCGCGCAGAGGGTATAGTTACCCGAAGGCAATGTATTGGATATGAGCACATACTGCTTGTATTCATCAGGCAGGAAATCCACAGTGATGGGTTCGTAGATGCTGTAATGCGGAGTGGAAATGCCTGGTTGCAACTCAAATACTGCCGTGCTACCCGAAAACACCATCCCTTTGTTCTCCTCTTCCACCGTGCCGGTCATTCGAACGGTCAGCACCCCGCTGGTAAGGTTATCAAAGGATACGAGTTGTACGAAGTCCTCGGGATTGAACTTGCCCGGAGGAGGCAACTGTAAATGGATCACCACCTGTGCCGGGAGCCTGATGGCCATCACCAGGCATACAACCAGCATCATTACGACCTGTAGGTAACTTTTTGTTTTCATGGTGTATTGGGTTTCATACTCACCTTTAACTGGCTTAAACATTGTCCCCTGCCCGCTGCAGGCCCTTGTGCGCAATTGCCTGAAGCATTGGTGCCCGTACCTCCACTGTGATTGGTGACTTTTGTTCCGAAACCCATTCTGGGATCTCGTGTTTTAAGTCTCCATGTGCTGATGTCGGCTTCCAGATAATCTGCGCTGCAGTTTTCTGAAGTTCCTCCGATCCTGCACCAGGGAGCTGCATAACTGGGATAGCGCATCCAGCATTGTTCATCCCCACTGGTGAGATCTGATGTGCATGCGATGAAAAACCAGGCGAAATCGGCGGTGTCGTTTCTCATGGTCCGGCTGTCAAGGGTAAAGGAATGGTGATTTGGCAGGAAGCCCGCAAGTTGCCCTTCCCCATGGTGGTAGGCACCAAGGGCGTGAGAGAGCTCATGGGCCACAAGATATTTCTCGTAATCATTGTGTTTATTAATGAACTCGTTGCTGTTGATCCTTACAAAATGGCAGGTATCGATGCTGAATCCATCTGCATAACCCCCATAGGCCGAATCAGGTGAAAACGCATATCTGATCAGCCGGAGTCCTTTCTGCTCAAATCCCTGGGTAAATGATTTTCTGTTATTGTTGATGACCCTGCCGGTATCCATTTCATCAGCTTCAATCAATACAGGATAAATTCCCCCTGTATTTGAGGAAGAGAAGTTACCTGTGCCAATCTGATCCCGGTCCCAGATTAACAGGTTCTTCACCCTTGGATTCAGCCTTTTATGCTGTGATTTAACAATAAAACCCCTGTATTCCTCATAGGCAGTCAAACCATCCCCATCATAGCTGTTTCCGGCAAACTTCTCACCATCCGACGCCGGGGGAAAGGTGTCCCGTGCAATCATGGAAAGGTCATTGGCAAGGAAGATCGGAGCATATCCGCAATCAGCGATGCGGTTGGTATCCACATCTCTGGGTATGGTAACCCGGTTGTCAGAAAAAACAATCGCTTTCCTGCGGTCGGGATGCAACAATTCACTCTCTTTCCAGGCTATCGGAAGGTATGGCGATTTTGCAGAACTTTTGATGAATGCATAGGCGCCATAATCCCGGCATTGAAGTGTCACTTTCTGAACCCTGCAGGGTATCGTTGATTTTGCCGACAAACAGGAAACCGAGTCCGGAGGTGGCCATCTTTTGCAAAACACCGTATCCCACGATTCCCATTCTTTTGCCAGGTTAAAATGCAGATCGGGACAGGAATCGGCAAAGACTCCCGGGGTTGCGGGCAAAGCCATGGGGTAATTGAGGCAAATTCCCGGCTCATTGCTTGGACGAATGAGCTCCAGGTGATGAATGGCACACTGGTGGTCCAGTCCCGGAGTCCATGTTTCTCCTTCCAGATACATGAGGGTTGAGGTTTTTACAAGGAGGATATCACTTTTCGGCAACCAGTCAGCTGCCGTCTGATCCATCCTGATTCCGGGCTGATATACCTTCAGGGTGATTTTTCCAGGTGGTTGTTTTTTGTCGATAATCTTCAACCCACTCGGATTAAACGCTTGAACTTCAATAGTCACTTCTTCCGGAATGCCCGACGCCTCATATACGACAGTTCTGCCATATTGTCCTTTGATAAATGCACCCCCACCACTTTTGATCCGCCATTCAAAATCCACGTCATCCTCAAACATGCTGTCTCTGCCCAGGGTATTGCACTGGGAAGATTTACAGTTTACATGCAGATTGTCGGGGTCGCGGAGATCTTTTACCGTAAGCCGGATCTGCTCCCTGCATACCAGTTTCTTTGCCTCCTTTACTCCGGGCAACAGGATTTCAGGTGTTTTAAGGTCATTTTCTCCGCTCCAGTAAGGTCCGTCGGTGAGGCAGCTGCCCCTGGGCAGATTGGTAACCTGGCTGGCAGATGGGAGCTGGTATTTGTCGGAGGTGATCTCAACTTTGTAATAATCAGGTCTTTGCTTTTTCCGGCTGGTCTTCAGTATGATCCTTCTGGTAACCGTTTGGTCTGTAGCCTGCGAAGGATTGTCGTCGATGATGCTCAGCTTTATGCGCGTTTCTTTGGTGCTGTCGGGTTTGACATACGGGGGCATGTAGATCACCCGGTTACCACTATCTGTTTTACCGGTGCCAGAGCAACCGATCTGCACGAAATCACCCTCACCTGCAATGATTTCCCAGGTGAATCTCACCCTTGATGATGCCGGTCTCATGTCGGTGGAAGGGGTCTCCGGGCAATCGGGTTTTGGGGTGCAATACCAGAAAATCTGATCAAAATCGGCACCCAGGGCCTTTAGCGTTACAAAACCGTCGCGCAGTATTTCCAGGATTTCCTGGGGTGGGTCGAGTCCACCGTCCATCGGGGGGAAGGCTTCCGTTTTAATCAGGGCAACACATTCCTGGCACGGTGCTTTTTGGGGTTTCGAGCCATCGGCGGTGGCTTCATAGCGGAGGCACTCCGGCTCGGAGAGGCACCCTTTAAGTGTTCCTTCGACCGGGTCTTTATAGATGCCATATACCTGATACACAAATGCCTGCCCCGGTAAGAGCACATCATCCAGATGCATCCAGGTGCTGTACACCTCCTGTATGGCATTTGAGGGTAACCCCGGATCAGGGTTCAGGATTTCAGGGGTATAGGGATCGGATACTTTCAGGATTTTCCGGTTGACAGGTTCCGACCCTTTGCCCGTCCATACAGGCCGCAATGGCCCCCATTCCCATCCCGGGGGCAGGTCGGGTGGGGCAGGAGGGTGTTCGCCTGTCCACCTGGGGCCTGATGGCCCCCATTCCCATCCGGGGGGCAATGCAGGCAACTCCCCTTCATCCTCGTCGGGCCAGTGGGTGATACCCATGCCCCCTCCACCTGCCGGTACCACAGTAACCCCGCCACCGGTGGTATCCGGGTTGCCACCCTGTGTAATCACCGGGGGGTTCTCGGGAGGCTCATCCCCGCCTGGCTTCACCGTATCGTTAACTGGGGAGGTAACCGGTGGTTTCGGTTGATGGGGAGGCGATACCGGTGGGTTGACAGGTTTCGAAGGCTGGTTGGGGATGGAGGGTTTCGAGGGTGGCGTTTTCTGTCCGGGAAATCTGCCGCAGGCATTGGTTGTGACAACCACCTGAAAACTCACAAAATCTCCCGAAGCCATCCACTGAAACAGCGCTGCCGCTGAACTGACACCTTCGTTCACCTCTCCCACACAGGCTGCCACCGGCGACAACGGGGTGATACTGTGATCTTCCCTCTTACCCCAGGTAAACAGCGCAGTTTCAGAGAACCCTTCGTTCTCCCCAACAGGCAGAATGCCTGAAAGGGACTGAACCCTCCAGGCATATTTTTTTCCTTCAGTCAAAGGAAAAATTCCGACAGAAGGGGAAAAGAGGGTCTGGTCTGTGCTCCATTCCATCAGCGGGGGATTGGAGGTGATTGCCTCCTCCGGCAGCTGATTGCCAAACACTTCTGCCAGCTGTATCCTGTAACGGATCGGCTCGGGCGGGAGGGGGGCCGGAGGAAGCCATTGGAAAACAGGCATGGTGCCGGTGGCTGGGACCTCTCCGACAGGGTGAATGAGCACCGGTGCCGATGGACGGAAAAGCGTATGCGGCACACACTGGTATCCCACTTCTGCATTACCGGGTAGTTCATACAGCCGGCAGCAGATCACATAGTTGCCCGATGGCAATGTGTTGGAATTCAGCACATAATTGCGGTAGTATTCATTGATATAATCTATGGTAATGGGCTCATAAACTGAGTAATGTGGCATGGTAAATCCCGGTGACAGCTCAAAGGGAGCAGTTGTACCTGAAAACACGGTCCCGGAATGCTCTTCCTCAACAGTGGCCGTCATATAGGTTTGCATCAAAGAGCCGTTGTTCTGAAAGGAAATCAGATGAATGAAGTCTTCAGGGTTGAACTGTCCGGGCGGCGGCAGCTGAATGATGATCTGTACCTGCCCTGCCAGCAAGTGCGGCCAGAATGCAATGACTGCAAGGATCCAAAGTACTTTTTTAACGGAATGCAATCGTCTGTATATTACCATCGCTTGCTGTAGGTTATGCGTATCGAATATTCTGAAAAATCCTCCCCGGGGTCTGTAAGGCTGGTATAAGTCGCCGGTTCAGCCAGTACCCGTATCTGTCCCCATTGTTTGAAATCTGCAGTAAGGCTCCCGCTTATACCGGTTCTGCGCTCCTCTCCGTTCCGGTCGTTGTATCGAACACCCAGCCCGGCGGTCAGGATCTTTTTGCAGCGGTATTGCATACTGCAGCCAAACTGCCGTAAAAGGTCTTCCCTGCTGCCAAAATCCTGGTGATATCCCATGATATTCAAATTAAAGGAGAGCGGGATCCGCGGGATGATGCTTTGCTGCAGCGTCAGGCTGTTGCCGGTAAACTGGGTCGCGTCTCCCTGCAACAGGGCTTTCATCTGCTGGTTTGACCAGGTGATGCCCGTAAAACAAGTGACATTTTTACCGATGTGGTAATTTTTCCCTGTTGAAATTACCATCACCTTCGCGGTGTTGCTGATGTTTCCCCCTTCGGATTCAAGAACCTGGGAATGGGGGGCGTAGTGGATGCTTACATAAGGCAGCTTCACCGGCTGCCAAAGGGCAGTGATACCCCAGATGAACGTAGTGGTGGTGGTTTGCTTTGCTTTGCTAAGGTTATCGCGGTACCACCGGATCTGGGGTTGCAGGCTGAATCTCCGGCGAAACAGGTATTGGCTTCCACTGGCCTGCACCGATTGGTAATCCTGCCGGATGTAATTGATACCGGGCGATTGAAATCCGGGACCCGCCATTTCCCACGACAGCTGCAGCTTTGTGGTACGAAGGTTCAGCATGGTCCTGGTGCGTGCTGCATACGAAAGCGAGGTGCTTAGTCGTGGGGTATACAGTTTCAAAGCCCAGACAGGAAGGAGGTCACCCCCCAGCGTATCACTCCGGGTATTGGCCGTATGCAGGCCACCGACCACCTCACCCTCCAGCGTGAGTTTCTTTCTGAAAAAACTCAGCCCTCCGCCGATTCCGGTGAGCAGGCTCTCCTTCGGACTTTCTGTTAAAAGGAGGGTGTCAGCCGGGATGAAAAACGTGTCTGTGAGATGAATCAGCGTATCGGGCTGCCGGATGAATTTCGTTTGCAGGTCCGATACCAGGCTGCTCTCACGATCCTCTGCCTGAAGCACCTGCAGGTATATGTGGTTTGCCCCTTCCTTTCCCAGTCCCAGCCTTCCAAAATACATCGTCTGACGGTAACGGTTGTATCCAAAGGAAGCTGTTGAAATCTCCCTTTGCAGGTCACCACCGGCAAATGCAGTGTAAAAAGCCCCGAACCGCACCTGGATGTTGATACCGGTGAGGGGGACCATGCTGAGCATGAGCGGAGAATAGGACGGACGTGCGCGGCCTATCTCAAACACATCAAACCGGCGCATGAAACGGAACCCCGGCTTTTGTACCTTCGAAGCCAGCAGGGATCGCGCGTCAAACTTCAGCGAAAGGTGGTTCATGGCCTGATACTGATCGTTCTGCATGGTGGAATAAAGCCCGCTGACCGACAATGGGATCCCAAAAACCTCCACTATCCCGGTTCCCTGCAATACCAGCCAGGATGGAGGGACTTTATAGCCAAATGCCTCCTTCCGGTTGGAATAATTTCCGGTTAATGACAGGTTGCCATGGGTTTTGATCCACAGGGGCGTCGTATCATTCTCCTGGCATTCTGCTACCCCTGCCGGCAGTATGATACATCCCAGAAGCAGGAGTACATAGATTCTTTTCATCCAGGGGGAGTTTGGTTGCGAAAATGGCTGACTGCTTTAGTTGCAAGGGACAATCAGCCGGATTTGTCTGCCCAAAATATGACCCCGTAACAGGTATGCAATATACAACAAAATAGGCTGATTTGCAACGACTTTCTGTTTTTTTTCGATATTCTTTGATCCCGGATTAAACCAGTACCGGATTTACAGGTCTGAAAGGTTTTAGCTCCTTAACCGGGGCTGAACTTTCCGTTCCTTAAAGGGTATTCCAGAGGTCTGGTTCCAATGTTGGCAATTATTTTTATTTAACCCCAGGTACTATTATGAAAAATCTTTTCGGCATTCTGTTTCTTGTGTGTGTGTACAGCTCATCTTTCTCCCAGTCTCAAACCTATTCTGACATACCCCGCCACTCCTTCGAAGGGGTGAAGACTTTTGACGGGAAGTTGTTTTACACCACCCACTATGGTGCTCCACTGAAAGATATCCCCTATAATTATGTGATTCAGATTTTTAACAGCGAATTGAAGCGGGTAACCCAGGAGGTGATCCCGGTAAAATACCTCAGCAGCATTGCCGATATTGCTCCGCACAATGGCGGGTTGATCTGCTATCTGCAAAGTGCCAAGGAGGGTTTGGTGTATTCCTTTGATGCCACGGGCAAATTGCTGTGGAAGAAAACCCTGGTCCTGGAAAAAGCGCAGCACCATAATGTTAAGATCCTTAGCCTTGGCCAGGATGGCTTTGTCATTGTAAGACCCGATGAGCTGAAAAAAGACGGATTCAGGGTTACCCGTTACGACAACAACCTGACGGAAAAGTGGACCCAGGCCTATTTCCCTGAGAAGGGGAGCATCGACTTCTCGATGGCAAGATTGACCGGAGACAGGGTTGGTGTGATGGCCAGGTTCATGCAGTCGGTTTTTTCTACCAAATTCGAGGAACGGCTGTATATGTTTTCCGTTTCTGACGGCTCCCTGGTGTATGAGAAAGTGATTATCAATGAGCAGGGTAACGGCAAACCCAAAGAACTTTTTATCGGGCCTGATGGCAGCGCATTCGTCATCGGATACACCTTTGACCCTGCCAAATCGTTTGGTGAAGTGGTTACCCATCTGTTTTACCAAAAGCTGGATGCCTCGGGCAATGTATTGTACGACAAGAAATTAACCATGGAGGGTGACCTTAAAGACAAGCTCATGTCAGAGATGGGTCGTAATGCTTTTGGTTTCAATACTACGCCTCTCATCCATTTCGAAGATATCTCCACTACCGATAAGGGAATCAGGGTATTGGGTGAAACCTACCGGTACATCAAAACCCCGGTGGCTGCCACACCGGGTGCGACTACCCAGATCAGCCAGCCGGGAAAACTCTATATCATGGATTATGTTCTGCTGGAGATCAATGAAAAGGGGGCTTTGGCCGGCACCAGGCTGATAGCCAAGCCTTACAAACGAATTGATGCCGAAGGCCATACGCTTGGAGCAGAATACACCGCTGATGACTATTTTGCCCCCTTTGGGCTGTTTTCGTTCAGGTATCTGACCACCAGAAACGGCCAGCCCGAGCTGGTCTCCCATAATTGGAGCCGCAACACGCCTTATTTCGGATTCACATCCCTGGAGGTGAACCACGAGAACATCCTCAACCGGATATACCTGAACCGTTCTGTGGCCCAGGGTGATGCAGGACAGTTTTCGGCCTACTATTTCAAAAAAGAGGGTATGCAGACTCCTCTTCAGACCTGTCAGTACGATATTCTTCCCTACCATCAGCCCGGCAAAATGGTTTTTTACGACTACAGCAATGAAGAGTTAACCATGGAGGTGATGAATATCGAAGTAAAAAATCCTGTTCCTGCAGGCAGTGAATTAGCGCTTACCGGCATCCCGGGAAGTCAGTTCAGAGGCATTATGCCTGTGGATGGCAGGGGCTATTATACTTTTTATTATGGTGAACCCAGTCACAATAATACCAGTTTGTACATTTATCACCGGCTGGATGAACAGCTTAACACCCTGGGCCGATCGGTGCTTAGCGTCCCCAACAGTGCGGTTTTTACCGGAAATGTGGCCAGCGGAAAAAGTCAGGTGATGGTGTTCCATGACGCGGGGGAACGAACATGGTATTTCTATGAACTGAATGAAACGGGTAAACTGGTGACCGAAAATTCAGTTTCTCTGGATAAAGGGGAAAAGGTATATCCAACCGGCAACCTGCAAATTGGTACCGCCCCGGAAGGTTTTTACCTGCTCCAGACTTACTGGGACGAGGTAAAAAAAGTCAATGGGATTCTTGTGATCCGACTTGGGGCAAGCCATCAGGTTCGCTGGACCTGGTCGTACCTGGCAGAAAAGGATGAAGCCCTGCAACTGGTTGCCTCACAGTCCAATGCCGGACTTTTTGCCATACTTCACACCCAGCGTCCCGTTGCGGGATGGAATAAGTTCCTGAACCGGATTACCGTGCTCGACGATAACACAGGCAAACAGCTGTATGACCATGATCTTTATGACGGGCAGGATTCCGGATTTCCGGAGTACGTGATGATTGCACCGGATAAAAGTGTGGTAACCAGCGGTATGTATTTCAAAGGGAACAAATTCGATTCCCAGAATTCCGATGGGATATTCTTTCTGAAACTTAAGCCTGATGGAACAACGGCAACCTATCTGAAAACCCTGTGGAAGGATGTGGAAGGTGCACTCAAGGTTACCGGAGGTTCCGACTTCCTCGTCAGCGGAAAGGTAAAGGTCCTAATCCAGGACATGGTGATGATGCCTGATGGCAGCTTCAGGGTGATCGGAGAACTGTACAAAAAGTCTGTTGGAACAACAGGGCTTGGGCTACTGATGGGAGAGGACCTGGGCGACCGGGCATTCTCCATTTACGACTTCATCGTTTTCGACTACAATCAGGGTAAGCTGGCATCGGTGTACAGGATTCCGAAAGCAGAGCAGAACATCGAGCTTCCCGGGAGTATCGGCCAGCAGAAAGGGCTGTCGCTTTCGCTGATGATGCGTAACTACAACATGTTCTCCTACCTGAAAACCCTGCAATCGGCCGGCCAGCCCTATATTGCGTATACCAATACCATCGATCGGAGCAAATACGTTTTTTCTGCTCCGGTGGCACAGCAAACCGCAGCCAAACATCCCCAGGCTCCGGCGCAGTATGTCATTCCCAAATCTCCGGATGACATGAACCAGCTCGACCGCATCAATACGAAACTGGAAAATCTTGGATATAAGCTAGACAAAGCCGTAACGGGTACCGATCAGACATTCACCTATTTCAACGATCCTTACAGGGGTTTTGCCATGGCATTCACAGGCAAGGTTCTGGTATATTACTACGATCCTGATGCAAGAACCCTGTTCCTGAAGCTGGAAACCCTGAAATAAAACACCTCCCTGCAGCTGCAAATTGAAAAATTTGTACTTTTGCGCCTTCATGATTGCGGGAGTAGCTCAGTCGGTAGTCCGCCAGCCGGCGGATCCCAGGCTGAGGGTTTTTTTGAAATATTGTTGCGGGAGTAGCTCAGTCGGTAGAGCATCAGCTTCCCAAGCTGAGGGTCGCGGGTTCGAATCCCGTTTCCCGCTCATAGAAATACAGCCATTTACGAAGTTTATTCGTAGGTGGCTTTTTTCTTGACCAACAATTTGCCTGACAAACCCTTGATCGCAGGCCCATCTCATCTCAAAGGTGTAGGTTTCGGGGCCACCAGGCATTACAAAGGTACGTTCGTTTGTAATAAGTTCCATTTTCTTTGTAGATGCATCGCGTCTGCGCCCGGAGTTTGTCGCCATCGGGGCATTTCTCTGTAAGCGGTGCCTGAGGCTCCCGAAGGCACCGCTCCGGCCAAGGCCGCTCTACTGATAGTCATATTTCAGTATTCTCCCTCTACCTTTAAATTTCACATTGCAGATCCATTAAATCTGCCAGATGGGATAAGCCTGGTTCCCGGAAGTGTGCTTTTATTTCTTGTTATTTTCTCTACATCCAGATCAAATATTTCGTATATTTTTCTGATATATGTTAACATAAATATCAATAAATAATTGTATAACAATGATATAAGAAAAGAAATATATCTACATACCTTTTGGGTTTTTTTTATGGATTCTTTATGGCACAACCTGCCGGAATAGCTCTAATTATATACCTTTGTAGAGATTAAATTCCTTGGTATGGTTTTCTTCAAACACGCAAACCAGTCTGTTGAATTCATTGATCATTTTATCAATACCATCGATCAGGGTGCGCTGATTTTCAGGGAGGGTGTCAAAAACTACCTGTTGGGGAACCGTGAAAGTTTCCTTGATAATCTGAGCACTCTTTCTGGGCTGGAAACGGAGGCGGATCATATCCGCCGCAAGATCGAGAACATCCTGTACACCCAATCCCTTATGCCGCAGTTGCGGGGCGACATCCTCAAATTGCTCGAGGAGCTCGACAACATCATTGATATGTCGAAGAAGAGCCTGTTTCAGTTTGATGTGGAGGTCCCGGTTATTCCTGCTGCACTGAACCAGGATCTCATCAAACTCACCGAAATATCCTGTCTGGCTGTTGAATCCGTGTTGCCGGCTGCCAGGGCATATTTCAGGAGTCCTGAAGAGGTAAAGGAGAAAATACACCGTGTTTACCTGTATGAGAAAGAAGCCGACAAGCTCGCGGATGCCATCAAACGTAAAGTATTTCAGGAGCTTCCCATTTCACGCCTGAGCGAAAAATTTCATCTCCGCTATTTCACACTGCACATAGAAACGCTTTCAGATGCTGCACAGCGGGTGGCTGACCTTCTTTCCATTATGGCGATAAAGCGTACGATCTAGACTGCTTATGCTTTTTATACTGTTCATATCAAGCGGATTATTCCTTGGCTGGTCGCTGGGTGCAAATGATGCTGCCAATATTTTTGGCACAGCAGTAGGCTCAAAGATGGTTAGCTTTATAAAGGCTGCATGGATAGCAAGTATCTTTGTGGTTCTTGGAGCGGTGTTTCAGGGCAGGGGAGCCACGGATACCCTCACCGAACTGGGATCGGTGGATGCCCTTGGAGGTGCCTTTACGGTGGCACTCTGTGCAGGGATAACCGTATTATTCATGACCCGCATGAGCCTTCCCGTTTCAACCAGCCAGTCGATAGTGGGTGCCATCGTAGGCTGGTCGGTCTTTACGGGTCATAAAACCGATCTCGGGATTCTGTCAGAAATCATAGGATCCTGGATCAGCGGACCGTTGCTGGGTATGCTTTTCGCTGCATTGCTCTTTTTGCTTACCCGCTATTTGCTTCGGCGGCTGAAACTGCACATCATTAAGCTTGATTCAGTTCTGAGGATCGGGCTGATTGTGGTCGGGGCGTTTGGAGCTTACAGCCTTGGCGCCAACAACATTGCCAATGTGATGGGGGTATTTGTTGCCATGGCACCTGAAGTTACGCTTGATTTCGGGTTGTTTACCATGGATGGAGTTCAGGTTTTGTTTCTCATCGGAGGACTGGCCATTGCTGCCGGTATCTTTACCTACAGCAAAAAGGTGATGCTTACCGTGGGAAAGGAGATACTTGCCCTTACCCCGGAAGCTGCCCTGGTGGTTGTACTGACCCAGGCGATCGTACTTTTCCTCTTCTCTTCCAGATCCTTCTCCGCTTTTCTCGGTAACATCGGGTTACCTGCGATCCCCCTGGTTCCTGTTTCAAGTACCCAGGTGGTGGTTGGTGCAGTGCTGGGAATAGGCCTTATAAAGGGAGGCCGGGAAATCAGGTTCAGGACACTGGGAGGTATTGGACTGGGGTGGATCAGCACTCCGCTGGCTGCAGGAATTCTCACATGGTTTGCCTTGTTTTTTATTCAGAATGTATTCGGGCTTGAGGTTACCTCCTCCATCCCTTCAGCCTCTCCTGACAATCATGTTATCTCATCTGCAGGAGCTCCCGCTCATGATGTTCCGGTTTTTAACCTCGTCCTGCCCTCGGCCATTATTCTTGCCTCTGTTGCCATCATTCTTCTTATCCTAATGATTTTCAGACAACAGAAATTGAGGTTGCAGGCAGAGAATCAGTTTTTACAGCAGCTCAATGAAAACTATGCATCGAACAGGTCCCTCAACGAACTTGAAATCAATACGGTTCAGATGCAAAACTCTATGCTAACCACCAGGCTTGAGCTTAAAAGGCAGCAGCTCAATAATATCTTGCTGAATATCAGTGATCAAAAAAACTTTCTTGATTACCTTACACGGGAGTTATCAGAGTTGATCGGGGTTGAAGATACTACCCAACGGGATAACAGGCTCAGGGACCTTGTGCTGATGATGAAGCAAAAGAAGTCCTTTTCGAAGGAGATGGACGAAGTGTACAGCCAGATTGAGCAGGTACATCAGAATTTCTATATGAACCTGTCTGATAAATTCCCTGATCTGACCGATAATGAGAAAAAGCTGGCCATGCTCATCCGGCTCAATCTCGCTTCCAAAGAAATTGCCACGCTGATGAACATCTCTGCGAAGAGTGTGGATATTGCCAGATACAGGCTTCGCAGGAAACTTGGACTTCAGGAGCGGGAAAGCCTTACAGAATTCATGAAATCAGTATGATAACCAACCCATTCAATAACCAAAACCTAAAATTATGAAAAGTAAACAAACCTTATTAACCCTGGGAATGCTGATCGCCTTTTGCGGAATCCTGCATGCCCAAACCAGAAACGTTACCGGGACCATTGCCGGAACCGATGGTAAACCCATTGCCGGAGTATCGGTGCGGCTGAAAGGGGCTGTGACGGTTGCCAACTCCGATCAGAACGGGACATATTCCATTACCGTGGCAGAAAAATCAACGGAAACCCTGATATTTTCCCATCAGGGGTATGACGAACTGGAGGTGGTTGTGATAGGCAAATCACAACTTAATGTTACCCTTACCAGCAGCGTCCGGTACAACCAATACGGACAGCAGGTGTCGCGCAAAGCATTATTTGCCGAAGACAGGGAAGGCATTCTGACATTCGAATCGAAGGACGAATCTTTCAGGTTCTGGACTGATATCCGACTGAATGTTGATTTCACCAAGCACTTCGACAACTATGACAACTCCCTGTCTGTTAACGGAAACCCTGATTCTGCAATTCAACTGTCAGACGGAGGGCACATCCGCAGGGCACGGATTGCCTTCAAGGCTCAGCTGAGTGATAAGTGGTATGGGGAGATTGACATGGATTTCAGGGACCTGGAACTTGATATGAATGATGTGTACCTGGAATACAGTGCTACCGACAGGCTGAGTTTCAAGGTAGGTCAGTTTCGTGAGCCATTTGGCATGATGACCAATACAACCTCACGTTATGTGAGTTTCATGGAAAGGCCGTTGAGCAGCGAAATGGACCCCAGCCGGCATGTCGGGGTTGGAGCGAGCTATTTCAGGCCCCGGTTTTTCACGGGACTGGGAATATTCACGGATGAAGTATATGGCATCGAAGCCAAGGATGTCCGGCGCAAGATACGAACCGGTACTGAAGCCAGCAAAGCCATTACGGGTCGTTTTATGGGGTACCCGATTAACAGGAACAACCTTACCCTTGGTATTGGTATTGGCGGTTCCTACCGCACCCCTCAGATTACTGACGAAGGGTCCAATACCGTGAGGGTTCGGGTCAATGACGAAAACCGCACCTCCCAGAAACGGTTTCTAGACACCGACGCCATTCCCAATGTGAAAAATATCATCCTTGCCAATGGAGAACTTGCTTTTGCCTGGAATTCTTTCCGCCTGCAAAGCGAGTACAAGATTATGACCCTCAACCGCGGGAAAATCTATACCGATGTTAATTATACCGGCCAGAACCTCAATGATGCCCATTACTCCGGATATTACGTTGAAATTGGATATTACCTGTTTGGAGACATGCAGAACTTCAACTACCGTGAAGGGGAATTTACCAGGGTAAGGCCGAACTCAAAAAAGGGAACCATTGAGTTGTCAGCACGTTACAGCACTCTGGAACTCAATGATGAAGATGCCGGAGTTTTTGGAGGAGAAGGCAAAATCACAGCCTTCGGAATTACCTACTGGGCACATACAAATGCCAGGATCATTCTCAATGTGGCCTATGTGGATCATGATGAAAATGCATCCACCAAGTATAAATGGAATGTCCCTGCCGGCGGTTTTGATTATACCTGGATAGGGACCCGCTTTGAAATTGATTTTTAAAATGCTGTATCTTTAGACCAACCATTAAAACAGATAAAATTTCTGATATTAACCCAATTATTCATTATTAAAACCAAAGTGCTATGAAAAAATTATGGATCGGTGCAATGGCTCTCCTGCTGATGAGCGCCACAGTGTTTTCTGTTTCGTGTGACAAAGAAGATGACAAGAATCCGCCTTTGATTACCAATGTTGCTATCACAGGCGGTGGTCCCTACACCGTTACTGCCACCATTCAGGATGATAACGGAGACCTGAAGAGTGCGGAATTGTTCTACAAGGTGAATGCAGCAACTACGTTTGAGGTGGTAGCCATGACCAAAGGCACCAACAATGTGTATTCGGGTGATATCCCTGCACAAACAGCAGGTGATACCATCTGGTATTACATCAAAGCCGTGAATTCGGTGGACCTGGTTACCACGGAACCTTCAAATGCCCCCACAACTGCCAAACAATATATTGTGGCAGGCATCAATTACGCCGGTGTGGTGATCAATGAGATCTGGGCCGGTGCCCCGACCGACAATGAGAAATTCATTGAACTCCTTAACGTTACCACTGAAGCCATTGATATTTCAGGGGTATATTTCGAAAGGAACAACGATGGAACGGTTGGTACGATACCCGCCAATACCATGCTTGCCGCTGGTGCCTATTATATTCTGGGGACCAAGAACAACACCATCAACCCCAGCGACCCCAATGCACCCTACGACAATTCGATCTCATCCGGGTTCTCTGCCAAAAAATCCATCAGATTTAAAATGCTGACCCCGACCGGTGACCCGATTGACGTATTCCTCCGTGGTGATGAAAACAACCTGGATGTAACCATCTCCGACCTGTCACCAAAATCCTATAGCAGGATTCCCAATGGAACCGGTGTATGGAAAGCCGTTGACAATCCTACTTTAAGGGCAGCCAATGATGGCACAGGAGCCATTGATATCCCCGACAGCAAATAGCAGCAGCAAGGTGTCCGGATGATTCTCCATCCGGACACCTTTTTCTATAACTGCCGGGCAGTTGTTTGTTTCTGAATCGGGCGGTCTAGTCCTGAACAGGATCAGGTCGATAATGCCGATCTGGAATTTTTTTGGCTGAATTCTGAGTATTACTTCAAAAGTGTAATCGTGAAAAAACAAATAAACAGACTATGAATCAAGAACTTAAAATAGGAGAGATCTCCAAACCCCGTTTTGAATTCCGCTCCTTCGGGCAGGAATTCGACAAAGCTGTTTTCAGAATGGGCCGGCTTTCGGTACCCGTGCCTGAAAAGGTTTGGGAGAGGCATTCTGAGGAGATTTATATCATCTCCCGAACCAACGATATCAACAATACAAAGATCAGGGACGGGAAAATGGACATTAAAACCTATGTTCAGACCGTTGATGGGCTTGAGCAATGGAACCCTCTGATGAAAGGGGAGTTCCCCATGAAAGCAAAGGTACTGCTGGAGGAGGTTTTTCCGGCCTTCCAGGTAGAAATTCCGGAACTTGTGAAGGACGAGTATGGTTATGATGAATTTATCGCAATGATCCGTCAGCATCCCGATCTGGCTGCCGTTAAAGTGGTTAAGCAGCGGTTTGGCTATATGGTGAACAATACCATCTGTGAATGGGGCTATGTGTTCATCAATGGTGCCAGGCTGGTAACCATTAATTCTGAATCAACTGAAATTGAAGATATCAGGAAAACCATTCAAGATATTGGCCTTGAGGGTGTTGAGAATATCAATTACCTGCAGGCCATCAAGCGGGTAATTGGAATGATACATAAACCTTTTGCAAATTAAAGCGTTATGGCACAGGAAATTGAGCGTAAGTTTCTGGTGAAGGGGGATTTTAAGCCCTTTTCGCAAAAGCAGACAAGAATTACACAGGGCTATCTTTCATCGGTACCTGAGCGTACGGTAAGGGTAAGGACCAAGGGTGAGAAAGGGTTTATCACCATCAAGGGGATCGGAAGCCAGACAGGCGCCAGTAGGTACGAGTGGGAAAAAGAGATCCCTGCAGAGGAAGTAAATGAACTGTTAAAGATCTGTGAACCGGGGGTAATTGACAAGGTAAGGCATCTTGTGACAGTTGGTAAACATACCTATGAGGTGGATGAATTTTTCGGGGAGAATGAAGGACTGGTGGTTGCTGAGATTGAACTCTCTTCGGAAGATGAGGCTTTTAGCAAGCCGGATTGGCTGGGAGAGGAAGTAACCGGTGATGTGCGGTACTACAACTCCATGCTGATGAAGAATCCATTTAAAAACTGGTAATCCGGTGATCCAATAATACCTAATTTCATGGAACAGGGAAAAGGGACTTCTGCCAATGCAGTAAACGATGATCAGCCTTTCGACCCGCTGGACATGCATCATTACCGCATTGAGCGGTTACCGAAGCGGGACCAGACCCCTTTCGAAAAGTGGCTGGCCATTATAGGGGCGCCTCTGGCTTTGATTGTTTTTGTGCTTTTTGCCTTTGTGATTGACCTGCCGTTTCTGCAGAACCTTGATATCTCCAGGGTGGTGTCTGCCGAGGCGCAGAAGGAGTTTCTGAGGATAGGTGCGGAAGCATTCAGCCGGTCAAATACCTATATGCTGGCCATTTTTCTGGCGGGACTGATTCTGTGGATTACCCAGGCAATCCCTAATTATCAGACTTCCCTGATCCTGATCATCTCACTGGTGCTGTTCAATGTACTTCCCGAAAAACAGGCGTATGCCCAGCTGGGTCATCCGGTCATGTGGCTCAATATTATGTCGTTTGTGCTGGCCAGTATGCTCGTGGAAACCGGTGTGGCCAAAAGGTTCGCCCTGTGGTTCATCCTGCGTTTCGGGAGGAATGCTTCCAGTATTTTTCTGAGTTTCATTGTGATCAACCTGATCCTCTCAGCTTTCATCTCTGCCACCACAGCCAAGGCAGCTATTTTACTCCCAATATTCATGGTAATTGCTGCCATCTATGGGGTTAGGCAGGGTGAAGGGCATAAAAACTTCGGGCGCAGCATCGTACTTCAGAACCTGCTGAATATCAATCTTGGAGCAGGGGCGTTTCTCACCGGGTCAGGCGCAAACCTGCTGGCTGCGGCGCTTATTGGCGGTGCCATCGGGGGCAATATCTTCTTTTCCGACTGGCTTTTTGCCATGCTGCCCATCATGGTGGGTTTAATGCTGATCGGTTACCTGCTGGCCATGCGGGTATTTTTTCCGCTGGCGCCCGAAGAGAGAATTCCACAAATTCCGGGTGGAATGGATCGCCTTCGGACCGAGTACCGGAAACTTGGGAAAATCAAACCAAACGAAGTAAAGGCCATCATTATTTTTGCGGCAATACTCGGGCTTTGGGCCACTGACAGGATCCATGGCATAAGTCCCACAGCGGTAGCATTTGTGGGGGCCATTGTGGCACTTCTGCCCAGAATTGGCATTATCCGCTGGAATGACGTGGACATCCCCTGGCATCTTTTTCTGTTCTCTGCCGGCGCCTACACCCTGGGTGCCGGTCTCGACATCACCGATCTGCCTTCCATCAGTGTCAATGCTTTCTTCGATCATCTTGGCATCGGCGACCAGACCGAGTTCTGGAAGATTTATTTGCTGCTTACCGGTGTAATGCTATTCAGTGCCTTGATATTTCAGTCGAAGACCATGCGTGCCATGATCTTTATCCCCATCGCCATCGGCGTAGCCAACCGTTTCGGGTATTCTGTTCTCAGTCTGGCTCTTCCGGTGGCATTCCTCATCGAGCATGTGTATGTGTTCCCCTTTAACAGCAAGCCTGCAGCGTTGCTGTATGAGACTGACAGGTACAGCATGACCGATGCATTCCGCTTCGGTATTACCATGATGGTTATCGCATGGCTCCTGATCATCATCGCTGGCGAAACCTGGTTCAGGTTCCTGGGCATCACCCCGAACGGCGTTTTTGGCTTATTCTGATCAGTAAGTTTATAAGGAAGATTAAACCTGAAGATACAGTAATCAGTAAAATCCATGATTGAAGAATCGGTAAAAATTCACGACAGGTATTCGATCGAAATCAAGCTGGGATTTAATGCCCGGAGGAAAAGTGCTGTCAGTGATTTTGCCGTCAACACGTGGCTTTTTATTCCCAATAGTCTTGATATCAATCCTTTAACCTATGAGAAAAAGGATTTTTACCGTGATGTGAGATCCAATATCAGGCTCATTACACCTGTTTACCTCCTTCGGGATATTGCAGGTGAGCAAAACACCCCTTTTGTACTTCTCCAGAAATCCTTTGAGAACCTGGCTTCCCATCCTTCCCGTACCCATACTGCTGAATTTGAGTACCAGATCAAGATGTTCCTGTCTATCCTGAAGAGTGCACTCCGGGATGATCTTGCCTTTTTATCAGTAGTTGAAAATCATAAAGATAAAAAGGATCTTATTGCAGAATACCTTGAAACGGTCCATACCATCACCAGCCGCTTCAGATCACTCAGGAAAATCATCAATGTATCCACCATAAAAAAAAGCTGGTTCGAGTACTTCCAGTTTGGGGATGAATTTATGAGTAACCTGGTTGAACAGTATCTTTTCAAGCTGGTTGAAAACATAGAAACTTGTAAAGAAAAAGAATTCAGTGGTTTAAGAAAGAAGGTAATACAAATTATACAGCAGGAAACTGCATACCGGAGAGAAAAGGGGTATCCTGTTGTGGAGAAGAAGGATCCCCATCATAACCGCGAATTGATTCTCAGGCTTGGATCACTGAAAAAATTTGCTGAAAACGAGCTCTTTCTGACCACCAACAAGAAGCGGGATGGTGTACTGGTGGAACAGATCTATTACAGCATTGCTGCCGGATTATCCATGGTTTTTGCCACAGCCATTGCTTTTTCTTTCCAGATGCGATACGGTAACTTTACCATACCCTTCTTTGTGGCGTTGGTGGTAAGCTACATGCTCAAGGACAGGATCAAGGAGCTGGGAAGATACTATTTCGCCCACCGGTTGGGGAAGCGGTATTTCGATCACAAGACACGTATCAGTCTTAAGGACATTCGCATTGGATGGAGTAAAGAGGCGATGGACTATATTCCTGAGGGAAAAGTGCCACCGGAGGTTGTGAAGATCAGAAACCGGATCCCGATTCTTCAGGCAAACAACCGCTGGCTTTCAGAGCGTATCATCCTGTATCGCAAGCTCATCCGCATCTACAGGCCCAGACTTGATGAAGCGATAAGCTATAGTACCACCGGAATCCATGATATCATCCGTTTGAACATTTCGAGTTTCGTAACCAAAATGGATGATCCCGGGTTTCCTCTGTACCGCCTGGACGAAGATGACTCCTTAAAGACTCTGAAAGGGGAAAGGGCTTATTTCCTGAATCTTGTGATGCAATTCAAGTACGAGGACCAGATTTTCTACAGGCGTTACCGGATTGTGCTCAACCGTGAAGGGATACTCGACATCGAAAAGTACCAGAGTTAAAGCCGGCTATTTCCTGAAATAGACCCAATACTCTTCCTCACCCTGTTTTGCAACCCAGTGCTGGTGTTCCATGCTCAGGGATTTGTCGAGGAGAGGTGCCGGGATGAAGGGGGCGATGACCCTCAGGATTTCCTCTTCCTTCAGGTGTTTGATGGCACCAAGTACTTCATGCACAGGTTGTTCTCCGGCATTGAGCATCTCCCTGATATCGATGGTGGTGGTTAATGCCTCTTCGCTGAACCAGGCGGGTTTCAGGGTTTGGTAACTGCCGCTGTCGGAAGCTACCGATTCCAGTGTGGATTGCCCGGCGGCATTTCGCAACCGGTTCACCAGGTCTTCAACCCTGAGCCCTCCGATTACAGCGGCCTGGCTCAGGGTGGTGATCCGGGTTATCGTTTTTCGGAGGACCGGGTTTTTCAGTTTCGAGAAAGGGGGTGCCGCTTCTGTCAGCAGGGTTTCGAGTTCCGGATAAGCTTCAAGTAAATCATAGATCTTCGTTTTGGGGGTGATGATGAGCTTTTCCATTTAGTTTTCCTCCATAGGGTCAGTGTACGAAAGGATTCGCCGTTCGCCGCTCAGGGCACGGTTATGGGTCAGGTCCTGCGACACTTCGAGGGTTCCCAGGTATTCCCCCCGGTCGTTCCGCAGGGCAAAGTACTCAATCAGAATAAATTTACCCTGCATCTGAATCCAGAACGGGGCATGGGAAGCTTTGCCCGATTTAAAGTCCTCAAGGATTTTTTCTACGATATGGGTGCTGCCCGGGGGATGGCACAACCGTACATCCCTGTTGATGATGGAGCGGCTGCGGGCAAAGATGCGTTCTTTCCCCTGTGAGAAATATTTGACCTTGTCGTTGCGGTCTACAAAAGTCATATCAACCGGCAGGGTATTCAGGATGGCCATCAGCTCTTCTGCCGTGAATTTTCCGGTAGGGAGCCGCACGCTGCCATCGGCTACCAATCCTGCCTCTTCCGTGGCCTCTGTCATCCCTTCGGGTTGCCAGTCGGCCTCCGGTTCAACCAGCGTAAAGCCAAAATCGGGGGTCTGACGGTGTATCTGCCACCAGTCTGCAGCGGTCAGCATGTCCATGCTCATCGGGAACAGGATCTCCTCCTCCTTGGTGATCATATCGGCCACACCTTTCACCGCAGGGATAAATAAAAGATCCAGGGTCGCCAGCAGATCCTCCTTCTCCAGACCGGGAGTGCGCAGCACTTCGATGCACCCTTTGAGCTGATCGCGGATTTCATCGTGCTTACCCCACATCACCTTAGGCGGACCGGTGATATCCCGTTTTTCAAGAAACGGAAACAGCAGATACTCCTTACGCTGGTAGTGTTTGTCCACGTCCATAAGCTCATTAAAGCAACCGGTGAGTGCCAGCACCATATCCCTGAAATCGGAACCGGACACAGCCTGAATAACCCCCAAAAGCTGCATGGTTTTATCGGCTACCTTTTTCAGTGCTGCATTCTCTTTTGTGAACACATCCACAGGGTGACCGGCGGGCACAGGCTTTGCGCCACTCAGATCTACCTGCCCCTCAAGCACTTCGCCGTGAATGTCACACAGTCTCAGTACCTCCGACTCAGGGAGCCCCTCGTGAATCAGTTCCTGTTCCACTTCCACCACTTCGCCATAGGGGATGCTCTTCAGGGTGTCGGCCAGCTCCTGCCGCACCTCGGCAGCCGATTCACCCCTGTGGAGTTTAAGGATCAGTTCCTTCAGCCGCTGTTTCCTGAAACCGGAGTTGTTGATGTTCTCGCTCATGATTTATTGTTTGTTGTTTGTTGTTTTTCAGGGGGATGGGTGTGTAAAGAGTTTAAGCGGGAAGTTCACCTTCCAGCTGGCGATAGGTTTCCATGAGGGCATCATGGTTGTCTGTGATAATCAATAGTTTATCTTTTTCCTGCAGGATGGTTTTACCGGTTGGTATGAAATAGGTGTCGTTACGTTTCACCATTACGGCCAAAGTCTGATCGGGCAGGTTCAGATCCATCAGCAGGTTACCTCTTTTGAGAATCGTTGCTGTGATTTCGATTTCGGTGGTAACTGATTTGATCTCCTCGGAAAACAGCATGTCGAAATCCTTTGCTTTTTTCAGTTTTTTGGGCCCCTGGTAAAGCTTGAGCCAACCGGCCACCATCGAAAGGGAAGTTCCCTGTACCAGAAGAGAAACCAGTGTGCATAGGAAAACCAGGTTGAATATCAGCCGGGCATGGGGTAACTGGTCGGCCAGGGGGATAATGGCAAAAACGATGGGTACAGCGCCTCTGAGCCCGACCCATGAGATGAATGCTTTGTCCCTCAGCTTGAAATTTCTGAAAGGGAGCAGGCACAGAAACACGCTGACAGGCCTTGAGATGAAAATCAAGAGGAAGCTGATGATAAGTCCGGGGACAATCAGGGGTACCAGTTCATGGGGATTCACCAGCAGCCCAAGGGTAAGAAACATGAGCAATTGGCTCAGCCATGCCAGTCCGTCGAAAAAGCTCAGTGAGGTTCTTTTGTGTACGAACACCGAATTCCCGATCACGAGTCCCCCGATATAGACGGCCAGATAGCTGTTGCCATGCAGGAAGTAGGTGGCCGAAAAGATGAACATGCAAAAGGTGAACACCAGTATGGGATAGAGGGAGGTGTTGTCGATTTTGATGAAGTTGATGGTGAAAACGGCCAGTTTGCCAAAGGCATACCCCATGCCGCCACCGATCACAAGCTGCAGCAGAATGGAACCTGCCACCGACCAGGGATTTGGTACTGTATTCAGTTTGATGATTTCGGCAAGGGTTATCACAAGCATATAGGCCATGGGGTCGTTGCTCCCGCTCTCCAGTTCCAGAAGAGGCCTCAGACTACCCCGAAGGGTGAGGCCCCTGTTGCGGAGAATGGAAAACACCGAGGCAGAATCGGTGGAAGCCATAATGGAAGCGAGGAGGAGCGAACTCATCAGCCCAATGCCACCTGCTGCAGGTGTTGCTCCGAAGATCCACCAGATCAGCAGGCCTGTAATCAGGGCTGTAAGGAAGACCCCAAGGGTTGACAACAGTAATCCGGGCCATAATACCGGTACAACTTCCCTGGCTTTTGTATCAAGTCCGCCGGAGAACAGGATGATGCACAATGCAACGGTACTGATGGTTTTGGCGATGTAGATATTTTCAAAACGGATTCCCAGACCATCATCTCCGCTCAGCATCCCAACGATAAGGAACAGGAGCAGGGCAGGCACCCCAAGCCTCGATCCCGCTTTTCCTGCAAGTATGCTGAAAAAGAAGAGGACAGATAACCCGATCAGAATCACTTCCAGCTGAGTACCCATGCTGCTGTTTTGTCTGCAAGATAATGATTTTTTTTGGTCAGCCGGTATGGCGTATGAGAATTCCTTTCTAATTTTGACTTCCCGTTGAAACCCGAAAGTTTGGGATCCGGGTTCTGCAATCCCTTATATTGTATAAAATCAGTTTGTTATGAGATCATATAAGATCAGACTTGCCTGTATGCTGGTAGTTTTGCTGATGACACCGGTCATCATGAGTGCCCAGAAACGGATGTTCTTTGTGGTGGGGTATGGACTCGAGGGTTATAAAAATACCGATGCGGTAAAGCTGGCGGTGGACTCATACAACCAGTACAACCTCTCGCTGAAATACATACCCGAAGAGGAGCTGGAGTCTCCCGGGAATTTCGGGGGTATGTTGCTTGGGATTAAGACCAACTTTAACCGGGGTGGTATGGCATTCGGGCTCCACTGGGCCCAGTTTAAAAGCACCGCCAATGGTACCGACAGTGCACTGTCGGGCGAATATTTCAAGAAAATCAAAATCGGAAATGTGGGCATCTCAGCAGGGGGTACCTATCATCTTATCAATACCGAAGGTTTCAGGTCAGGCCCTGCTCTGGCACTGAACATTGAGAAGTTCAGGATGTATTGCCGTTCCGCCATCGATTACGGAACAAGCGCCTATGAGAAGCCGGTGGATAAATTCATGATGGGGCTAACCCTAAGATGGCCGCTTTCGTTTGGCAGCGGAAAATTCAACTTCGATGTGATTCCTTACTACACTTTTCCGTTCTGGAAAGTGGATGCCGCACCGTTCAATGAAGAACTGAACCAGGGACACCACCATACCTTTGATGCCGGGCAGATGTCCCTGAAATCCGTTCGCTGGGGCGTTGCAGTCACCCTGAACTTCTGTTTCATGGAAGAAGAGGATTAGTGGGTTGGGGTTAAAGGTTTTATTTTCAGGGATCAACTTATTCAACCAATACCTTGATTTTAGATGAATTTGTGCCATCTGAAACGGAAAGCAGGTAGATCCCTGAGGCAATATTCTCAAATTTAAAGACCTTTGCATTGCTGCCTCGGGTGCCAGGCACCTTATTCATCCGGACAAGATTTCCGGTGATATCATACAAGGCAAGTGTTGTCTCTGCATTTTTTTCCAGGGTCCATGATACCAATGCCGAATTTTGCTTAACAGGATTGGGAAAAATTCCTGCATGATGAAGGTTTGCTACGGGTGAAAAAGCACCGATATGAATATCTGCAATTTTGATGATCGCTGAATCGAAATTCTGGTAAGCAGTTTGTGTCCAGCCAATGGTAGTATTATACATTACCAGTGAGTTGTGCCCGGTCAAATGCAGATTGTCAATAAGCGAATAGGTGGCGAAGGTGTCATCCGTAATGTAAATCCCCTGTCCCACTATTTTGAAAACAAATGCACCGGGTACATCTTTGATGGCATTCACGCTGCACATATAGGCGGAAGGTGACAAAGGCTTTTTCTGCCATGTAATTCCACCATCATTGGTTATGTAAGGTACGTTATGCTCCATTTGGCATGCAACACCATGAACGGAATCGTTCATGCTTACTTCCATATTGGTGAGAGATGCTTTAACAGTTGAGACGGACCAGGTATGTCCCCTGTCGGCAGAATAAAAAACTCTGCCTTTGTTGGTGCCGCACCATACTTTATTCCCAATTTTCGAATAGCGACTCTCGAGCACAAACTCTGAGGCAAGGGGTGCAGGGATATTGGCAGAAGGGACAGGCGACAAAGAAACGCCTCCATCTGTAGTTGTATAGATTTCATAGTGCCCGCCGATCGGATCGCCAAGCACAAACCCGGTATCGGCATTAAAAAAACAAACAACGTCGATATATGCAGCGGCATCTGCATACTGCGTTGTGGTGAGTTTTGTCCAGTTCTGTCCACCATCTGTAGTTTTCCAGACAGCCCCTCCATATGAACCGACAAAATCGGTGAGACCAACCCACGCTGTCTTGTCATCCAGGGCATAGATGCAGGTAGGGCTATGATTAAGATCCGGGATGGTTCCAACAGCAAAACTTGCCCCGGCATCTGAAGTGCAGGCGTAATAAGCCGAATTGGTGGCTGCTCCCCTGATAACAACCCACATGACATCATGTGAAGGGGTGGTGAAAAAGAGTGGCCAACCATCAATGCTGGTCATATTCAGCGGGCAGTAGGTAACCAGTTGAGCCTCTGTGTTCAGAAAAAAAAGAAAGCACATCGTAATCACCAGAAATCTCCGGGAAATCACCACGGTCGTTCTGATATTCCTGAAAAATGAATTCCGAACCCAAAAGCATGCGTTACAACAATTTCCTATAAAGAGAGATAGCTTTTTCATTCAATTCTGGGTTTAAGTTTAGCTTCGGGACTAATTATTGAAAACCAAAAAATTGAGAAAAATCTCTGAATAAAAATCTGTGAGAGGAACTTATAAGGTGCTGTTGCGGAAACAGAAACGTAAAGATACGCTAAAAATCCGGAAATCCCTAATTCTCAATACTAATCTACATATTACATGTGCTATCATTTCCATGTTCTGAAATCAAAGCAGGCATTTATTTGTACCAGTTGACTTCAGCACAGGAGGTTTCCACAGGAGAAATGATCCCGAACCATGAATTACAACTGATGTGGCCTGCCAGCCCGGGGCCCTCCATTTCGGTGGATGGCTTTTTTTTCATTCTCAAAGTCGTTGGATGGCATTGATTCCTGATCTGAAAGCAAGGTTCCATCTGGCTTAGCTCACGATGGTACCGGAGGTTTCTGCCTGGATAACATTAACTTAAACTAATGATAACACCAGCGAAATATCCGGTAGAACCGGGCAGGGTATTTTTGCAGCATCAAAAACCAAAAAAAAAATGAAGATAAAGTATCTGTTGATTTTGGCAGTTGCCACCATGCTGATGGCATCATGCAACTCAAAAAGCGATCATAAAACAGGCGATCTTAGTGGCTCCATTGCCATCGATGGTTCAAGCACTGTGTATCCTGTTACGGAAGCAGTAGCAGAAGAATTCAGGGCTGAATTTCCTGATGTTAAAATTACCATCGGGATCTCAGGTACCGGAGGAGGATTTAAGAAGTTCGCCCGCGGCGAAACCGATATCTCCAATGCCTCCAGGCCTATCAGGGAAGAAGAGATTCAGCTCTGTAAGGATAATGGAATCAGTTATATAGGATTGGAAGTAGCCTATGATGGAATGGCTGTGGTGGTTAACCCCCGGAATACATGGCTTACCGAAATCACTGTAGCAGATCTTAAAAAGATTTGGGAACCTTCAGCCCAGGATAAAATCAAGAGATGGAACCAGATCCGGCCCGAATGGCCCGATGAGGAAATTCATCTGTTTGGTCCGGGAACTGCTTCAGGTACATACGATTATTTCACTGAGGCTATCGTGGGCAAGAGCGGTTCAAGCCGCGGGGATTTTACGGCCAGCGAAGATGACAATGTTTTGGTACAGGGGATTAAGAACGATAAATATGCCCTCGGGTTTTTCGGACTGGCCTATTATGAGGAGAACCATGAGTCGCTGAAACTGGTTGCAGTCAACAGCGGAAGCGGACCTGTACTGCCTTCAAAGGAGACCGTTCTTTCCGGAGAGTACAAACCCCTGTCACGTTCCATTTACATCTATGTCAACGAAAAAGCTGTAAGCAGGCCGGAGGTAGTCGGATTTGTAGATTTCTACCTTTCCAATGTGAAAGCGCTTGCCGGAGAGGTGGGATACATTCCCCTCCAGGACAGTACCTATGAATCGGTAAAACAGAGGTTTGCAGATTTCGTGAAGCTGCATGGTGCCCAGGACGGGCAAAAATAGTAATCCATTATTTTAACTACCTGAACAGCATACCCTTGGCAAGGAAATCAGAAAAATATATTGAAGGTGGCCTGTTTGCAGGAGCCCTGTTTACAGTGCTGACCACAGCGCTCATCCTTGGTGTGCTGCTCTATGAAACCGTTATTTTCTTTTCAGATGTGTCCATTGTCGAATTCTTAACCGACCGGCAATGGACACCTTTGTTTGATGAAAAACATTTTGGCATCCTTCCTCTGCTGAGTGGAACCATTCTTACCACATTGGTGGCTATAGCTTTTTCTGTACCCGTGGGCCTTGTGATTGCCATTTACCTGAATGAATACAGCGGCAGGAGGTTCCGGAGCATTGTTAAACCCATGCTTGAGATGCTGGCAGCAGTACCCACGGTGGTGTACGGTTTCTTTGCGCTGGTGATCATAACCCCGTTTCTGCAGGGCATAATACCCGGCCTGGCAGGTTTCAGTGCACTTTCGGCAGGCCTGGTGATGGGCATTATGATCATTCCCTATGTCACTTCCCTGAGCGAAGATGCACTTTTCGCCGTACCCTATTCACTGCGCGAAGCAGCGTATGGCATGGGCTCTACCAGATTTCAGACTGCTTTCCGCGTAACACTTCCCGCTGCCAGCTCGGGCGTTATTGTGGCAATCATCCTGGCGATTTCCAGGGCAATCGGTGAAACGATGATCGTTGCCATTGCCGCAGGGCAGCAGCCCCGCCTTACCATGAATCCTTTGGTACCCATCGAAACCATTACGGCCTATATTGTTCAGGTGAGCCTGGGCGATGTTCCACATAATTCATTGGAATACAGGACTATATTTGCAGCTGGCATTACCCTTTTTGCACTAACCTTTCTGCTGAACAGTATGGGGAACTGGCTGCGGAAAAAGTTCAGGGAGAAATATGACTAATTCAGGCAGAAACAGATTAATTGACAGGGCATTCTCTGTGTGGGGCGTGGTGAGCACCTTCATAGGTATTGCATTGCTCCTTATGTTCATAGGCATCATTCTGTACGATGGCCTTGGGCGCATCAACTGGGCATTTTTCACCTCTCTGCCGTCACGATTTCCTGAGAAGGCAGGAATCTACACCTCAATGGTGGGAACCCTCTGGATTGTGGTTCTTACCCTGATCCTGTCGCTTCCACTTGGAATATCCGCAGCGATTTACCTTGAGGAATACGCAAAAAAAGGCAGGTTTTCGAATATTCTGGAAATCAATATTTCAAATCTGGCAGGCGTGCCATCCATCATTTACGGACTTCTTGGATTGCAGATCTTTTCGAGAACGATGGGATTGGGTGGTAACCTGCTGGCAGGTGCATTTACCCTGGCACTTCTTGTGCTGCCGATCATAATTGTAGCAACCAGGGAAGCCATCAGGGCAGTACCCGGCTCAATCAAGGATGCCTCCTATGCACTGGGGGCTACGAAATGGCAAACCATCTGGCTACAGGTGCTGCCTGGCGCTTCCGGAGGAATTATGACCGGTGTGATCCTGGCACTGTCAAGGGCCGTTGGTGAAGCCGCCCCGCTGATTGTGGTGGGTGCCCTGGCCTATGTGCCATTTGTTCCCGCATCACCCATGGATCAGTATTCAGTGTTGCCCATACAGATATTTAACTGGATTTCAAGACCCCAGGCCGGCTTTTCTACCAACGCAGCAGCGGGTATATTAATTCTGCTGGCCATTACCCTGGCGATGAACCTGGTTGCAGTGTATTACCGGAGCCGTTATCAGAGAAAGAGTAATTGATGTATTCATAACGTATTATGACCGAAACAAAACAACACGGTGAAACCGTTCAGACAGAAAGCCGCAGTGCAATCGAAATCAGGAACCTGAGTACCTATTACGGGGATTTCCGTGCCCTGGATGATATCAACCTCACTGTTGATCCCATGACGGTAACAGCGTTAATCGGTCCTTCAGGTTGCGGGAAATCAACCCTGATCCGGGTGCTTAACCGCATGAACGATTACATCGATGGTTTTCGTGTTGAAGGCCAGGTGCTGGTAGACGGGCAGGACATCTATGACAAGAAAGTAAACGTAGAACAGCTCAGGAAAAGGGTAGGGATGGTTTTTCAGAAACCAAATCCATTTCCAAAATCCATTTTCGAAAATGTGGCATATGGTCTTAAAATTCAGGGGATTAAAGAAAAATCGTTTATTGAAGAGCGGGTCGTCAAGTCATTACAGCAAGTGGTCCTTTGGGATGAAGTAAAGGACAACCTGAAGAAAAATGCATTTGGCCTTTCGGGTGGACAACAGCAGCGGTTGTGCATTGCCAGAACACTCGCAGTGGAGCCGTCCATCGTTTTGATGGACGAGCCTACATCGGCTCTTGACCCTATTTCAACAGCAAAAATTGAAGAACTGGTTTTTGAACTTAAATCACAGTACACATTTGTAATCGTTACGCACAATATGCAGCAGGCTGCCAGAATCAGTGACAAGACAGCTTTCTTTTATATGGGCAATCTGATAGAAGTTGGAGATACCCAGCAGATTTTCACCAACCCCGGAGTAAAAAGAACCGAATATTACATCAGAGGTCAATTTGGTTGATCCTTAAATCAAAAAATACATGAACCACCTTACCTACGAAATCGACTACCTGAAGGAGTCTTTTGTCGAAATTCTTGAACTGGTTAAAAGCCAGCTGTCCAAATCAATAGAGGCACTGGCTTTGAATAACATGGAGCTGGCCGAAGAGGTGATCCGTAATGAGAAACGGGTGGACGCCCTGGAGCTTTCGCTTGAAAAGAGCTGTGAGAACATCATTGCCCTGTTTCAACCCGTTGCCACAGACCTGAGATTTGTGCTGGCGATCTTCAAATCCGTCTCTGATCTCGAAAGGATCGGGGACCATTCCAAATTCATTGCCAGGCTGGTTAAGGATAGAGAAGAACAACCTCTGAAAAAAGCTGACCTGGAGGATTACAAGGTTGCACACCTCTTTTCACTGGTGAACGCTATCTATTCGGACCTGATCGGCTCATTTGAGTCAGCTGACACCCACCTGGCAAGGGCCACCTTCCATAAAGACAAGGAGATCAACAAGCTGTACCATAAACTGGTATCCGAAATGAAATCCAGGATGTCCGCTGACAAAGGAAATCCTGCCGACGCACTCGATATTTATTCCATCATCACGAGACTCGAAAGGTCCAGCAACCTGCTCACCAACATCGCCGAAGAGATCATTTTTTATCTGGATGCGGAAATTTTAAAGCACGACAAAAAGAAGAAGAAACAGACCCATCTGAACCCCACGGGTGACAACCATCCTGAGGAATAGACCAATTCATATCTTTGTTCAGGACCATTCGTGATACTGTAACCATCTTGAATTCAAAACAACAACTGATATGAAAAAGAGCCCGAAACTTTCCTGGATTGTTACCTTGCTTCTGCTGCCATTTGCGCAGCAACTAACCGCCCAGGACACCGACAAACCCTCAGGAAAACTGAGTGGGGTGTTTTTTATGGACTATTACTACAACCTTCAGCGCGATACCGGCATTGCAGGATGGGATAACACCATGCTGAAAGGGGAGGAGGACCTTCGGGGTTTTCAGATCCGGCGGATCAACATCACGTATGACTATAAATTCAATGCCAGGCTCTCCTCCAGGTTCAGGCTTGAGTCGGATGAAGCCAATTTCACCACCAGCCTGGCTGGAAATAAAGCCAATAAGTTTGGAATGTTTGTAAAGGATGCATGGATCAGGTGGAATTATGCCGGAAGCCACGAACTCTATGCTGGCATCCAGGGACCGCCAAGTTTTGAGATCTCCGAAAAATACTGGGGTAACCGTTACATCGAGAAAACCATCATGGATGGCAGGGGAATTTGCTCATCCCGGGATCTGGGTCTTGCCCTTAAAGGGAAAGTGCTTTCCTCAGCGAAAGTGTTCTATTGGGTGATGCTGGCCAATGGTTCACCTTCACTCCCCGAAGCCGAGAAGTACAAAAGGTACTATGGGCATCTTGAGATTCAACCTATTGATGGAATGGCCATTACGCTGTATACAGATTACCAGGCAAGAGCATCCAAACCCAATGCTTTTTCCCCGGGGAACAACCTGGCAAATGGCATCCTCACATCAGCATTTTTTGTGGGTTTCCAGGAAAAGGACAGGTTCTCGGTTGGATTTGAAGCTTATTGTCAGATGACCGAAAATGGCACAAAATTCAGTCACTATTACGATAATACCAACGGCTATGGCCTGTCGGTATTTGGCACCCTCCACTTTTTAGAACGTTGGAATGTTTTTGCCAGGATCGACCAGTTTGAACCCAATTCGGGGGAGTTTTCCCTGGCTTATTACAGAACCCTTTTCATTGGAGGGCTCGCATGCAAACCTGCAGAAAACTTACTGGTTTCGGGGAATGTTTTAGTGGAGGCATTTGAAGAGCCCTTCGGTTACCGTATTGAAAGTTCTGTAACTCCCAGGATTACATTGAGCTGGACTTTTTAAGGCCGGTACACACATTGACTGAATCTCAGGGTCTCCGGAGATATTTTGGGATGCCGTAGTTTTTCAAAATGGACCCAAAGTGTATTATCTTTGTTTCGGAATTTAAAATCAAACAGGCTATTAACACTTTAATTCAGAACTGATGAAAAATCTACGTGCGTCCGCATTGGCTTTTACACTGTTTGTTTTTATGATGGGTAGTGTTTTTAGTACCGTTGCCCAAAACTGTAACCCACCCACAGGGATTCATACAGGAATTGTGACGGCAAACTCTGCGCAGATCCTTTTTGTACCGGCACCGGGAGCCATTTACTGCCAGCTACAGTACAGGGTGGCGGGCACCAATGCATGGAGCCCGTTATCAGCTCAGACTCCTGCTCCAACTCCAATTCTGACCATATACAACCTGATGGATTCTACTACGTATGAAGTTCAGCTCCGCAGTATCTGCGGGTCCAATCTGCAGAGTGCCTGGTCCCCGATCTTTACCTTTACCACACTGTCAGCAAACGGTACTTGTCCACCACCTGCCGGGATTACCGTTTCTGCAGTGGCAGCAACTTCGGTAACCCTCTCCTGGCCGGCTGTTCAAGGCGTTTCAAACTATTATGTCTATTTTAAACCGGCAAATTCCACCAGCTGGACTACTTATCAGGTTACCTCTCTGCCCGGAATTACATTGAATAACCTGAGTCCCAATACCCCGTATGAGTATAAAATACGATCCTTCTGTCAGGGATTTGGCCTGGGTGCCTGGTCTGCCACCGGAATTTTTTCCACGTCCGGCACTGCGTCAACCTGTCCTGTCCCTTCCGGGGTTACAGCAGGAAATATTACCCCACATAGCGCTGCAATAAGCTGGCTGGCTGTCCAGGGGGGGGTGGGCTATCAGATTCAATACCGCATTACAGGGTCACTGGCCTGGTCCAACATGACTGCAACCGCTCCCGGGGTTAACCTCTCCGGCCTGACCAGTAATACCGGTTATGAATTGCAGGTGCGGACGATCTGTGGACAGAATGCGGTGAGCAACTGGTCTGCCATGGTTACTTTCACAACCTTTGCCGGTTCAACCGGATGTCCTCCGCCAACCGGAATTGTTGTTTCGGCCGTTGGAAACAATTGGGCTACCATCAGCTGGAATCCCGTACCCGGTGTGAGTTTGTATTATCTCTCCTATAAAAAGGCCAGTTTGAATAACTGGTTTACCGTATCCACCAACACGAACAGTAAAACGATATTCAACCTTTCGGATACAACCCCGTATCAGTTCAGGGTCCGTTGTTTCTGCCCGGGAAATGCAACAGGAGCCTTTTCGCCGGTCTATACCTTTACCACTACCGGTATCCCCAATCCTTGTAATCCGCCCACAGGGATACAGACCACCAATATCACAAGCACCTCGGCCAAGATTTCCTGGTCACCGGTACCGGGAGCCATGGCATATCAGCTCCGTTACCGGATTTCAGGTTCTCAATTCTGGAAATCCATGACGACCCAGCAGTCCGTGATTACCCTGAATCAGCTGTTTGATACCACGCAGTACGAGTATCAGGTGAGTTCTCTCTGTGGTTCCAATGCCCAGGGGGTCTGGTCATCAGTCCTCAGCTTCACAACCCTGGCAGCCGGCAATGCATGCCCGCCGGTATCGGGTATTACGGTTGGACAGGTCACCAACCACACAGCCGGTATCACCTGGATGGCTCCGGCTCAGGGCAGTTATTTCCAGGTGTATTATCAGAAGGCCGGCACCGGGAACTGGATGCTGAAAACAACCCATCAGCCCGGTGTGATGCTGACTTATTTGTCCGACAGCACCAAATACTATTTCAGGATCAGGAGATCATGCGGTATATCAGGCAATGCGGGCAACCTCGGTAATATGAGCAGCCTTAGCCCTGTGGACAGTTTTATAACCCTTTCGGCTCAGGCATCCCCATGCCTCCCTCCGGTGGGGCTGAACTTTTCCAATCTTACGGCCCATTCTGCAAAGGTACTTTGGAACCCGGTTCCCGGTTCCTATCACTACAGGTTGCGATACCGGCCGGCCGGTGCACAAAACTGGATCCAGCAGATTACCCAGCTCCCGGAAAGAATGTTAACGAACCTGATCGATTCCATGACCTATGAAGTACAGGTGGCATCGTTCTGCGGACCCAATACCATCAGTGCCTGGAGTCCCTCCCTCACTTTCTTCACGCCGGATGACCCCAATACGGTAAGCCCCCGTATGCTAAACCCTGATGAAGATGGTGACATACCGTCAGCTGATGAAGAGTTTATCCTCTATCCCAATCCTGCCATGGAAAGTTTCAGCCTTTCCACTGAAACTGACGGATACAGGCAGGTGATATTGTTCAATGTACACGGACAAATGCTGAGGTGCTACGACCTTGAGGCAGCAAATCGGTATTCCCTTGATGGCATTGCCTCAGGACTGTACATCATCCGTCTCGCCAATGGTGAGCAGATGTCTGCAGCACGGAAACTCATGGTGAAGTAACGTTTTTGGGAGTTACGCGGAATCATGAAAGTATTATTGCTGGGAGCAACGGGAGCGACCGGAAAAGACCTCCTCGAATTACTGCTGAAGGATGATGAAATTCAACAGCTGGATGTATTTGTCAGGAGAAATCCGGGTATTCAAAATGAAAGGCTAAAGATCCATGTGATAGATTTTGACAATCCCGATGAGTGGAAGGAATACGTAAAAGGGGACGTACTGTTTTCATGTCTGGGTACCACCCGCAAGCTGGCCGGAAGTAAGGAATCGCAATGGAAAGTGGATCATACCTACCAGTACCAGTTTGCCAAAGCTGCAAGGGAGCATGGAGTACCATGCTACGTGCTGGTATCGGCCATCAATGCAGCAGCAAAATCACCCTTCTTTTACAGCAGGATGAAAGGGCAGCTGGATGAAGATGTCAGAGCGCTTCACTTCAACAAGCTTATCATCTTCCGTCCGCCACTGCTGCTCCGCGGGGGTGCTGAACGGCCCACCGAAGTACAGGGTGCCAGAATCATAGGTTTCTTCAACAGAATGGGTTTGCTGCGGGCTCAGAAGCCCATCTCCACCATACGATTGGCGGAAGCGATGATTTCTTCCGTCAAAGTGCTAAAAGATGGAATATATTGCATTCCCGGACAAAAGATTCTGGATTTTTAGGAATCCTTTTCACCTTAGCCGTACAAATAACATTAAAAACCACTCTCTTTCTCCCCCTCTCCTTCAGGAGAGGGAGTTGGGGGGTGAGGTGCAGTAAATGAGGACTGTTGACAGGGGACAGGTGGGTAGTTGGAGGAATCGTGTGAGTTTTAAAATCACTCACATCAAAACATGGGTAAAGATTGTTTCCATTTGGTTACAAAAAAAATCGGAATACCTGCTAAACAACAGATTAAGGGGTTTAATGGTAGCGACAACGATTCGTTTTTACAAAGAACCAGGAAAGAAACCTTCATACATCATGATTATCTTTGCAAAACACCAACTTATATTTGTATATTGGATCCTTCATTTTGGTTTGAAGATTTCCACCACTACACATTATTAAGTATTAAACACCCATGAAAATTAAACCCGCAGTGTTAGCCAGCATGTTGTTGGCAGTGGCAACGCTGCAAGCCCAAACCTTGGAATGGGCAAAGTCATTCGGTGGCAATGGTTCAGATGGGGGCTACTCCATCGCTGTGGATGCTGCCGGAAATGTATATACTACAGGGGGGTTTCAAGCAACAGCAGATTTTGACCCCGGTCCGGGAACTTTCAACCTCACTTCGGCTGGATCTTCTGACGTTTTTGTTCAGAAAATGGATGCGGCCGGGAATTTTGTCTGGGCAAAATCATACGGGGGGGCTGACCATGATGGCGCCTCTTCCATCTCTTTAGATGCTGCTGGAAATCTATATACCACGGGTACTTATAAAGGAACAGCAGATTTTGACCCCGGTGCCGGAGCCTTCAACCTCACTTCGGCAGGAAATGGTGACATTTTTGTTCAGAAAATGGATACGGCTGGGAATTTCATCTGGGCAAAATCATTCGGGGGGAATTATTGTGATTATGGCAACTCCATCACCGCAGATGCTGCCGGAAATGTATATACCACAGGGGTTTTCGTTGATACAGTAGATTTAGACCCCGGCCCGGGAACCTTCTGCCTCATTCCGGCTGGATCTGAGGACATTTTTATTCAGAAACTGGATGCGGCCGGGAATTTCGTCTGGGCAAAATCGTTCGGGGGGGTTGATGGGGAAGAGGGCCCCTTAATCACCGTTGATGCTGCCGGAAATGTATATACAACAGGGGCTTACTTGGGAACAGCAGATTTTGACCCTGGTCTGGGAAACTTCAACCTCACTTCGGCTGGATTTTGGGACGTTTTTATTCAGAAAATGGATTCGGCCGGGAATCTCATCTGGGCAAAATCATTCGGGGGGGGGGCTGAAGATGATGTCTATTCCATCACCGTTGATGCTGGTGGAAATGTATATACCACGGGGGATTTCAATGGGACAACAGATTTTGACCCGGGTGCCGGAACCTTCAATCTTACTTCGGCTGGATATGATGATATTTTTGTTCAGAAAATGGATGTGGCCGGGAATTTTATCTGGGCAAAAGCATTCGGGGGGATTTATTGGGATGAGGGCAACTCCATCACCATTGATGCTGCCGGAAATGTATATACCACAGGGTATTTCAAAGAAACAGTAGATTTTGACCCTGGTGCCGGAACCTTTAACCTCAAGTCGGCTGGAAATGATGACATTTTTGTTCAGAAACTGGATGCAGCCGGGAATTTCAGCTGGGCAATATCATTCGGGGGAACTTTATATGATGTAGGCTATTCCATCATCGTTGATACTGCTGGAGATGTTTATACCACGGGGTATTTTCAAAATACAGTGGATTTTAACCCCGGTCCGGGAACCTTCAACCTCACTTCGGTTGGAGAAACGGACATTTTTGTTCACAAAATGAATAAATCTTCCAGTGGTGCAGAAGAACATGCACAAGTCATCCGGTTGACTGCCTATCCGAATCCAACAACCGGAGATGTATCCATTTCCTTTGGACAGAAACTCGATGATGTTGAATTTGTACTTATGAATGTTTATGGTGAAGTGATTTCCAAAAATCACTTCACATTACAATCAGGAGCCAACATTACGTTAGATGGCCCGAATGGCATATACTTCCTGACCATCAGAACTACCGAAGGACAAAATGTAGTTAAACTGGTGAAAAATTAACGCCCACCAACCGGGCAGGCGAAACGGTGAGTCATTAGACCCATTCTTCATGTTATAAGCGGAAGCTGCCAGCAATGTGTTGATTTTATCGCCGTTAACACACCCGAAAACCCTCAACCTGCAATTTTTGTTACCATTTTTTTGCTGTAAAAATCAAAAAGCCTGCTAATCAACAGATTAACAGGCCTTTGATGTAGCGAGGACGGCTATAACAGTACAAAGCAGGGTACAAAAAAAGGAAGCTAAAGCACTAAAAAACAGATAGTAATTAGGTTGTTAACATCTTTTGTTTAGTTAGCATTTTCCTATGTTTCTGCATTTTTTGTTACTATTATGTTACTACTTTTTGAGAATGTATTATCTTTGTTACCAAAGGAAAGCAAAGAATAAACAAGGGTAACAGATGCATCATTTGTTACCGAAACCTCAAAAAGCTGAACTATGCCTGTTTATCTGAGAAAAAAGGAACTGAAGGCCAGGAGCCGTTATTACCTTGACATTTGGCACAATGGAAAGAGGCGGTATGAAATGCTGAATCTATATCAACTCAACAGCCGGCACCCGGTGGATGTACAAGCCAATAAGGAGCAAAAGGAATTAGCTGAAAAGGTCAGAGCCAAAAGGGAACTGGAACTAACCAGCCAGGACAATGAAATCAGGTCTAAGCACAAGGATAACAGCTATTTTTTGGAATACTTTGTACGGTGGGTTGCCGGGTATAGAAACAAGGATGTGAGGCTGGCCAAGGCGTGTTACAGACATTTTCTGCTGTTTCTCAAAGATGAGGGTATAAGCACAAAGATCACCAGTCGGCAGATCACCTCTGAACTGGTTGAGAACTTCAAAAAGTACCTGGATCAAAACCTGAACGGTGAAACACCATTTAACTACTTTGGTAAATTCATCAAATTGTGCCATGATGCGACAAAGGCCGGGTTAATGCAGGACAATCCATGCACAGGGGTTAAAAATGGACGGTCTGAGGGGTTGAAAAAAGATATCCTGAGTAATGGATGAGATCAAACGACTAAGAGAGGCTGTGTGCCATAAAAATGAGGTTAAAAGGGCATTCTTATTTAGTCTGAATACCGGTCTGAGGTGGGTGGATGTGAAAGGGTTGATGTGGAAACATATTGATAACGACATGGTGAAGCTGATGCAGGCTAAAACCGGGAAAGAGGTTGTGGTTTACCTGAATGATGCAGCCAATACCATTCTGGCAGAAAGAGGCCGGAGAGATGAACTGGTATTCAACCTTCCTTGTGCTGCCTATGCAAACACGATGTTAATGTATTGGGTGGAGGCTGCCAGCATTGATAAACATATTACCTGGCATTGTGCCCGGCATTCATTCGCTGTAAATCTTCTCATTAATGGAGTCGATGTGAAAACAGTATCCTCATTGTTAGGGCATTCCGGACTAAAGCACACTGAGAAATATACCAGGGTGGTGGATGAACTCAAACGGCAGGCAGTGAAAACCATAAATTGTTAATGATATGGAACAAAATCCTGAGGATGAAATAAATGATGATCTCTTTTATTTTGATCCCAAAGAAGATGATGACAAGAGGAGGGCTGAATACAGCCGAAAAGAGATAATGGGCAACATGGCACCTTTTAGCAGTCCAGATGATCTAAAGGATTACTTGAGCAATGGTATTATAGAGCGCAGACCTGACTGTAAAAAGTGTGAACCTGACTGCTGGAATGGGGATAGTAATTATGGGGTAGCATACCCCTGGTGGGAGTGCTATCAAGTAAACCAAATTTTGGCAGGGAAATTTTTGGCAGTAGTGGAGGCATTTGTTGCAAGAAATTCAGATAAGAAGAGTGCAGAGATCACTCATGAGATCATTAAGGAATGTAAGGTTCTTTGCTATGATAAGGAATCACAGAGAATTTTCATTGACAAGAAAATCAATGAATTGTATGAAGGCATTGAAAAGAAAAGAAGTAATGAGATTGAACATGAAGCAAGGAATAGTATAATTTTTAATACACCTATTGAGATATTTGAGCAGTTTGCCAAAACAGGTAAGGTTAGAGCTATGCCGGGTGAATTACCTGGGTATTGGGAATGGCTTACAACAGCTTCAAGTCTGAAGGCAATTGTGAAACTAAAACTGTTACTTCAAAAAAGTGAAAGATCAAAATCATTTAAGGAACAAAGACGAAATGACAATAAGCATTCATACACCTGGTTGAATAACTCGGATAGGGAACTGCCAGAACTGTATCAAAAAATGATAGCTGCAAAGCTAATAAATCCGGATACCGATCAACAGAATTTCATCAATATTTTCAAAGGTCAACCTTTAACTGAGGTTACACCAATCCGATGGAGAGGTGCACACAATTTACTGGCCTACTTTATCAAAAACCTGTTCAGCTATGTAAAGGAAAAGAACAACTGGCAAATTGCAAAGGACTGTTTTACATACTTAAACAATAAGTTAACCTATGCACCTGCTGAAAATTTAAGGCAGGCCTATGGCCGAAGTGTAGAGAACGGTTTGCCCAAAAAGAGCGATATAGTTGATGAATTGTTTGCATCATTCATCAATGATAAAATGACTACTGTAGGCCTACAGTAGGCTTTAATCTTTTCATTATCAATTATTTGTGCTTTTATATTTGCATCGATATCATTATCGGGCTGGCCAGTCCATTTAATAAAAATTAAAACAAAGAAAAAAGATGCAAACACAAGATCTAATTGAGCAGCGGCTGCAAAACATTGAAACCATGCTGCTGATGCAAAAAACAGTATTCACCTTTGATGAGGCGGCTGCATACACCGGTATCAGTAAAAGTTACCTATATAAGCTAACCTCCACAGGGGGCATACCATGTTACAAACCATCCGGCAAAATGCTGTTCTTTAGCAGGGTTGAGCTGGATCAGTGGCTGATGCAGAACCGGAAGGCCACAAGTGAGGAACTGGAAGCCAGAGCCAATACCATCCTGGCAGTGAGAGGAGGCCGGTCATGAATGAAATGATCAAAGCCTATTACCTCTTTCAGTGTTTGCCTGAGCCGATGAGGAAGGCCAATGGCATCAAATCCAAAGCACGTCTTGACTGTATCCGATTTGTTGACAAAATGCCAGAAGGGTACAAAGGGCTGGAACCCTTCCAAAATCACAAAGGGCAGCTTTTCTTTTACAAAACACCGGCACACTCATTCATCAATGCAGAGACCAGGAGGATTTCAGAATGGAGCTTGACAAACAACAGCCTGAACCTATCCAGTATCTACATAGAGGATACCGATTACCCACAGTTTGGATATGGGTACCCCAACGCCAATCGAATCCTTTCAACCGGGCTGCCAAACCCGCTGTATGCCTATCATCAGGATGCCTACCTGTTTATCTGCAATGAGGATTATACCCGGATTGAACTGATGGTGGTACCTGCCGGCAGAAACCTTGTGTCTGCATATTATCAGAAGTTAATCGATGGTGGTTTTGATGTGGAGATACAGCGGATGAGATCAATTGCAGTAACTTTTTACCCCTACCTGGATGGTGGGTGCTTATTGTAACCTGTTTCAATTGACAATTTTTGTCAATCATGTATGATACAGTGAACTTTTGGCTCAGATGGGATGAGGTGGCCGGCAATCAACCGGCCATCCTCAACCGTCTGGAGCAAATCACAGAGTTAAGAGATGAAAATGGTCAAAGATATACCGGGTACATGGACAATTACAAGGTATCAGTATCAGATGCAGGCATATCTTTCAAAGGCAGCCTTGCAAAGTACTATCTGACCGATAACCTGCATACATTAACCCGGGCTGATGCAGCCAGAGCTATAGAAAAGCTATCTGATGAGGTACATTTACCCATCAACCGGGCAAAGATTACCAGAGTTGACCTTGCAGCCAATATGCTTACAGACCAACCACCAGAATCATACTATCTTTTTTTAGGTGATTGTATGTACTACCAAAGGCAGCAACTGGCTCACAGCCTGTATTACAACAATGGCCTGAGAACTATGATTTTTTATAACAAATTAGCAGAAGCAGTGGCCAAAGATGTTACCATCCCAGAGGTTTTAATCGGCCAGAACCTATTAAGATATGAATTGAGGTTTCTGAATCGATTGAACAAACAGTTAAACAATGATGTAACAGGTGGACAGATCATCATGGAACCGTTCTACATTGACCTGGTGAACAGGTGGTATACAGAATACCAACAAATCCATAAGATCAGAGAAATCAACCTAAATTATAGAGCCATGAAAACACCAGGGGATTTTTGGAAACAGGGTAACCAGCAGTGGATAAAGCTAATAGGGATAGAAGCGGCATTGCAGATGGTTGATCAACTCAAAGCATTGCAGGCATTTGATAATCCTGAGTATTATAGCCGTCTGAGAAATCAGATCAGGAAACAGTTCTGCCAGCCGGACACCACCAAGGAACTACCGTTTGTGGTCGAGCTGGATAAAAAGATAAAACAGGCATTGAGATATTACCGATAGGGTTAAATAGTAGAAGCTAAATTTTAATAATTGTACCTGTAAATAACTTAATATGTAGAACCGGGGCAATGAGTTCTTATGCTAAAAGTTCTGTATTTAATGCCTTGATGGCATCAGGCAAGATACATAAAACCTTACTAATGAATAAAGTGGCTAAAATTTATCTTAATCGGTGCGGTCGGGTCGGGAATATTGAACCTGATGAAAAGTATGAAGCCCAGCAAAGGTATATAACTGCACAATAGCGACTAAGGTTAACTGATATAGACAAGTGCCATGATCTGCACCCCCTTACCCCATCCATTTCTCTATGAGTATGCCAGCTGTAACCGTTTGCCTAAATCGATTTAGTGTTTTGGCAAAATGAAGGAAAAACACCCATACCATAGATATAGGTGCTGCTTTTACCTAATTACCAGCCAGGTAAAATCTCTCAAGAAAGTGAATTAATCACAGAGCTGGATGAAAAGACAGTTCGGCTTAGGATATACTACAGATATGTAACTTTAAGTAGGCAAACTGAAGAATACTAAGTGCTATCAATCATCAAACTTTCTTTCCCAATGAAATCATAATCATATTTACTCTTGTGTTATCAAGCGGATAGGAAATGATTAAGGTGTATTTTTTTAAAATGTCATACTTAACACAGTATCTCCATTCTTTCAGTGTCCATGGCTCGATAAGTGTAGCATCTGGTTCTTGATTCATAACATTTTGAATGGCAACTCTTACTAAGTCGAAGGTGTAATTGGTTGACACTCCTACTGAATACCCAACAAAAACAGTTTGCCCTGGTTCAAGTCCTCTACTTTCAAAGAGATACCCACCTGTTTGATTGACAATAGAATAAGTTATCCTTTTTGCTATTTGTTGAATTTCTGTTTCTGCTGCTGGTTGAGTAAAGATCTGTAGGTTTAGAATTAAACATCCGATGGTTAAAAGCATGAATTTTTTCATAATATTGGATTAGAATCAGTTACAATACTTTCTGATTTCAGAGTATACTTTGGTATACCCTAATTCGCCTGCTTTGCTTAAGTCCAAACATCCACTTTCCTTTTGCCCGATAAAGATTTGGGCTAGCCCTCGACCATAATAGGACATGGAATTGTTGGGTGTCAACTCTATAACCTTTGAAAAATCTAAGATAGCTCCTCTGTAATCACCCAGATTCATTTTTGCCATAGCTCTACCTTCAAAAGCATCTACATAATTCTTATTCAGACTAATGGCCTTATTATTATCAGCAATTGACCCATTGAAGTCACCAAGTTCTTGCTTAGCTCTGCTCCTATTGTGATAATTGAGAGGATCATTGGGTCTTATTTCAATCGCTTTTGAATATTGGTTAATGGCATTTTGGTATTGGTTTTGGTAGAACGAGATATCCCCCAAATATCCATAGGACTCATAATGATTGGGGTCAAGATTTGTGGCTAACCAAAAATTCATATATGCTTCATTGTATTCACCTTGCTGAAACTTTATGACCCCCAACTTAAAATAATCATCCCTTTCCTTTAACTCCGGTGCATTTGATTCTTTTTTACTCTTGGCAACAAACTTCCCTTCATTATTAGACTTAATTACAGCAATGGTATCAGCTTCTATAGATTTACTGTCGTTCATATATGGAGTCACCTGCAAACTTGTATCTTCTGATGCATCATCCCTAAGTGCTGACTTGGAAGTCTGATTCTGATTCTTGCTTGTCTGTATGCAACCAAGTAAATATATGGCAATGATGAAAATTAACAAAATAGATGGAATCAGCCAATTCTTTTTCATGGTTAACTGGGTTAATGATTAGGCAGAATTAGTATCCTTCAAAGATAGTGTAATAATTCATGAAAAGTTTTGACAGAGGAAAATTTTCTGAGAGGGGTGGGTCGTGTCGCTAAGATTACTATATTAAGTGGAGGTAGCTGTGGGGTTAATATAGGTAACCACTTATCTATGCTTTAACACCCTATTATTTAGACACTTTTATCAAAACGGTTTAGATCCTTTCATCGTATCACTCATTCAGCAGTAAAAATTCCATCAAATTCTTCTTTCAAGCCCTGGGTTGAGCTTAACTTATTATCGATAATCTTTGGCTGCCCTTTAAATTTCAAATGAAGACCAGAAAGGGAGGTTTCTGCATTTTTTGTTGCTATTCTGTTACTATAAATAATCAAAAAGCCTGCTAATCAACAGATTAACAGGCTTTTAATGTAGCGAGGACGAGAATTGAACTCGTGACCTCCGGGTTATGAATCCGACGCTCTAACCAACTGAGCTACCTCGCCGTTTCAGGGGTGCAAAGATAACACATATTTTAATTATAAAAAGAGTTTGGGAGAACATTTGCCCTTCGAGATAACCCGTTGGCTCTGTGTTACTTTTTTCTTAACTCGATCTCCTTCTTCAGCTCCATCACTGCACACCCATCGCAGGACCCGGTACTGCACGGGGCACACTCCGATGCGCCTGCCCCTTTCACCGGTTTTCTTTTAAATACATATTTCCTCAGCAGCCAGAAGATGGCTCCCGCAAGAATCAGTGAGGTTATTATTTCCTGCCAGGGAAGGTGCATGAGCTTTTAACAGTTCCCGGGGATGATTGTTTGAGGAATTGTCCTTACGGTTTTATTTTCACCAGCTTTTTGTCCGACAAACAAATCCCATTTCTGTAGATCTTCATAAAATAGGTACCATTGGCGAAAGGACCCAGGTCGATATGATTTACCCTGAAATCCAACGATCCGGACAGGATGACTTTTCCATTCATTCCAAACAATTCAAATGAGGCATTTTCAGGGGCAGAGGTAAATTCCACAACCACCTGTGAAGATGTCGGCACCGGATAACACTCAACAGATTGATCCTCTTTGAGTTCGTCTGTGCCGCTGCTTACCGAGAAAACGATGTCATAAACTTTCATGGCAACGCCATCTTCTGCCGTAATCTGCACCCTGGCGGTACGCTCCACCAGGGTTCCATTCAGGTTTGTGGCCTGAACAATTATCAGCGATGCGTTGGTGTCACGGGGCTCTGCAGTTACAAGGGGAATATGGGTTGTGCCGGCAGGAAACTGAACGGTATACTGATAAACGGTGTCTGCAAAGCCGCTCAGCAGGATGTTGTCAAGCCGGATGCTTTTTGCCAGCGCATCGTCATTTCCCAGATCAGCCCAAACAGGGTTCGAAAATGCAAAGCCGTTACCTGCCTCCATTTCCACTCTGAAAAAATCATTAAGTCCCATATTTGCTGTATAGACAAAAGATGTGGTATCCGTCATCGGTGAAGAGGTGTAAAGAACCTGACCGTTCTTAATGATTCGTAAAGCATTGATATCCTGTCCTGCAGTTCCTTCAATATGAATGGTTACAGCTCTGCCGGCAGCAGGGATTTTAACGGCTGAACCCATAGGAATACCTTCAATATCGAATGCGAGTTCGGGGCCGTTTGTGCCGTAGAAGCAGCCTGTGTTAAAGGCTTCCATCACTTCTTCCTTACACAGGCTGTTTAAAAGTGCAACTATATGAGGATCACCCACTTTACCGGCATTATGTGCATCGGCATTGGCAATCCCAAACAGGCGTTTACCCGTGGTATTCAAGCTATCCCATATCCCAAATGCTTGTGCATTAACCGAATGGGTGGCATGATAAAATCCATTCCATACTTCAATTCCCTTGTGTCCGCTAACACTCCAGTCTGTCCAGGGAAGGCCCGGGTAATACGGATGGGCCAGGTATGCGATGCCTTTGCCATTGTTGTTGTGCAGTACCGAATCAATCAACTGTTGGTAGCTGTATGTACTTGCATTCCAGGGTATTAAATTGGTAATGTTATAGGCCAGGAAATGGCTTGGAGAGGTTGAGACTTCTTCACCAAACATAACCAGGAAATCATCATATTTTGCATCCTCCACTGCCACAGCAGCAGCATGATTAATGGTATTGTGATCTGTCACGGTAACCCAGCTTAAACCTTTCTGATAGGCAGAGGTAACATTGTCAGCTACAGTGCCGGACCCATCGCTGAATTTTGTATGCATGTGGTTATCACCGGCAAACCACCCTCTCCCGTTAACAAAAATGGACGCATAATTAGTGGTGGTTTGGTTTGCTGTATCGGTGATCAGACAACGGATAAAACCCCTGCCGCCATTATGTGCCGTGAGTATCCATGACAGGGTTGTGTCGCTGTTGGCAGGAATGCCTGAAATATGGATGAGGCTGGAGCTGCCTGAAGTGAGCGACCCTGGGAGCTGGAGGTTGATGTCCAGTGCCATGGAAGTCTGACTTAAACTATTTGAGATGGTGAGTTTTGCAAGAAGTGTATCATTGGTATGCAGTTTATCTTTGGATATACTAAAACTCCCGGATATTCCTGTCTGCTGTGTAATCAATTGGGAATAAACATCCTGAACCGCGTCAGCTTTGTTAGGATAACCATTGGTGCTGGCAGCGACCAGATAGCGTTTGTACAGATAACTGGTGCCGGGGTTCATGGTTATGGAATCCATAGACATGATCCATGAACCATTCCCATAGGCTGTGAAATTCGATCCAAAACTCCCTTCATAGATAAAGCCATAGGCCTGCGGGCTGTTCCCCGTCATTGCAATCCATGGTAACGAAGGGGTGTACCCTGCAGGATTGCTGTATGCAGAAGTTATGCTGCCGAATCCCGGTACATACGAGTTTTGCCCGGCGCCATCATGGTCAATCACATCACCAATCCAGAAAGACTGAGGTGAGGAGGTATTATTTACCATCTCAGTTTCCGTATAGATGTATTTTTTGCCTGGTTCAATGGTGTAGGTGGTTTTCACGGGAATTGTACTGAAAACCACTACCGAATCATTATTGACTCCTTGCAGTTCAAAATAATGACCCTCTGCTTTAACGATGGCGACATTCGGATTCAGCAGGCTTACATACACCGTATCGTAGCGCACCGATTCGAAATCCCAGGCTTCTGTGCCTGATGGTTTAAGTTTGCTTGCAAAAGAGAGGTGTATCCAGTCAAGGTCATCATCAGTGCCTGTAACAGCCAGATCAAGGGGGCGTCCCAGGGAAGAATATTGCAGCTGACCATCGATGCTTGTATTTGCAATGGAGACAGCCAGTTGATTATTTTCCATCACCAGATCGGTTTCGGTGCCCTGTATTATTCCTGCTTTTAACACCTTTCCGTGGCCTGCCCACACTGTAACTGGCTGCAGGGCAGCGTTAAAGGCATTTGTAAAATCAAGAATACTGTCAATGTTACAGTCTATCGATCTTGATTGAATAGCATATCCAATACCGGAAGCGGTGAAGGTGTACACCCCTTTTTCAATAAATACCTCAAAATGGCCAAGGCTGTCTGTTGCCGTTTGGGAATGCAGGTTTCCATAGATATCTTTGATGACGATCGGGATAGCCGGGATCAGGACATTATTAACGTCTTTAACCACCCCACTGACTTTCGAAAAGGAGGACAGATCAGGATCCAGGTACATGATAGGTTCCACCCATTTTTCAATGCAGGTATAGTTGGGTACATTCAGGTCTTCGGGCACGTCTGTGATGTGATACAGGGATATCTCGGTGGTGTCTCCGGCAGGGGTGCTTACATCGAACCAGACACCGAAGATGAAACCGGGCGAGATTACCGCAGTAGGCGTGTTCATAAACCATGCGATACCATGTGCCGGATTATTGGAATAAGCTCCCTGACCCACACCATTGTAAACATAGTTTTTATTCCATCCACTGTTCACCTGGGTATTTCCCCAACCCACACCGGGGACATAGGCCTCCTGTTCCCCAACTTCATCCGGATCAACCTGGTATGCAAGATATCCGTTGAAACTGAGTGCGCTCTGGTTTATGATCAGCAATTTGATTTTCAGAATCGGTGAGCCCGGAAGTAAACTGTAGTGCGCCAAAACTTTGATGCTGCTGTCATTATTCCATAGCCCGTATGCATAAACGCTGGTGGAATCGTTGCTGAGCCAGAAACTGTCAAGGGTCAGATTCAGGGTGGGATAGTTCCAGCTCGAAAGAATAGTCGGCGAAATCAGAAACTGAGCCCAGTCAATGTTTTCCCTTAATTTTCTTCTGTGCACTACGTCCATGGGGGCGCCTTTGTGGATACCACCCTGCTGATTATTGTTGACTTTAACCGTGCTGATACACACCAGTGCACTATCATTTTCCAGCAGATAGAAGGGTGTTCCATTCATAACATCCTGACCGTAATTCCCGTATGAAAAACCGGGATTGATGCTCGACAAGCGCGCTGTGTCAATGGTTTGTGAAAAAGAAAAGCTGCTTAGGCAAACAACGAATACTGCGGTAATGAAAATGGCCCTTTTCATATTAGATTCATTTAAATGCAAATAATCCATAAAGGTAGTTAATTATTTCCCCATATCCGGCTTATCTGTTGAACATATTTGCAAATCTCCTTCTCATCACAAATAAGGTATTGGAAAATAGTACTTTACGACAAAGCGACGCCACAAACCAGCACCAGAACAACTTCCCCGTTGCCAGGATGATTCGCTATTCTTTGATAATTTTTAGCTTTTAAAGGAATTGATCGATAGGTATCCTGAGCTGACAAGTGGAAAATGGATGACAATCCTCACACAAATATACTACCTTTGACATCTGAACCAAAAACGATCAAGATGCTGAAAAAAGCTTTACTGTTTGCTGGTGTGGCTCTGATACTGGGCGCCTGCACCATACAAGAGGAACTTACCTTCAATAAGAATTTCTCCGGAACCGGATCGGTTTCGTACAACATTTCGATGTTTGGCGAGGATGAAGAGAACGACTCCACCCTGGCGTCGCAGATGGAGCTTGCGGCAGCCTACCGCGATTCTGCCATACAGATCAGGGGGATTCATAATGTGCTGTTCAGGTATGATGAGGATGAAACCCGCATGATCTTTACCTATCAGTTCGATGATCTGAAAGCCCTGAATGCACTCTACAAGTTGCAGATGTTTGATGAAGCGCCTTTCATGCGAAAGGAGTTTGCCGCCAAAGGGAAGAAAAAGCTCTCCGTCACCTGGCCGGTACATGAGCTAACCGAGGAAGACAGAGCAGCTTATGAAGAGGAGATGATGGATTCCTACACCTATGAGCTTACGCTGAACCTGCCAAGGGAATCAAAGGGTGCTGAACTGAACTCTTCAAAGATCACACACACCACCGAAGGGAAAGTGGCAAAATTCTCAGGCGAATGGGGCCACTTTTACACCCAAACCGAACCGGTTGTGTGGAAGGTGAAGATGTAGGGCCTCCGTCAGAAGAACAGAAGTCCGCCCTGGTACACGATAAAAGCAATAAGCCAGGCCAGTCCGGTAGTATAGAAAACACTGAAGGCAGGCCACTTCCAGGATCCCGTCTCCTTCCGGATGGCTGCCACCACCCCTACACAGGGGAAATAGATCAGAATGAACATCATAAAGGCAAAGGCCGCCAGGGGGGTGATTACCGGTTTCCCTGCATCAGGTCCTGACAGATAGGTGTAATTCTGAAGCTTATCGATGAGCGACTGGCTTTGTGCATCGGCTCCTTCGCCTGCTTCATACAGCACTCCCATCGTGCCCACGATTACCTCTTTGGCCATGATGCCGGTAAGAAGTGCCACACTCATTTTCCAGTCAAACCCGAGAGGTTCCATCACAGGATGGAGAGACTTGCCGAGTTTTCCGATATAGCTTTGTTCCTGCAAAAGGGCTGATCGCTGGGCGACGAGAGATCCATACTCTTTTGCTGCTTCCTGAGATGTGTCCTTTGCCTGTTCAAGTTCCGCAATCCGATGTTCGAGGGTTGCAGGCAATTCCTTGTGCATCGGGAAATAGCCCAGTGCCCAGATGATGACGGAAGCAACCAGGATCACGGTGGTGATTTTCCTGAGGTACTGTTCGGTGCGGTGCCACATGTGGCGCACCATGGAGCGGGCCGTGGGGATGCGGTAGGGGGGGAGCTCCATCACAAACGGAACATCCTGTTTTCTAAAAAAAAGCTTTTGCAGCAGGAGGGCAGTGATTACCGCCATCAGCACGCCGATAAGATAGATGGCAAACAGGATGGTTCCCTGATGGGTTTTAAAGAAGGCGCTGATAATGAGAACATATACCGGCAAACGGGCACTGCACGACATAAACGGGTTGATCAGGATGGTCAGCAGCCTGTCGCGGCGGCTTTCGATAATCCGGGTACTCAGAATTGCCGGTACATTGCAGCCGAAACCCATCACCAGCGGGATGAACGACTTGCCATGCAGCCCGATACGGTGCATCGCCTTGTCCATGATGAATACCGCCCGTGCCATATACCCCGTGTCTTCCATGAATGAAATGGCCAGGTACAAAATGATGATATTGGGCAGGAAGATGAGCACCCCGCCCATACCGCCGATCAGGCCGTCGATAAAGAGATCCCGCAGCATACCGGGTGGCATGATGCCATGGAGCCAGCTGCTCAGCAGGTTCACCCCGGTTTCGATCCATGCCATGGGATACTCACCGATCCTGAACGTCAGGAAAAAGGTAAGCCACATGATCGCTACAAAGATGGGGATGCCCCAGATACGGTGGGCAATGATGTTGTCGATGATATGGCTTCGGCGCACCCGCTGCACGCGTGCCGGTCGGTAGGTTACCCTGAGGGCGCCATCGATGAAGCCATAGCGGGCATCGGTGATATGGGTCTCGGAATCTTCACCATACAGTTTTTCGGTTTGCCGGATCCCTTCCGTTGCTAGTTTTGTAATTTCATCTCCATCAGGCATTTGCAGTACCCTGCTGGTGATTTCCGGATCCTTCTCCAGAAGCTTCAGTGCGATAAAACGGGGTGCAATACGGCTTGTTAAGCCGGTGTTGTCGTTCCGGTTGAGCAGCTCCTGAAGCCTGGAAATCCAGGATTCCACCTCACGGCCGTAGGGGATGTGGATATGACGGAGAGAGGGTTCACGCTCTTCATATACCTCGATGATTTTGCGGAAAAGCTCAACCACACCTTTCCCTTTGGAGCCTACTGTGGGCACGAAGGGAATACCGGTCATATCGCCCAGCATCTTGTAATCCAGCTGGTTACCGGCTTTTTCCAGCTCATCGTACATATTGAGGGCCACCACTGTGCGGATGTCCATATCAATCAGTTGGGTGGTAAGGTAGAGGTTGCGTTCCAAGTTCGAGGTGTCAACCACATTCACCACCACATCGGGCATGGCCTCGGTGATGTGTTCCCTAACATACATCTCCTCAGGCGAATAGGCTGTGAGTGAGTAGGTACCGGGAAGATCGGTGATACTGAAGGTGTAACCATCGAGCCGGTAGCGTGCCTCCTTGGCGGCAATGGTAACTCCGCTGTAGTTTCCTACCCGCTCGCGGGAGTGGCTGGCAAAGTTGAACAGGGTGGTTTTTCCCGAATTGGGGTTTCCGACAAATGCAACGTGAATTATCTTTTCGGTGTCACCGGGCTCTTCATGCTGATTCCGGTGAGGCCTGCCGGTTCTGGCGGGTATTACGTTTTCATCCGGATGGATTAAAGCCTCAGGTTTCCCGGTTGATACCTCCACCAGCATCGCTTCATTGCCACGCAAACTCACCTCATATCCCATCAGGCTGTATACGATCGGATCTCCCAGCGGGGCACGGCGTACCACTTTCACCTGTTTCCCCACCACAAATCCCATCTCGGTGATCCTTTTGCGGAAGGCACCACGCCCCCTGACCTTGAGAATCCAGCCCTCTTCACCGGTCTGCAGCTCCGAAAGTCTCATTATCCTTATTTAGATTGATTAACAATTAGCACGAAGCAAAGATAGTGTATTTTCGCATTCTGTATCTTTGCAGCGGTTACAGGTGTCCGGATACGAAAATTATCCGGCAAGAGGGAACCGGGTGAAAATCCCGGACAGTACCCGCTGCTGTAAGCTCCTGAACCGTAGTCCACTGAGCCACTGTCCAGCCACCCGGCAGGATGGGAAGGCGGACCACACGGGGAGTAAGTCAGAAGACCTGCCTGCGATCATCGTTCCATTCGGGCTTTCGGGTAAAAAGCCGGGAATCTGCATATACAGCCTGTATTGCCCATTCTCTGAACTGTTACCCTGAGCGCTGAAAAACCTCTTTCAGATGCAGAACTATTTCATCAAGGTTGTCCTGATTTCGCTGGTATCCGTGGTGGCATTCCATGCACCCCGGCATCTCATGGCACAATCCGATACCCTTATGTTAAAACGTGTGGTGGTAACCCATCTGCTCGATGCTGAGGTAACACAACCTTTTGATTCAATGCACCTTGCCTTGCTGCGTAGTGGAACATTATCGGAACTCCTCGCTGTATCTGGCCCGATGGTATTGAAGGATTACGGCCCCGGACAGATCTCCACCCCTTCCTTCAGGGGTGCCGGTGCCTCACAGACCTCCGTGGTATGGAACGGAATGCGCATCAGCAACCCCATGCTGTCGCAGTTCGATTTGTCGCTGGTGCCGGCAGGTTTTGTCGACGGCGGGGGTGTGGTGCTGGGGCCTGCCACGTTGCGGTATGGTTCAGGGGCTGCCGGCGGGGTTATTGACCTGGTCTCGGATCCGGCAGCAGACTCCACGTTGTCCGGAAAGCTGGAGCTTCAGGGAGGAAGTTTCGGATACCTTTCCGGGAATGCCAGAATCTCTTTCAAAATAAGAAACCTGAGATCGGTAACCAGGGCTTTCCGGTTATCCTGTGATAACCGTTATCCCTATGCCGATAATTTCAAGGGTGCAGATCCATTTCCTGTGGTCTACCGCGAAAATGCCTTCTGGCGCGAAGAGGGGCTCATGCAGCAGTTGGTTTTCGAAAGGTCGCCGGAGGTAAGCCACACCCTGCACCTGTGGCTGTACCGGAAGTTCAGCCAGGTGCCCTATCCGATCCAACAGCCGCAGGGAACGTATCGCCAGGAACAGTCAGACGAAGGGGTACGCGTGCTGCTCGAAAACCGTTACCGGGGTAACAGGGGGCTTGCCTTCCATCATCTGGCCGGTTTTCAGGACGGATGGATGCACTATGTGGAGGAGAGATCCGCCACCGATGCCCTCCACCATACCCGGAGCTTTCAGGAATCCGTTACGGCATCCGGGCTTATGGGGAAATTGTGGGTAACCACCCGTGCCGAATGGGAGTGGCAGTCGGTGCACACAGAGTTTTACAGCCAGCCGGTCTCACGAACATTGGTGGCCGGATTTGCCGAGGTATCCGGAAAAATTATCAACGGCCTGCAATACAGGATCCTGAACCGTATCGAATGGGAGGAGGCTGCAGGTCTTGCATGGATGCCCTCTGCGATACTTACCTGGATTCCTCCTTCGCAGGACCGGCACAGGTTCTCGCTCAGGCTCCGGCGCGACCGCCGCCTCCCCGGACTCAACGACCTGTACTGGTACCCCGGCGGTAATCCCCTGCTGGGACCCGAACGGAACCGGGGTGCTGAAATCCGCTATGAAACCACCCTGAAGTTGTGGGATAACCTGCACCTGACACCGGATATCACTATGTTTATGCAGCAAACCGATGACAAAATCATCTGGCTTCCCGATTCCGGTGTGCTATGGCAAGCCCTCAATATGGGAACGGTGAGGTCCACGGGGATAACCCCCCTGCTGAAAGGAGAGGGAGTGATAGGGCGGATAAACCTTTCTGGTACCGCCTCATACCAGTACAGCCGGGTTTCCGGGATCAGCAATGACCCAGCCACCGTAAAGAAACAGCTGGCTTACCAGCCCTACCACTGCGGTGTGGTTAGCGCCATATTTCAGTACAGGAGTTTTACGGGTTCTTGGGATACCCGGTTTACCGGGAAACGCTATACCAATGCAGACAATACCGCATGGCTGAATGGATACAGTGTGTCAGGGCTCAGGATCCAATACCGCATTTCCGGTATGCGTAACCTGGAACCCGGAGTTACCTTGTCGGTGCACAATCTGTTCAACCGCCAGTACCAGTCAGTGGCCTGGTATCCCATGCCGGGGCGGTATTTCAGAATTGGAATCACATTGGCTTTTAAACCGACACGAGGCATATGATGCAATATTAATGATACGGATTGATAGATATGACAACAATTTTTAACTAAAAAAATACCCTAGACTAGTAAATGATTCAAATACTGAGTAAACAACTGTAAAGAATGGCCCGCTGATCCCGCTGATTTACGCAGATTGTAACATACTAAAAAACAACTATATAAATAAATCTGCGATTATCTGCGAAATCTGCGGGAAAAAAAAGGGATGCTGATTCTCGGATTGGGTTCAATACCCATTACCAAACCCCAAACAGTGATGATCATAGGAAAATGTTCTTTGCTTTGTTGCCTCTTCGCATGAAAAATCACAGGTAAATGATTCGTGTCATATGAAAGAAAAACATCAATAAAAAATTAATAAAATACAGTTTGTATGAAAAATATCAGAAAGTTAATGGTTGCCCAAGTCCTGATTGTATTTTTTATTGGGCTGGCAGTTGTAACGGGATGCGGGAAAGATGACGTAGGGGAGCAGAAGGTGAAGTCGGTGTACCAGTCGTCGGATGGGGTTTTTATCGTGAATGAGGGAACTTTTATGGCAGGAAACGGCGATTTGAGTTTCTACAACCGGAAGGATCAGAAGATCAGCAACAATCTTTTCTTCAGTGTGAACAACCGGCCTCCCGGGGATATACCCCAGTCGCTCACCTTCCTGAACGAAACCGGCTATCTGGTGGTCAACAATTCGAACACCATTGAGGTTTTCTCGCTGAAGGACCTGAAAGGCATCAAAACGATCCAGGGGTTCGAGATGCCCAGGCAATTGCTGGTTCACGGCAAATATGCCTACGTATCCCAGCTTGGTAGCTCCTCAGTGGCAAAGGTTTCCTTGTCGGATCATACCATTGTGCAGCAGATTGATGTGGTGAAATCGACCGATCGGATGGTCATTGCAGGCAACCGCCTGTTTGCTGCCAACTGGTCAGAATATTACATTCCTAAACCCAACAACACGGTCATGGTGGTGGATCTCACCACCGGTGCACTCACCGATTCCGTCAAGGTGACGAAAGAGCCGAACAGTATGGTGCTGGATGCAAACGGTAAGCTGTGGGTGTTGTCAAGCGGAGGTTATCTGGGCGAAGAGGCTCCGGCCCTTGTCTGCATAGACCCTTCGACCCTGCAGGTCCTGAAAAGCTTTGTATTTCCGGCTCCCGGACATTATCCGACGTTGCTTACCCGCTCGGCGGATGGAAAAGCGCTCTATTTTGCCGATACCGATATTTTCAGAATGGAGATCAGTGATGCTGTTTTACCCACTATACCTGTAATAACCTCTTCCGGAAAGTATTTCTATGGCCTTGGGGTAGATCCCCGCAGCGGTGAGGTGTATCTTACCGATGCTGGTGATTTTCAGCATGAAGGAATGGTGTATCGCTTTAGTGCATCCCATCAGCCGGTCGACAGCTTTACTGTAGGGATCAATCCTTCGGGGGTATTCTTTTACCAGGAATAGGAGGGTTGGTTTACAGATACTATTTTCTTTCTCCCACAAATCGCGCTGATTTCCGCAGATTTTTTTACTTTTTCCTTTTGCCCTTTGCCTTTTTCTGCATTGGCTAATTGGCACATTCACAAATTGGCACATTAATCCTTCACCACCTTCCTCCTCCAAACCATTCCATCATCCCCTGAAAGCTCCACCAGATACATTCCAGGTTTCAGATTAGTGGTTTGAATGGTAAACGTTTGCTTTCCATAGCTTTCCGGTACAGTTGTTTCCACTGCCCTGCGCCCCTGCCAATCATACATCACAAACATTCCACCTCCAAACTCCTCCGGCAACGAAATGTGTATCTCCTCCCCAAACGGGTTCGGAAACATTTCTAATTTCTCATTTCTAATTTTTAATTCTTCTACCCCAATTATATGGCAACCCGGTGTATCACACCCCAGGCTGTCAGTTTTCACAATCCATGCATCCTCATACATAATTCCCGGATGCCAATCCGTGAAGAAACCAACAGTTAAAAAACCTCCGTCATCTGTAATAATAATGTCATTGATCTGGTTAACAAATTCAAAGTCTCCATAGCCCAAATGTCGCGCCCACAGGCTATCGCCATTGGGGTTTAACTTGGCGATAAAACCTTTGTTGCTAATAACGCTGGAGTCCGTAGGGTTGGGCATCACAGAATTGGCACAAACGATAAGGTTTCCGTCTGAGGCAATGAGCAGACGAATGTGCTGATGTAATGTAAAACAGTCTATATGATTGAACATTATGAAGTATTTTTCCCATACGACTGTTCTAGTAGGTATATCCACTTTGCTTAATAGAAAGCCTCGGCGGCCATAAACAGGTTCAACCCAATAGCCCGAAGCGACATAGAGGGTGTTTTGATCGTATACTTTAAGATCAACAGGGCCGCTTGATCCAACATACGGTGGTGACAAATTGGTGTTTACCTGCCACTCCAGATTGCCAAGTTTATCGTATTTATAGATCTGGTTTACCTGGCTTATGGATACGAAATAGCACCCTGAATCGGCCGTAGTTTCAACATTAAAGCTGATACCTATGTTGCTGTATTTTTTAATCCATTCCACATTAAAAAGGCTATCCAGTTTCAACAGGTACGATCGCTCGGTATTGTTGGTATTGCAACCGGGATTGTAGTAACCCGATAGTAAAAACCCTTTGTCCCAGGTTTCTCTGATGCAGGTGAATCGGTAATCAATAAGAGCTCCGGGCTGATTGGCCGCCAGGGTATCGGGATGTGTGAACTCTTTGGAGCAGATGGTATCAAGGTTGGCATCGACACGCATAAGAAAGGGATGAACCCCTTTGGTATTGTTCCAACGGCAACCTGCCATTACAAAGGTGGAATCGGAGGCTGCCACCAAGGAGTTCGAAGGATAAAAATAGTAATAATGGGTCGTATCCAGATAAAGCCTTTGATTCAGTATGTTTCCCTGGGAATTCAGACGGATGAGTGCAGGGCTTTGGTTGTAATAAAATGGGGTGTCAATCCATCCGGATAAAACCAAATAATCGTTACCCAATGGTACTATTGAAGTAAGGTGGTTTGTTGAGATCCAGGGAAAGATCAGTTTGTTGAAATAGGTGGGGGATTGCCCCGAAAGAGACAAAGCTGAAAAGACAATCAGTATAAATAGTATTTTTTTCATAGTTGGTTGTAAATGCCCTCAGGGATTATTCCCTGAGGGCAAAATTTGAATGATTTACTTTACAATGACAAGTCGTTTTGCGGACAGGTTTGTTTCATTTGAGATCAAAGATACAGTATAAAAACCGGATTTCAACCCTTTCAGGTCGATGAGCATTTCACCGCTTTTTTGGGTTGGCTGAGATCGATACACTTCACGTCCACTGATGTCTGTAACAACAATGGTTGCATTGATTTCAGGGTTTTCAGGAATCTCAAAGGCCACAGTGCAATAATCCCTGGCAGGATTTGGAAAGACCTCCAGGCCCGGATCGACTGCCTTTTTGCTTTGTTTGGTTTTTCGTTGCTGTTGTGGCACATAATCCAGAATGATCTCCTCAAACATATAGGCAGGATCGTTCCATTTCAGCAGCGCAAGCGCCATTTCATGCGAGTAGCCAATTCCCTGTTCCAGAATACCAGAGAGATCGGAAATATGGGTTTGGGAAAGCTGCCCCGGCATCAGGTTCTCTTCTATGATTTCACGTGCAATACCAAAGGAGATCACATGGTTCAGGTACTCCTGATTTTCGAACTCTGAAAGTTCAAAACTGTATGGGATGGAATCCAATGTGTTTTGCATTCCCTCAAAATCTTCAAATTCAAGATACGTCAATGCCAGCTCATACCGGTCTGTCAAGCCGGGCATACGAGAGAGGAAGGCCACTAGGCTATCGTAATACACAGGGTTGTTCTCCAGCAACGAGTCGGTTCGGTACATGCCAATAATTTCACTCTGTATCGAACGGAGCATATGGTAATCGGCACCGGCATTGGCTCTCAGCTCGTCCAGCGGTGAGTATGTGTCCCATTCCGACAGTATATCCTCAATGTATTCCTCCGGCATCGAAGGGGTTCGGTTATACAAAGCATCCAAAACCCCATCATTTCTTGCGGACTGAGGGTTTGCCACACACACCAGTTTCACCATCAGAGCGGTAAATACCGGGTTGTTGATCATGCTGATGAGTACCTCTTCGGAAATGTAGGGCGACATCCCCATCAGTTCGTTAAACTGTTGGTAAGCGTCCCAGGAACTTGTCGTTTCCACCTCCTCTCCCAGATCTATGTTGCCTCCGTCTTTCCAGATATCAAGCAGTAGTCTTGAGGAGTTCACAGCCACCTGGGCTGTATTTTGGTCTGAATACAATTGAGTCAGAGTACGCAAGGGCGGAAGCTTTGAGGGGCAGCGAACTACATCAGGCGGCAAATAAAAAAAACCGATATTTGTCGACCATTCTGGTTTGTATCTGATAGGAGATGGTAAACCTATATCGTTAGTATGTCCATAGTACAGGTAATCAGCATCTGAATTATCGAAATCGAAGGTTCCAGCAGAATGGCTATTTGAGAATTTGTTGTCGGCTGGCAGATGCCAAGGGGGTGAAATTGCTCCGAGAACACTAATTTTTTGATTCAATGCAATGCCTGCTAATCCAGAAGGGATACCGCTCCATGCGCTTTTGGCCACCACCATAATGTCATAGTAGTCTGAGCTTGTGCTAAATTCATTGCATAAAAGACACAGTCCCGTCGGTAAATTATTAATGGTACCTCTGTTAATCAACTGGGGTTTGATGCCAAAATTCAGATTGAGAAATTTGTTTCGGTAGATTTCATTATCATCTGGCCCTGAATTGTGCACTATGATACCATGGGTTTGTGGGTAGTCAAAACCAGATATTTCATTTGCCTCAACATGATAATCTGTGCATTGCGACAGGTAAATTCCGAATGGATACCCCGTTACTTGATCCCATGGGGGAAGGTTAATCAAATTTTCAGTAATAGTTGGTTTGGTGGCATTAGCCAGAGTAATTGCACGATAATTTTGCTCAAAGATACAATCGGTAATTACTATTCTGTTACCCGGCAGGAAGCTATAGGCATCAATCCCTTTAAGCAGGCCTGAGAAAAAATTTGGTATATAACCTGGGTTGGGAGTCGAATTTGGGGACCACAGCGAAGTAACAGTCATCGGGGAATGGAGAGACAAAATGCCAGTACCTTTTACCGACCAGGGAACTGAAGCAGTGTTTAAAAAACTGTTTCCCTCAATCCTGATGCCGCTGCCTAGCCATAATACGACATTATGCGGAGAATACATATTTCTATAGAAGTCATCATCGGTAATAAAGTCACAATCCCTGATTAAACTCCTGTTGGGTCTTCTTGTTAAACGTGTATTGGTGTTTGACTGAAAGTTTTTGTATAATCCGATCATGATTCCTACATTGTTATTCTTAAATTCGGAGTTTTCTACCTGGATTATCCCACCTGCCTTACTCGCGTCGTACAATCCATTTGCATCCAAAGGAATGGCGCTAATGGCGTAAAGGGCGTTGTTGATCTGACTTCCACTCCTAGCAATGATTAATCCCTGGTAAGAATTGAGTCCGTTTGTATTCCAGTTATCCTGTGTTTTGGAGGGATCGCCCCAAACCTCTACTCCAGGCCACATAAGCTCGCATTCATCAATTCCTGTGAAAATAGTATTGTCAAGAATGAGCTTGGCACCCTGCTTTACAATCACTTTTGCTTTAGGGCCAAACATAAAAGTCATATCCTGAATTTCGACCTCAATACCGGGCTCGATTATCAGATCATTCTGAAGTGAAATTACCGCTTGGGTCGCAAAAGGATTTGAGGTTGGAGTCCATGTTCCGCTTAAATAGTTTATCATTGGCTGTGGATCATCGAAAGTATGTGCATGCAGGCAGCACAGATTGTCTTTCCGGTACTGAGCCAGATCAAAGCCGTCTATCTGCTTGGGCAATAGCCAATAACTGTGGCCAAGGGTTATACTTCGTGGCACTAAATTCAATTGCTTTCCCCCAATGACACCTGTTATTGGATCAATGGAAATGCAATCAGTAAAGCCCGCTGAATAGATCAGTCCATCGTTGGCAAGTTCAAGGAAGCCGCCAATATGATTATTGTAGTAAGTACAACTCGGCCCACATAATACATTGACTGAAAATCCATTGGAAATATCTATATAACCAATTCCATCACCCAATCTTGCAAAAAATAACCTAAGGTTATCTGGTGAAAACTCAAGCCCCGGGCTTTTAGCACTTACAGCTAATCCATCAATATCAACGTGAGAGGAGTAGTTACCAGATGAATTTAAAGAAACCACGTAAATGGATTCTTCTTCAAACCAACCACCCCAGGCAAGCATAGTCCCGTCGTGTGATAATTCTGCTTCCAGAGGAGTGTACTCCAATGGGTAGTTATTTCCCGACATAATAGTAGACTCATATACAATACCTGTACTGGTGATACGATGTTTGTTAACCGCACCGCAATAGTTGCTGTTCGATCTATTGGTTCCTGCCACTGTGTAGAGCCACCTTTCACCGCTTTGATTCATAATATTTCCTACAGCAAAACTGGCCCTCATGGGCGTAGGACATGTGAGATTAACTCCCCCCCATGAAATCATCACAGGCAGTCCACCACTTATATCCACAATTGCATAAAATACTCCATCAGTCGCTCCTGAAGAAAATGTATTGTAGATAATGAAGTACTTTTCACATTCACCTGGTACAGGTACAATACATGTTTCAATGATTTCATGATTTGTAGAGGGCATATATAAAGTAAAGGCAACCACGCCAGTATTAGTATAAACATATTGATTGTCAGTGTAAAACAAGGTATTTCCCAATTCATCGTACATTCCGCTAACAGACCCTGAAGTGAAGGCAACAGCTGGCAGTAGTTGATTGGTGTAGGAATTACCTGATGGTGAGGTGAAATCAACTTTGGAATTGCCCACACACCATTGTTCAAGCTGGATGTTTTGGCCTGTTACTGGAATTATGCAGTATAGAAACGCTAACCAGATGACTATAAATATTGAATTCCTATTCATATAATGATTTATTGAATGTTTGTGATTAAAATATTGCAAAAGGCGCTTTTGGTCGAACCCTTTGTTAGCTCAAAGTCATTCTTCCCCAGCCAAAAAATGCAAGTGATGTAAATACATTGAATCGTCTTCAGCCCCAACCCTTGCCGAATTACAGGGATGTGCTCAACCTCAACCTCAACCTTTACTCTCTCTCTCTCTCTCTCTCTCTCTCTCTACAGCAGTAATAAATCTGTTGAAATACATTAAATATATATTGATAATTTCTAATATAAATAACCTCATTTGCCATCTCAGATTTGATAGTTCAGCCGTTAAACGATCAGAAATGATCCTTCAGGATCTTGAGAAAAAAATATAAGTGTGTGTAATCTGGGTGGTAAAGATAATTCAGAATATAGAGTTTACGACATGAAGGTGAAAAAAAAGTTGAAATATTTATCAGTGCCACTAATACATAGCTTAAGGCACTTGAATTTCCTCGTTCGTGTAATTATGGCGTTAGAAAATGTTGGGGGAGTGCTGAAGTTGAGGAGATTTGGTTAACAGACGGGTACCGCATTAAACGCAAAGTCCACAAAGGGTTCGCGAAGGCCGCAAAGTTTTTCCGGCCAATAAAGCTCACCGGGATGGCAACCTGGTTTTCTGAAATGTATTATCTTTGCGGCCAACCGTTTAAAAGCGTTTATGAAACACCGTATTGAGCTCAACTGGCTGGAAGACATGGCTTTCAGCGCTGAAGTCAATGAACACAGGATCACCCTCGATGCCGACGAAATGGTAGGTGGCGAGAACCGTGGTCCCCGGCCTAAACCTTTGATGCTGGCTGCCCTGGCAGGATGTACTGCCATGGATGTAATCTCCATTCTGAAAAAAATGAAATCAGAACCGGAGGATCTGACCATCATGGTAGAGGCATCCCTCACCGATGAACACCCGAAGGTGTATTCCTCTTTTCACCTGATTTTTCAGTTTAAAGGCGAAGGACTGGATCCTGAAAAGCTTGAAAAAGCCATTCACCTTTCACAGGAGAAATACTGCGGCGTGAGTGCCATGTACCGGAAATTCGCCACCATCACCCACGAGATCAGGCTTATTCCGTAATCCCGGTTTTTTCCGTTTGCTGCAAGGTTTTCACCCTGCTGATCACAGCGAGGAGTTCTGCCGTAATCATGGCAGTGGCTCCCCAGATGACTGTTTCACCAATCACATAGGCTGGTACTTCCAGAAAGCTGAACTCACGGGCAGGTGGCATGAGCCTGATGCTGTCGGGGTTAAGCAGGTTTTCGAGGGGTATTTCCACAATAGAGGCTACTTCGGTTGGATCGGGAATAAATCGTGGATCGGGCGGGGCAACCGCCACGAAAGGAAACACCAGGTAATTGCTGGGGGGAATATACAGCGGTGTCAAGGCCCCGGCAATCTGCAGGGTTTCCCGCTGTATCCCGGTCTCCTCTTCCGTTTCACGGAGTCCGGTGGCCAGATTGTCTGCATCCTCCGGCTCCCTTCGGCCACCGGGGAAGGCAATCTGTCCGCTGTGAACTCCCGGATATTCAGGACGCCTGATGAAGAGCACATGGACCTTTTGTCCCTTGAAATACATCACAATCAGGATGCTGCTGTGCACCGGGGTCTGATGTTTCTGCCTGAAAATCTGGTCGTGGCGGGCAGCCGGCACCATCTGCATCTGCGCTTCAGTGCCGGGCAATGTGAGGCTCAGAGCCGGTTGCAGCCTTTCAAACAGCTGTTGGGTTTGGGGATCTACCAATATTGTATGTTGTTTCATTGTGGGTTCTTTTTCAGATTTAGTCTTGCCGGAATCACAAACCAGCAACTGATTGTACTTTCCGAATCGTAGGGATCGGTGCAGCTGGTGGTTTGCGTCCTGATTTTGTCACCGTCGACCACCACCACCATTTTGCCGTCTTCAGGATACAGGGCTTCGGCAGCATACTCCTTTTCAGCCGGAAGTACCCAGGTAAGCTCCTCCTCCCTGGCAGTATCGGTGAAGAGCAAGGTACCCGATTCCACAGTACCCTCGTACACCCTGTACACCACTTCAGGATACTGATCGTTGATCAGGAACTGCAGCCTGAGCTCACCCTCTGTGGGTTCATCCGAAATACAGTCGTCGCAGGCATCCGACCAGAACTCATAGTTGGCACAACCCACAGACCCGGTTATCAGCATAAAAATGAATACGGTGTTGATGATTTTATAACGAGAACTCATAAGGGATCGGTTTATTTTTCAACTGATATCGGTTTCCGCGAAAAGAGAGGGTAAGCCCGGTCTCAAAGCTCCAGTCAGGAACGGGGGCATCATGCAAGGGGAGGTATCCATACCGGCTGTATAGCGACAATATACTGGTTTCGAACCGGATACCGGCAAAAACACCCGTGCCGAAACCCTGCCAGGGCCGCTTTTCCGAGCCTCTGAAGCGTCCCCAAGCATAAAACGGTGTAATTCCGGCCGACAATGAAAACCATCGTTTGGGTGTTCCTGCGATCCTGAAATGTTTGTCGAGCTCCAGAAATACCATATTCCTCCGCCCCTGCATCTGGTACAGCAGGGTGTCTCCGGTCCCGGGGACAGTTACCATAGCGGTACGTCGCCTGTTTGAAAACCCGGTGGATACAAGGGTGTTGTATCTCAGTTCCATGATCCCGGCATTGTAGCTGTACATAAGGTCTTTTCCCGTGAAACGCAAACTCCAGCCCATGGTCATCCATCCTGCCAGGGGTTTGAGACCGGTGTTCAGGCCCAGGGATTTTATGGCGCCTGGTCGGAATTTCCCCTGATTATGGAGGATAAGCTTTCGAAGCTCCCCGGGCAGGGGATTTTGCCGGGGGGGTGTGAGAATGGCAGCCATCTCTGTGCTGCCCTGGCTCATGGCGTAAGCCAGTGCATTCCAACCGGCCGGAGTGGTATCGGCAGGATTTGCGCCTGCCTCCAGAAGCATACTTCCTGCCAGGGTGTCATTGGCCGCAGCGGCAGCCATCAGCGGAGTGAAGCCGTTGAAGTCAGGTTTTCCGGGGTCTGCCCCTTTACTGAGGAGCAGTGCGATGAGGTCGTAATGGTGCAGAAGGGTTGCCGTGAGCAGGGGAGGGGTGCCATCGCGCAGGGGAGTGTCGGGGAATGCGCCATAGTGCAGAAGCATGTCGGCCATCAGGAAGTCGTTATAGTATACAGCCCTGAGGAGAGGCGTAAGCGAGAACCTGTCGGCCAGGTCTGGGCTGGCCCCGTAAAGTATCAGCAGTTCAGCTATTTCCAGGTTTCCTGTACCGGCTGCAAGGCTAAGCGGGGTATGGCTGATTTCCGGATGGCCATTGGGATTGGCTCCGTATTGTAGCAGCAACTCCGCAACAGGGTAATGCCCCTGCTGTACTGCATATCCCAGGGCGTTGGTTTCTCCGTCGAAAAAGCAATCGATATCCAGCGTACTGTCGGAAAGAAGCATCAGCAGAGTGGAGCTGTCGCCTTCCCAGGCAGCTGTTTGAAATTTCCAGCAGAGAGTATCGGAAGCATCCTGAGCGGCAGATCTTTCCGGCACGAGCACTGCCGGGATGCAGATAATCAGGAGGTTAATCAGGTACCTGTTCATTGTGGGGAATCTGTTCTTTACGCAAAATCCGGTGCTGCCACCGGAGCAGCTGCCTTCCCAAAAGGCCGCTAAAGATACAAAAATGACCTGAAGCTACCGGCGTGCATCTGAAAACAGCCTATATTTACAGCAATATTAGAACCCTTCTTTTATGGATCTGCTGCACAAAACACTTCTGGAATACTGGGGGCACACCGCTTTCAGGCCCCTGCAGCAGGATATCATAGAGAGTGTGATAGCCGGCACCGATACCATGGCACTGCTTCCTACCGGAGGCGGCAAGTCGGTATGTTTTCAGGTTCCGGGGATCATCCGGGGCGGGCTGTGCCTGGTGGTGAGTCCGCTCATCGCCCTGATGAAGGATCAGGTGGAGAATCTGGAAAAGAAAGGGTTATCTGCAAGGGCGCTCTATACCGGCATGCATTCCCGTGAGATCGACCACATCCTCGATGAGGCATGTGCAGGTAACCTGAGGTTTCTGTACCTCTCGCCCGAGCGGCTGCAGACTGAAACCTTCAGGAATGTGCTTCCTGAGATGCCGGTAAAGACCCTGGCTGTGGACGAGGCACACTGTATCAGCCAGTGGGGTTACGACTTCCGTCCGCCCTACCTGCAGATTGCCGAAATACGGCAGTTTTTTCCCGATGTACCTGTGATCGCCCTCACGGCCACGGCAACCCCAGAGGTTACTGCCGACATTATGGATAAGCTGGCTTTCCGGAACGGCAGGCTGTTCAGCAAGAGCTTTGCGCGCGACAACCTGATATACATGTCGATAGCCGAGGAGGACAAATATAACCGTGTGATCCGGATCTGCCGTAAGATACCCGGAACGGGCATTGTGTATGTGCGCAACCGGAAGCTTACCGAAGAGCTGGCCGCATTTCTTTCCGGAAAGGGGATCCCGGCCCTTGCTTACCATGCCGGGCTGGGGCAGGAGGTGCGCGATAAGCGTCAGAGCGAGTGGATCTCAGGGAAAACACGGATGATGGTAGCAACCAACGCCTTCGGAATGGGGATCGACAAACCGGATGTCAGGCTGGTGATCCATATCGACATTCCGGATACCCCAGAGGCCTATTTTCAGGAGGCAGGCCGGGGGGGCAGGGATGGCAAAAAGAGCTATGCCGTGCTGCTGCACGAGAAGGCTGATGTGATCAAAGCACGGCAGGCACTGAAGCAGGCCTGGCCCGAGGTCGCCGAGATCCGCAAAGTGTACAATGCACTGTGCAACTACTACAATCTGGCGGTGGGAAGTGGCCGCGAATGCAGTTTCGATTTCGATATCAACGATTTCGCAACCCGCAACAACCGAAATCCCCGCGATGTTTTCTACTGCCTCAAAGCCATTGAGCAGCAGGGATATATAACCATGAACGAAGGGTTGCTTGAGCCAAGCCGCGTGATGATGCTGGTAAATACCGAAGAACTGTACCGCTTTCAGGTAAAAAACCTGTCCTATGATCCTATTATTCGGTTGATCATCAGGTCGTATGCCGGTATATTTTCCGACTTTGTGAAGATCAGCGAGGAAGCGCTGGCTGCCCGGGCAAAGCGGTCTGTGCTTGATATTGTCCAGATGCTCAGGCACCTGGATCAGTCGGGTATCCTGGCGTACCAGCCCCGGAATGGCAACCCGCGGATCTATTTCATCTACCCCAGGCAGGATGTGGCCCATATGTCGTTCGGAAGGAACGATTACCTTTTGCGGAAAGAGCGGGCGGAGAAGCGGCTTGAGGTGATGATCCGGTATGCGGTTTCTGACGCCAAATGTCGCAGTCTGGTTTTGCTGGAGTATTTCGGTGAAAAAGGGGCAGTACGCTGCGGCTTGTGTGATGTGTGTTTGAAACGCAACACCATGGGAATGAGCACCTACGAGTTCGACCAGGTGGTAGAGGTGATCAAACCCCTGCTGCTGAGCGAACCGCTCACCATGGAGGAACTGCTGGTTCGTATACCTGCCATACAGGAACAGAAGTGCGTGAAGGTGGTGCGGTGGCTTATCGAACATGATAAGATCAACTGGTTCGGAAACAAGCTGGTATGGAGCAAGCGAAAATGATCCGGCGGCTCTGTGCAGATTTCTACAGGCGGCATGATGTGGTCCTCATCGCCCGCGAACTGCTGGGTAAGGTGTTGTGCCACGAAACGGAGGCCGGTATTACGAAGCTGATGATTTCCGAGACAGAAGCCTACGCCGGTATTACCGACAGGGCCTCACATGCCTATAACGGCAGGCGAACCCCGCGAACAGAAGTGATGTATCGTGGGGGTGGAGTAGCGTATGTGTACCTGTGCTACGGCATACACCATCTGTTTAATGTGGTTACGGGGGTTGAGGATGTTCCGGATGCTGTGTTGGTGCGGGGTGGACAGGTGGTATCAGGGATGGAACAGGCTGCGGCCCGGCTTGGCAGGGGGATATTGCAGCCGGCTGATACCATCGGGCCGGGGCGGTTGTCGAAGGCGATGGGGATTCATACCGGGCTTTCCGGAACCTCACTGTTGTCGGGTCCCTGCTGGATCGAGGATCACGGGGTGGTGGTTCCGGAGGCAGATATCACGGTAACCCCCAGAATTGGTGTGGATTATGCGGGTGAAGATGCTTTGAGGCCCTTTCGGTTTGTGGTGAGTTTGTAAAGTTGTTAATATTTGATTTATTATTTGATTGATATTCAGAGTTTTCTTAAACCACAGAGGCACTGAGGCCACAGAGGAACACAGAGGGAGTTACTGTTTGATTTCTAAAATCAGTGAAAATCAAAAAGATCAGCGTCATCCGCGTTCCATTTCATGTGCTGCAGGACTTGTTCCGGTTTACAGGAATGCGCAGATTTTAAACCATATAAGGCATAGAAGAAAATATAAGATTTCATATAAGCTTATATGCCTTAAATGATCTTATATGTTAAAATACAGCATATTTTCACATTTCCACATTTTCACATTTCCACATTATTTTCCCCGTACCTTTGCCGGCAGATACCCTTCTGAACCCTGTCATGCCACGGATTATGCCATCAGAGATCAAAATCGAAAAACTCAACAACCCTTTTGAACAGATTGGCGACGGATACCATTGTTTCGGGTGCAGCAGCAAAAACCCGAAGGGGCTTAAGCTTGATTTCTTTCGTAATGGCCGCACCCTGATCACCCGCTGGCACCCCGACCCTGATCTGCAGGGGTATCACAACCTGTTGCACGGCGGCATCCAGGCCACGCTGCTCGACGAAACGGCCGCCTGGTGGATATACGCCATAGCCGGAACGGCAGGGTTCACCTCGCGCCTTTCAGTGCGGTACCACAAAGGGGCCTCCGTGGCCGAAGGGGATCTGTATACCGTTGGCAGGGAGATACTTCAGCGCAGAAACCTCTATTTGATTGAGGTGAACCTGTACAACCACAGGCTTGAGTTGTGCAGCAGCGGAGAGCTCGAATTCTTCACCTATCCTGTTGAAAAAGCCTTAGCAGATTTGTACTACCCGGGACACGAACAGTTCAAAGGGACCTGGGGTTATCCGGAGGATTTCGGATTGCCGGCAGGCCTGCCGGAGGCACTGGCATAAGGGGTTGCCAGCTGATCGGTAAAGATTCCTTCATGGTATTTGAACCATCCGGCGATGCCAATCATCGCGGCATTGTCAGTTGTATACCTGAATTCGGGAATATAAGTGGTCCACCCTTTTTCCCGCCCGGTGTCCACCACGGTTTTTCTGAGATGGCTGTTTGCAGAAACACCTCCTGCCAGGGCAATGTGCCGGATGCCCGTTTTTTTGGAAGCAAGGATTAGTTTCTCAATCAGGGATTTAACAATGGCCTGCTGCATGGCCGCTGCAAGGTCGTTCCTGCGCTCTTCGATATAGGCGGGGTTCTCTTTCAGATGGTCGCGGATATGGTAGAGAAACGAGGTCTTGAGGCCCGAAAACGAAAAATCCAGATCGGGGATCCTTGGAAGTGCCAGCCTGATCCCTTCGGGGTTTCCCTGCAGGGCAAGCTTGTCGATGAGGGGCCCGCCGGGGTAGGGCAGTCCCATGATTTTAGCGGCTTTGTCGAATGCTTCTCCGGCTGCATCATCAATGGTATTGCCGATGATGTGGAGATCAAACGGGGAATCGACACGGAGGATCTGGGTGTGGCCACCCGATACCGTAAGGCACAGGAACGGGAAAGGGGGAGGAGCCGGATGCTGCCCTTCGATGAAGTGGGCCAGCACATGCGCTTCGAGGTGATCTACCTGCACCAGGGGGATGTTCAGGGCCATCGCCAGGGCTTTCGAGAAGGTAACCCCAACCAGCAGGGAGCCAATCAGTCCGGGACCCAGGGTAAAGGCAACGGCATCCAGGTCGCCGGGGGCAATTCCGGCATGGTTCAGCGCCGACTGTACCACCGGCACAATGTTCTGCTGGTGTGCCCGGGAGGCCAGTTCGGGCACCACTCCACCATACTCCTCGTGCACCTT
>ERZ795054.283-NODE-283-length-76198-cov-6.368071_pt1 | contig 76198 bp, 77 predicted proteins | sample MGYA00375138_ERZ795054 | MGnify/ENA primary metagenome ERZ795054 (study PRJEB30183, sample SAMN05720215) | anaerobic digester metagenome | isolation source: active sludge of municipal wastewater-treating anaerobic digesters | place: USA | collected 2014-12-23 ... | reverse complement strand
CCCTGATGCTGCGGAACAGCAGCGCCAGGTAGAGCAGTATCAGAATAACCCCTCCTGCAAGCCCGTATTCTTCAATGATGATCGCATAGATGAAATCGGAAAATGGGTTGGGAAGATAATTGCGCTGAATGCTGTTGCCCGGCATCCTGCCCAGAATCCCTCCTGATGCGATCGCGATTTTGGCCTGTTTTGCCTGGTACACCTCTTCCTGTTCTCCATCGCCACCGAAATTTTTAATCCTTTCCGACCAGGTTCCGACCCTTCCCTGACGGTCTTCCGGCATCATCGACATGACCGCAATGAAAACCGCCAGGAAGGCAACTCCGGCGATTCCAAGGACAAGAATATGTTTGATTCTGGCTCTGCCAATGAACAGTAGCACCATACTGGAAACGAACAGGATGGCTGCAGTGGAGAAATTCGACGGGAGAATCAGGCCGCAAACCACCAATATGGGTGCCAGCTGTTTGATAAATACATTCAGATTCCCTTCCTGTATCTCTTCCTGCTTCAGGGTGAGGCTTCGGGCAAGGAATATGGTGAGGGCAAGTTTGGCGAAGTCGGAGGTTTGAAAGGTGAGGTTGATAATAGGGATGATCACCCATCTGCGGGCTTCGTTAACCGATGCCCCCCGGAGCAGGGTGTATAACAGCAGCAGGATGGCAGCCAGAAGCAATATACGTGCGAAGCGCGCATAAAAGGGATAGTTGATCAGGTGTGATACGTACATCAGGAAGAGCCCGAATAAGACGATGCCCAGGTGTTTCAGCAGATAAAATCCCCCGGAGCCTTGCTGGCTGAAGGCCAGGGTACGGGTGGAACTGTACACCGCCAGCAGCGAGAAGATGGTAAGAAACAATACCAGGATCCAGATGCCCCGGTCACCCCGAAAAGTAAGTTTTGGCGTTTTCACTATCAGGTTTTTATAATTCCCTTACGGCATTTTTAAATTTCCTTCCCCGGTCTTCATAATTCTCGAACCGGTCGAAGCTGGCACAAGCAGGTGACAGGAGTACTACATCCCCGTCATCAGCCATCAGGTATGCTTTCTTCACAGCCTCCATCATTGTTGTGGCTTCTGTAATGGCCGGCACAATACCCCCAAAGGCCTTATGCAGTTTTATGTTATCCACACCAAGGCAAACCAGCCCTTTAACCCTGGCTTTTACAAGCGGCAGAAGTTCGCTGTAGTCATTCCCCTTGTCGGTGCCTCCTGCGATCCATATTACCGGGCGGCTCTGGCATTCAAGTGCGTACCAGGTCGAATTGACATTCGTGGCTTTTGAATCGTTGATAAATTCGATCCCATGCACCCTGGCTACGTACTCGAGTCGGTGTTCCACATTCTGAAAGTCCGACAGGCTATCCCGGAGGGTCTCGCTGCGGACCGACATGAGCTGTGCGGCAATGCCTGCCGCCATTGAATTGCAGGCATTATGCCTGCCCTGAAGCGCCAATTTTTCAAGAAACATATTCCATGGGGTTTTATGAATACGGGTCCATATCTGACCTTCCGAAATCCATGCACCATTCTCCTGGGGCACATCGGTAAGGGTAAAAGGGTAGCTTGCAGCCGCTATGCGGTGATGTTCCAGCCAGCCTGCAATCACAGGGTCATCAAGGAAATAAATGAAAGCATCATCAGGCCCCTGATTTTGGAGGATCCTGAACTTTGATGCGGTATATTTTTCAAAGCTGTAGTCGTATCGGTCCAGGTGATCAGGGGTGATGTTGGTAAGAATGGCAATATCAGCTTTAAAATCATACATATTATCAAGCTGAAAAGAGCTGATCTCCAGTACATAACAATCATAATTCCCATTGGCTACCTGCAGGGCAAAGCTGTCGCCCACATTCCCTCCCAGACCCACATGGAGCCCGGCCTTTTTCAGAATGTGCCAGATCAGCATGGTGGTGGTGGTTTTGCCGTTGCTACCTGTAATGCAAACCTTTCTGGCAGTGGTATACCGGGCGGCAAACTCCAGCTCGCTGATCACGGGGATACCCGATGCGTAAATCTTCCGCACCAATGGAGCGGTTTCGGGGATGCCGGGGCTTTTAATGACCTCCGCTGCCTCCAGAACCCTGGATTCAGTATGCCCTCCTTCCTCAAAGGGGATTCCTTCAGACAGGAGCATCTCTCTGTAGGAGTCTTTCAGCTTTCCGCTGTCCGAGAGGAATACCTCAAACCCTTTACGGGCTGCCAGGACCGCCGATCCGACGCCACTTTCACCACCACCCAGTATCACAATCCGTGTCACGGTTATCTGATTTTCAGGGTTATTACAGAGAAGACTGCCAGCATCACACTTACAATGATGAACCGCATTACAATCTTCGATTCGTGGTACCCCTGCTTCTGGTAGTGATGATGCAGGGGAGCCATTTTCAGGATACGCCGCCCGGTGCCGTACCGTTTTTTGGTGAATTTGAACCAGGTCACCTGCATGACCACAGAAAGGTTTTCAACCAGAAAGATGCCGCAAAGGATGGGGATCAGCAGCTCCTTGCGCAGCATGATAGCGAGTACGGCTATTACGCCGCCGATGGCCAGGCTGCCCGTATCGCCCATAAAAACCTGGGCAGGATAGGCGTTGTACCAGAGAAATCCGATGCAGGCGCCCACAAAGGCACTGATGAAGATGGTGAGCTCCCCTGTTGCGGGAAGGTACATGATATTGAGGTAGTTGGCAAAAATGAAGTTACCTGACACCCATGCAAGGATACCCATGGTGGCTGCCGACACAGCCGATGTGCCGGTCGCAAGCCCGTCGAGCCCGTCTGTGAGATTTGTTCCGTTGGATACGGCAATGATGATGAACACCACAATGGGAATGAATACGATCCATGCCCATCTCCGGTAATCCGGCCCGATCCACCGGATCAGGCTGGCATAGTCAAACTCATTGTTCTTGATGAAAGGGATGGTGGTTTTGGTGGATTTCACCGCCTCGGGATGGAAGTACCGGCTCGCCTGCACACGCGTCATTCCCGGGTCGGTAATTTCCTGGGCAGCAGGCTCATGAATTTTTTCCCTGATGACGATACTCTCTGAGAAAAGCATGGTAACCCCTACGGCCACCCCCAGAACCAGCTGTCCGATTACCTTAAACCGTCCGGCCAGCCCTTGTTTGTTTTTTCGGAATACCTTGATGTAATCATCGAGAAACCCCATCAGCCCCAGCCAGACGGTTGCGGCAAGGATCAATATGATGTAAATATTGGTAAGATTGGCAAACAGCAGTGTAGGGATCAGGATGGCGGAAAGGATGATGATTCCGCCCATTGTAGGGGTTCCCTGTTTCTGCACCTGCCCCTCCAGCCCAAGATCCCTGACGGTTTCTCCTACCTGTTTCTTCTTGAGAAAGTTGATGATTCTTTTTCCGAACAACAAAGTGATTACCAGTGAGGTAATCACCGATAAAGCGGCCCTGAAGGAGATATAATTGAACATTCCGGCACCCGGAATATCAAATGTGGCATCAAGATAACTGAAGAGATGGTATAGCATTATTTCGCTTTTTAGGGTTGAATCATCTGATCAAGGAATTCGTGTAAAACTTCGGTGTCATCAAATGGGTAGCGTACCCCGGCGACCTCCTGATATTTTTCATGCCCTTTTCCCGCTACCAGCACCACATCGTTTGCGGCCGCCAGCATCACGGCAGTTCTGATGGCTTCTTTGCGGTTTGGGATCACCAGCACCCTGGAGGCATCTGATGGATTCACCCCTTCCCGGATCTGCTGCAGGATAAGCTCCGGATCCTCATCCCTGGGGTTGTCGCTGGTGAAAATCACGCGGTCGCTCATTGCGGCAGCGATTTTCCCCATTTCAGGGCGTTTGAAGGGGTCCCGGTTACCTCCGGCGCCGACCACGGTAATGATCTTTCCATCATCCGGGCAAACTTCACGCAGGGTTGAAAGTACGTTCTCCAGGGCATCCGGTGTATGGGCATAATCGACGATGGCGGTAATGCTGCCGGCTCCGCGGATCATCTGGAATCTCCCCTCAACCGGTTCAAGTATGCTCATAATCTCCAGTACCTGGTCCTCATCCATGCCCAGTAGCATGGCAGCACCGAAAATGGCCGTTATGTTCCTGGCATTGAATGACCCGGTAAGCCTGAGCCAGATCGCTTTGCCATTGATCTCCACGTGAAGCCCCTCGATGGTGTTTTCGATAATGCGCGTGTGGAAATCAGCCATGCTTTTCGTGCTGTAGGTGTGCACCTGGGCGCGGGTGTGCTGCACCACCACCATGCCGTTTTTGTCATCGCGTGTGGTAAGGGCAAAGGCACCTTTGGGCAGCAAATCGAAGAACCCCTGTTTGGCTTTCAGATAGGCATCAAAGGAGCCATGGAAGTCCAGGTGGTCGTGCGTAAGGTTCGAAAAGATGCCGCCACCAAAGTGCAATCCCGCTATCCGCTTCTGACTTACGGAGTGGGAGCTGACCTCCATGAAGCAATAGTCACATCCGTCGTCGGCCATCTCCTTCAGCATCTTATGGAGCCTGATGGCATCAGGGGTGGTGTGTGTGGCGTCGGTACTTACCTGACCGGCAATGTACCGGATGGTGGAGATCAGGCCGCAACGGTACCCAAGAGCTGTAAACAGGTTGTACAGCAATGTGGCAATGGTGGTCTTTCCATTGGTGCCTGTCACCCCGATCAGCGACAGTGCATGTGAGGGGTGGTCGTAGAAGGCCGATGCGAGGTGCCCCAGCGCTGAAGCACTGTCAGGAACCCTGATCCATACTGCTTCAGGGGAAGGATTATCAGGCACTGTTTCGCATAATACTGCCACAGCACCTGCCGTCACAGCCTGCGCAATGTACAGGTGCCCGTCGGTATGGGTTCCCCGGATGGCAGCGTACAGATCTCCGGGCGTCACTTTGCGGGAATCCATCACCAGATGGCCGATGGCAACCGCAGGATTGCCGGTGACTTCTGCATGGGGTAGTGAGGGAAGTATGTTTTTCAGAATCTTCATATACAATACACTGTTATTCAAGGGTTAAGTTGCATGGCTCACCGGGTTTCACGGCTGCGCCCGGTTCAGGGTACTCAAGCCTTACCCTGCCGCTTCCGCTGAATTGCACTTTTAGTTTTCTCTGTTCGAGCACCCACAGTGCGTCCCTGATGACCATGCCGCGCACATCCGGCATAGTACCTGTTGATACAGGATGCGGTGCAAGCAAAAGGAGGTCTTTTCCGGGACGGCACCCTGCCCAGTCACCACTGGAACTGTCAAGATAGGAGATCCCTGTTGATTCGAGCAGAAGCTTCTTTTCATAGCGCAAACCGGCCCCCGGATCCGGAAAGGTGAATTCACGAAAAGCAAATCCGGCCTCATGCTGCATGTCCAGGTAGCTTCCATAGATCTTGTCAGCAATGGTTTTAAAAACCGGAGCTGCAATGGCAGATCCATAGAATGCCCCTGCCGGACGGTTGATCACGACAATGCAGGAATACCTCGGGTTATCGGCCGGAAAAAATCCGGCAAAGCTGGCCACATATTCCGGAACCCCGTACCCTTCGGTACCGCGTGCAATCCTGGCGGTGCCTGTTTTCCCCGCTATCTTGTAGATGCTGTTACGGATGTTGGTAGCCGTGCCATGGTCTACCACCCTCACCATCATCTCGTGTGCCTGCCTTATGGTCTCCTGTGATGCGATCCGTTCGATCATCACAATGGGTTCGTTCTTCTTTACCACCTCCCCGGTTTGGGTGATATGGCTGATAAACTGCGGCTTTACCATCTTTCCGTTGTTCGCAATGGCATTGTAAAAGGTGAGCAGCTGCAGCGGGGTCAGGGTTAGTTCATACCCGATCGACATCCACGGGAGGGAGGTCTTTGACCAGGAAGGGCTTTCGGGCGTTTTGATGTAACACCTACCCTCACCGGGAACTTCGATTCCAAGAGGTTTCCCAAGTCCCATCCGGTGAAGCCGTTCACTGAACTTTTCAGGCCTGCCGGAATATGCCTTTACGAGTGATTTGCTGATGCCCACGTTCGATGATACTTCAAAAGCCCTTCTTACCGTGATTTTGCCGGAAACACTTCTGGATGCATCTCTCATCTCATTGCCGGCGTAAAACACAACCCCTCCACCTACATCCACAGTGTCATCAAGGGAAAGATACCCGTCTTCCAGGGCTGCAACAACGGATGCCAGTTTGAAGGTAGAGCCGGGTTCATAGCTTTCTCCGATCGCATGGTTGTATTGCTCGCTGTAGCCACTGTCGTTCGGGTTTTGCTGCAGGTTGGCAATCGCCCTGACGTACCCGGTGGACACCTCCATCACGATCACACATCCATGATGGGCACCCGACAGCTTCAGCTGGTTCAGCAGTGCCGTTTCGGCAATGTCCTGAATGTACATGTCAATCGTTGTATGTACATCCATCCCATGCTGGGGATCCATCAGATATCCTGTGGTTACGGGGCGCCATACCCCGTTCGGAAGGCGCTTGATGAGCTGGATCCCGTCAACGCCACTCAGCTCCTTGCTGAATGCACCCTCGATACCCACATCCAGGTCTTTTCCCTTTTTATCCCAGCCAATGGTGCGGTACGCCAGCATCTGGTACGGCATCACACGCACATCCCGGGGTTCGGTAATCAACCCCCCCTTGAATTTTCCTTTGCGGAGAATCGGAAAATTTCGTAAAACGGTGAGCTGTTCATAACTTACCTTCCGTTTGATCAGCATATAACGGTTGCCCTGCTGGCGCCCGTTCTTCAATAGCTGCACGTACTCTTCTGCTGTCCGGTCGTTAAACAGCCGTGCAAATCCCCGGGCCAGCGAATCTACTTTGCCGGTAAACTCCTCGTCAGCCACATGTGGATTGGCCACGTCCATAAAAATGTCGAACACTGGAACCGAAGTGGCCATAAGTTTTCCGTCGGCTGAATAAATGGATCCCCTGTTGGCGGGAATTGTACGGTAACGCACACTGCTGCTGTCGTCTCCCGATGCGTTAAGGGCATCAGCCTCAAAGAACTGTACGCGGATAACCTGCGCGACGATGGCAATTCCCAGGAGCAGAATCAACCCGTAAATCACATAGATCCGTACCAGCATATTTTTTCTCTGATCCTCCACTGTGCTGCTGCTTACTTTTGGTTTTCGTCTTTTTTTGAAAATATCTTCACCGGGGGTATGGTGCTTTCCCTGATCCCCGTTTCACGAAGTTTTTCGCTGATCTGGGAGGGATTGCTCTGATACATCACACCTGATTTTGTGCTGATATACTGGTACCGGAGCTCTTTGAGCTCTTCCGTCAGCCGGGCCAGGTTTCTCCGGTTGCGCTCTGCAACCGAAGAATTTCCGATATAGAGGATCCCAAGTCCGGCCAGAAACAGGATGAAAGGAAGGTTTTTCACCACCTTCTCGTTGGCGAAGAGTGAGCCGTCTAGCAACTGACGGAAGCTGAAGTGGATACCTGAACTTTTTTTCTGACGGCTCCTGGTCCCTTCCGGGCGCTGCTCCGTTCTTATCCCGGAATCCTGATTGCGTGGAGCTTCCGGCTTGCGAAACCGGTTCTCCCCGACATCTTTCTGTTTTCTGTTGAAGATTCCCATACCTATATTCTTTCTGCAACCCTGAGCCTGGCACTCCGGGCCCGGTTGTTACGCGTAATTTCCTGAGCGGTGGGAACAACCGCCTTCCGGGTGATAAGCCGGAAGGGCAGCGACCTGTTCCCGTAGAAATCTGCCTCGGGTTTATCCTCGAAGTTCCCCGACCGCATGAAGTGCTTTACCAACCGGTCTTCGAGCGAGTGGTAGGCAATCACCACCAGCCGTCCGCCGGGCTTGAGAAGTGAAGGCACCTGCAGGAGCATCTCCTTCAGGGCTTCGATTTCGTCGTTTACAGCAATGCGAAGGGCCTGAAATACCTGTGCAAGGAATTTGTGCTCCTGGCCGGATGGGGTAAAGGGTTTTACTGCCAGCACAAGGTCCCCTGTGGTGGCAATAGGTCGTTCTGCCCTGATCCTTATAATGCTGGCAGAGAGTTTACGGGCCGATGGCAGCTCGCCGTAATTTCTGAACACAGCCTCCAGTGCCTCAACAGTGTACTCGTTTACCACCCGTGCTGCATCTGACGTCATCTGCGGATCCATCCGCATATCCAGCCGGGCATCCGTCCGGGTGGAGAAACCTCTGCGCCCTTCATCAATCTGGTGCGACGAGATGCCAAGGTCGGCCAGAATGCCGTCCAGAGGGATGGCTTTCAGGTAACGCAGGTATTGGGTGATATACCGGAAGTTGCCGTGTACCATGGTAAGCCGGTCATCAAGGGGGGCATGGGCATGCGCCTCCGGATCCTGATCCAGTGCGATAAGCCTGCCTCCTTTCAGCGCCGACAGGATGGCACGGGAATGTCCGCCACCGCCGAAGGTGAGGTCAGCATAGGTACCCCCTTCACGAAGGGAGAGCCCTTCCAGGCTCTCTTGCAGCATTACGGGATTATGGTACATCTTGCGGGGGGGTGGCTTCGGTGTTTTGCTGCCCCATGACCTCCTCTGCCAGTTCGGCAAACCGCTCTGCACCCTCCCCGATGAACCGGTTGTAACGGTTCTTATCCCAGATCTCAATCCGGTTTACCATCGATGTGAGTACCACTTCTCTGCCTACTTCGCCAAACTGCATCAGGTCCCTGGGGATCAGTATGCGCCCCGCTGTGTCCAATTCCACCGTCTTTACACCATCCATGAAGATCCGGATGAAGTCAGCGTTCTTCTTCACAAACCGGTTCAACCGGCTTACTCCGCTGCTCTCCTTCACCCACTCGGCCATCGGATATAGCTCAAGGCACTTGTGAAAAACGCTCTTCTTCATGATAAACCCCTGCTCAATGTGCGGCGACAGCTGCTTTTTGAAAGCAACCGGAAGCATGAGCCGACCTTTTTCATCGACTCTGCATTCGTACACACCAATCAGATTTACCATACTGCAGAAGCGCCTTTCGGGGTGTAAAGATAGATCAGAATTACCACTTTTTACCACTATTTTGTCAAATGGTTACGTTTGTGCCCGTTTTTGTTCATAACTGAGGAAAGAAGCACGTCATTTGTAAATGGATAAAAGAAATCAACATACAATAAATCAATAAAATAGATGGAATTATAATATAGTGGTAAAATGTGGTAACTGTTTACAGATTGTTAATAAAAAAATCGATTTTTTCTGTGGATTTAATCCTTTACCTTTGCCATGCTGAAAATTGAGAACTATGCAGGATACTGCCGGTACCACTCCTTCCCGTGAAGGGGATGGTTTGGTCATTACACGTAAAACCATTGACATCCGCAAGGTATTTGGCAGCAAGAACCAGAAACTTGCAGCACTGATGCCCGGCTTTGTCTTCAGGTATATCCGCAGGATCATCCATGAGGATGAGTTGAACGATTTCCTGTGGAAAAACAGGGATAAATCCGGGCTGGACTTTGTGGAGGTTGCCCTGAAGAATTTTGAGGTGCAGCTTGAGGTGCACGGTCTGGAGAACCTGCCTGCGCAGGGCAGGTGTACCGTGGTATCGAATCACCCGCTGGGAGGGCTCGATGGGATTGCTCTGATGCACATCCTTGGGAATGTCCGAAAAGATGTGGTAACACCCGCTAACGACCTCCTGATGTTTCTTCCCAACCTCCGTAGCCTCTTTGTGCCCATCAACAAGCACGGCCGCAACAACGAGAATATCGCACTCATCAACAGCGCTTTCGGATCCGACAACCTGATGCTGTACTTCCCTGCCGGTCTCTGCTCCAGGAAACAAAAGGGAGGCGTCATCTGTGATCTGGAGTGGAAATCGACCTTCATCAGCAAGTCAGTACGCAATCAGCGTACGGTCATCCCGGTCCACTTTAAGGGAAATAATTCACAGTTCTTCTATAACCTTGCCAGGTTGCGCAAGTGGCTGGGTATCAAGGCTAATATCGAAATGTTCTACCTGGTGAATGAAATGTTCAAACACCGCAAACGAAAATTTGTCATCACCATCGGCACCCCAATCCCCCCATCGTTTTTCGATCGCTCAAAAAAGCCGGCTGCATGGGCCGATTGGGTGAAAAGGGAGGTGTACCGGCTTGGTAATGAACCCATTGTCGGATAATCTAACCTCACATCAACGACCAAAGGAACCCTGCTATATGTTTCAGGAAATCATACAACCCATATCCCCCGGCCTCATCGAAGAGGAGCTTTCCAGGGAGGTATTTGTGAAGAATACCAACAACGGGGAAAACCAGATCTACATCATTCACGACCTGAATGCACCCAACACACTAAAGGAAATCGGGCGACTCAGGGAAATCACCTTCCGGGATGCCGGAGGGGGCACCGGCCTGCCCCTCGACCTTGATGTGTTCGATTCCGGCGAAAAACCTTTCCTGCAACTCATTGTATGGAATCCTGCTGACCGCGACATTGTAGGGGGATACCGGTTTATCCACGGACGGAATATGCGCCGCGACGCAAACGGATACCCCCTTTCTCCTACCGCTGAGATCTTCCGCTTTTCCGAAAAGTTTATACGCGATTATCTGCCGGGAACCATCGAACTCGGGCGTTCCTGGGTGCAGCCCAAGTATCAGCCTTCCAACGATTTCAGAAAAGGGATCTACTCCCTCGACAACCTGTGGGATGGCCTGGGGGGGCTGATTACCGAATATCCTGATGTGGAGTATTTCTTCGGAAAAATCACCATGTATACCTCCTTTAACGTCAGGGCCCGCGACCTGATCCTTGGGTTTATGAACCATTATTTTGCTGATGACCAGAATCTTGTATGGCCTTTTGAAGAGTTGAAAGTTTTACCTGAAACCCCTTTCGAACAGCTCAGGCACCATTTTCTCTGCGACAATTACGAGCAGGATTACAAAGCCCTGGTGAGATATGTGCGCCATTACGGGGAGCAGGTTCCCCCGCTGGTGAATGCCTACATGAATCTCACCTCTACCATGAAAACCTTCGGCACTGCCCTCAATCCCCACTTTGGCGATGTGGAGGAGACCGGTATTCTGATCCGCATCCCCGATATCTATCCCGACAAGAAAGAACGCCACCTCAGGCAGGACTGATCCTGATGAAAACCCCATTGCCTCCGGTAACCATCACAGAGGAACGACAGCCGCTTAGGGCCAGGTTCGTGGTCTCGGGGAGTGGCCTGAAGCACTGTCCGAAGCCCGACAAGCCCGAACACGCCTTCATCGGACGGTCCAACGTGGGGAAATCCTCCCTGATCAACATGCTTGTTGGACAGAAAGAGCTTGCACGCACCTCATCCCAGCCCGGAAAAACCCGCCTGATCAACCATTTTCTGGTGGAAGAGAGTTGGTACCTCACCGATTTACCGGGATACGGCTATGCCAGGGTTTCCAAAACCCAGCGGGAGCAGTGGCCCGAAATGATCAGGAACTACCTCCTGAAACGGCTTAACCTCCTGAATACATTTGTGTTGCTTGATGCCCGCCTTGAGCCGCAGGCGATCGACCTGGCCTTTATCCGGTGGATGGGATCTTCAGAACTCCCCTTTTGCCTGGTGTTCACCAAATGCGATAAACCGAGGCAGTCGGATCTGATGGCCAATGTGAACCGTTATAAATCACTGCTGCTGGAGGAGTGGGAAGAGCTGCCGCCCATGATCCTGACCTCAGCGGTCAAAGGAACGGGGAGAGAGGAACTCCTCCGTTTTATTCAGGAAGCCAACCTGGTATTTACCCTGCACCCTTAACCCGGCTTGTACCCCGATTCCTGCAGGATTTTGCGGGCATCGCGCTCATCCATCAGATCCTTAATGCTTTTGTCGGGATGTTTTCGCATGTATTTGCGTACAATCTGCCACCCGAACCACCAGCCGATCCTCCCCGGTGATGCCTCGGAAAAGGCAGGGGTAAAGGGGGCATCCTTGATCAGCAGCTTGCTGTGGTTCTGGTCGGAAGCATACAGCATCCGGTTGCTGACGATGTAGGCCCATACATGTTTCTGATGCTCCATGCACCAGTCGAGCTGGGCTTCCGTAAAACGGATCTTGAGCGAATCGGGGGTAGTCGGCATCATGGCATCTATAAAATAGAGCATCTTCCCGAAAAATACCATCTGGCCCAGCAGATCATCACCTTCCCCATCACCGCCCAGGTGTAGTAATGCCAGCTGGCGTGCATACTCCACGGGCATCATCTCCGGAAACATCCATTTTACCTTGTACTCCGGAAATCCCACCAGTTTGTAGGGCGGGAAATCACCCCCGAAAAAGAGGTCGAGGTTTACGACCGAAAGGGTGTCGTTGACCAGCACCGGTGTCTCCAGAAACATCGGGTCAACGCCCGAGTACCTGAAGAAGATCCGGTGGTTTTTTTCTTCGGGGTAGTAGTACCGGTAATGCTTCAGCACCTGCGTGATGGCAGCTTCCTGTAATTGCAGTGGATCCCTGAGCTGTTGCCTCCGTGCATGCAGCTCGGCAAACCCCGGCTCATGGCGGTATTGCAGCATATCGGTGATAAACAGGCTGTCGCAGGTTACCCCCGGAAACAGGGGCGCATACGCAGGGAAGATTTTCGGAAGGGTTTCGAACAGCGCTGCATCCGGTATGGCAGCAAGTGTATCCTCGAAGTAATAAAAGCCGGGGTTAACGGTAATTTTATCCGTATCGATGCGGAGGGGGTCCCTGTGGCCGCAGCTGCTGATCATAAGAGCCATCACCAGCAATGCCACGGCAGCCATAGGAGCCGAAAAGGTCTTTTTCATCTGAATTGCGGTATCTGAGATCCTGCAAAAGTAGAGGATTTCCGGCACACCCGAACCCGATGGCCTCATTGCCTGATGGCTTCTTCAACTGGAACACGGATAACGCGGATAACGCTGATCTTTACCATATAAGGCATAAAAGAATATATAAGGTTCATATAAGCTTAAATGTCTTAAATGACTTCTTAAATGATCTTATAGGTTAAAAATCAACACATTTACACATTTCCATCCCGGATCGCTTCGCTCCCGGGACTTCGCTTTGCTCAGCATTTTCACATTTACACATTTACACATTCTATCTTCGTCTGCAATTCGAGAAGCTTTCTAAATCCTGTAGCATCGCCGTTTGGAGGTTTTTTCCGATATTTGAACCCTGAACCCCAGGGCCTGCCACGGCCCGATATTAGACACCAACCATGGCTCATCATACAGACCCCATCCTTCTTGCTTCTTACCCCCGGTCAGGAAACACTTTCCTCCGGCATATCTTCCATGATGTGTTCGGGCGCTACTCCTGGAACAGCTTCGAGCGGTACGCCTTCCTGAACAGGGCCATGCAGGATCCCGGCATCCGCGACAAAGACCTGTTTCACCTCGACGACCGGCACCTCTCGCCCGGGGAGATACGAAAGCTGTTGGAGAGTAAGATTTTTAAAACCCATGAGCTGCCGCAAAGTTGTGGGGAGTTGCTCGAAACAAGGCCCGTGGTGATCTATCTGGTCCGCGACGGCAGGGATGCGGTGGTAAGCGAGGCATGGCACCGGAAGAACATCACCGATCCCAAATCCCATTTCCGCGACAATCTCCGCGAGGCGGTACTTGCAGAAGGGGGCAGTCATTTCGGGGGCTGGACGGCAAATGTGGAGGCATGGCTGCCCCTGGCCGACCTGGTGCTCCATTTCGAACAACTCATCGCTGAACCGGAAAAGTGTATCAGGCGGATCGTACAGATGATGCCGCACCTCACTCCCGATTTTTCCAGAATCCCCACCTTTCAGAGCCAGCGGAGCGGCCATGGCCTCTTTGTGTCGAACCGCAGGCAGGTGCAATACAGCAAGCCGTTTCCGGAGCTCTTCTTCCGCAAGGGGAAAGTGGGGGTATGGAAGGAGGAAATTCCGCAGGATATTCTCGACCGGTTCAATATGTTGCATGGTGCCATGATACACAGCCTCGGATATGACGAACCGCTCAACCTGGATCATTTAACCTACAGGATATGATCTGGCTTGCCTCCTTTCCCAGGTCGGGGAATACCTTTGTGCGGAATATCCTGTTTGAGGTATTCGGACTGGAGTCTTCCACCTTTGACATGCATGAAGGGCTGTTGCTGGAACCCGGCTACCTGGACTTTCCGGTGGTGAAGACCCACATGCTGCCCGGAGAGCTCATCCCTGATGACCCCGGCATCAAAGCGGTTTACCTCGTGCGCGACGGCCGCGATGCCCTGGTATCCATGGCGCACCACCGGAGCGACATCATCGCTCCCGGCTCCCCCTTTCGTGAAAACCTGCAGGCGGCCATCATGGCCGAAAAGGGGAGTTTCTTCGGGGGGTGGTCGCAGAATGTGAAGCAGTGGATCGGGAGAGCCGACCTCATCATCCGGTACGAGGAGCTGATAGTTAACCCTGCAGCCTGTATCGAGCGGATCAGGCTTCTGGCGGGCTGGCCCGAAGGGGATTACAGCCGTATCCCGACATTTGCCGGTCTGAAATTCGGCCTCCCCCGCTATGGCTCCGGAAGGGACCGGTCGTTATCCGGGGAGGAAAGAAAGGCCCTTGCGGCCCGGAACTTCAGAAAGGGAGTTGCAGGGGCATGGCAGGAAGAGATGCCGGACGACCTTATGCACCTCTTCTGGAGCATGCACGGCGAAACCATGCTGAAACTCGGATACCACTATGGTACTCCGGTGCCTGTCTCCCCGGATCCGGATCTGGACTGGGAGGTGCTGCAAAAGCTTGGTCATGCCGCACCAGATGCACCGATAGGCCGTGAAAGGATCAGGGTACTGGTCGAAGCGGATAAACTCCTATCCCCGGTGAACGACGGGGTAAAACGATACGAGGTCGCCCTCCTGAAAGAGTTTCTGCATGTGCACCGCAACCCGATGGGCAGGTGGCATTTCAGCCTGCTGGCAGGAAACCGCATTCAACCCATCGACGCGATGGAGCCTTTGCTGGAAGAGCGGTTCTCAGGCCATAGCATGGCATCGGATCAGCCGGCGCCACTGCAGCTCTCCCTCAGCGCCCGGATCCAGTACCTCATGCTGAGGATGGTACCGGATGCCTGGAAAAAATGGCTCACCGACCACAATATTTACCTCTTTCACCACCTGTTCGATTTCGGGTGGCGCATCGTTTTTTTCCTCACAAACCAGATCCGCACCGGAGTGAAAAAACTCATGCGTATCGTACCCCGCACCCATCCCTTTGACTATATCCCCGGTGGTGCCAACGGAGAACATGACCCCGGAACCAGCGGTTTCAACCTTGCACACCTTCCCCTGCAGCATCACTACCAGCCATTTGTCAGTTCCCGTTTGCCCAAGGTGGTTACCCTGCACGATTTCACCCACAGGATCTATCCTGAGTACCATACCAGAACCAACATCCGGAATGCGGAAGCGGGCTGGAAATATGCCGTAAAGAACGCAGCAGCAATCATCTCTGTATCAGAATCAACCGCGAAGGATGCACAAAAATTCACCCACGGAGGACTTCGCACCGACATGGATGTGGTATATCACGCGATCGACCGCGGAAGGTTCCATTTCCGCATCAACGGTGACGACCGCAGGAGGGTGTGCGGCAAATACGGAATACCCGAAGGAGTACCGTTCTTTTTAACCCTTTCCTCCATTGAGCCCCGGAAAAACCTTCCGAATATCCTGCAGGCTTTCTTTGCCGTGCTGGCTGCCGACACCTCCATGCCCCTGATGCTGGTAGTGGCCGGCAAGCAAACCTGGGGCAGCTTCACCCCCCACAGCCTTGCAGGATTCAATCCACAAAGGGTGATCTTTACCGGATTTGTGGATGATGATGACCTCCCCTATCTCTATTCCGAAGCCCTCGCATACTGCTATGTAAGCCATTATGAAGGATTTGGCCTGCCTTTGCTGGAGGCAATGAACTGCGGAACCCCGGTGATTTATGGCAACAACAGTTCGATGCCGGAAGTGGTTGGAAGTGCCGGGTTACCCGCCGATGCCGGTGATTTCCGCTCCATCGCCACGCAGATGAAGAGGGTGTACTATGATGAAGCGCTCCGGCTGGCACTCCGAAGCCAGTCGCTGAAGCAGGCCGCCCGGTTCAGCCTGCATCTGATGACCCGAAAAACCCTTGATGTGTATGAAAAGACTCTGGACACTGATTCTGAAAATCCGGTATAACTACGTGTTCCGAAGAGAGGAGGAATCCTTTGCCGGTGTGGAGAAATTTGTTCTGTTTGCTGGCTATCCCCGCAGCGGGCACAGTTTGGTGGGTGCCCTCATGGATGCCCACCCCGAGATCATCATCAGCCATGAGCTGGATGCGCTGGATAAGTTGATCAGGGGGTTCAGCTACAAACAGATTTGGGCCATGATCCTCGAAAACAGCCGGAGTTTCGCCAGAAAAGGGAGGAAATGGAGTGGCTATTCGTATGTGGTGAAGAGGCAGTACCAGGGGCGTTTTACAAAACTCAGGGTGATTGGTGACAAGAAAGGGAGCCGCACTACCCTCCTGTTGACAGAACGTTTCAACCTGATTGAAAAGCTGAAGGAGGAGATGCCCGTTCCTGTGCGCATCATCCATGTGGTGAGAAATCCTTTTGACAATATTGTAACCAGGGCCCGGAAAGGGAATGATGTGCGCCGGGAGATCACACCGGATGGGATCAGGAACAACATCAGCAGGCACTTTGCCCAGGCAGAAGTCAACCACCGGATCATCAGCGAAAGCGGATGCCATGTGCTCACCATCCGGCACGAAGAACTCATCGCCGGCCCAAGGGCTGTCCTGATTCAGATTTGTGATTTCCTGGAGCTTGAAGCCCCTGCTCCCTGGCTTCGGGCGTGTTCGGAAATTGTGTTTGAGAAACCCCACAAAACCCGGTTTGATTTCGATTATCCTAAAGAAATGATCGACGAAATCAACAAGCAAATGGGAATGTTCCCTTTCTTCGAAGGGTACACCTACAACGATTAGCAGAGATATTTGCCTGTCACCGGCATGCGCCGTCCATATCCGAATGCTTTTGACGAGACCCTGAGCACCGGAGGTGCCTGGCGCCTTTTGTGTTCGTTGCTGTTTACAAGTTTGAGTACCCGAAGTACTGTTTCGCGCGGAAATCCCATGGCAATGATCTCCTCAGGTCCTTTGTGCATTTCGATATACTGAAACAGGATGGGATCCAGCACGGAGTAGGGGGGGAGGGAATCTTCATCCTTCTGGCCGTGGCGAAGTTCAGCGGAAGGGGCTTTCCGGAGGATATTTTCCGGAATGACCGTTTCCTTCCGGTTGATGTATCGGGCCAGTTCATATACTTCCGTTTTGTACAGGTCACCGATCACTGATAATCCTCCGCACATATCGCCATACAGGGTGCCATATCCCACGGCAGCTTCACTCTTGTTGGAGGTATTCAGCAGCATGGGCCCGAATTTATTCGAGCAGGCCATCAGGATCACAGCCCTGCATCTGGCCTGGAGGTTTTCTTCCGTGATGTCCTCCGGCATTCCCCTGAATTTACCGGCCAGGGTTTGTTCAAATGCCGAAAAACAATGCTCAATGGAGATCTCCTCACAGGAGACACCGAGGTGTGATGCCAGTGACAGGGAGTCGGATATGCTGTGGTCAGACGAATAACGCGAGGGGAGCATCAGTGCGCTCACATGATCTGACCCAAGGGCTTCGGCAGCCAGGGCAAGCACCACGGCCGAATCAATTCCCCCCGATAATCCCAGAATGACATCCCGGATGCCGGTTTTTGAAAAATAATCCCGGATGCCGGTTACCAGAGCCTTATGGCAGGCTTCCATTTTGGACGGCTGTGTTTCGGGAAGCGGTTTCATTTCCGGCAGGGTATGGGTGTCAATCCATGCGAGTCCCTCTTCAAATGCAGGCAAACGGAGCACCACTTCACCCCTTGGATTCATCGCCAGCGAGCCTCCGTCGAAGATGAGTTCAGTCTGAGCTCCTACCTGGTTCACGTATATCAGGGGAAGATGGTACCGTTCAGCATTTTTGCGCAATACGCTTTCCCGGATTACCGCCTGTTCGTGATGGAACGGGGAGGCGGCAATGTTCACCATCAGCGTGGGTTTCTGGAGGCGAAGCTCCTCCATCGGCCAACGGGTGTACATCTGATCGTCACCCACATCCCAGAGGTCTTCGCAAATGGTAAGGGCAATACGTTCTCCCCTGAACGGGATCACCGAAAAAGAGGTATTAGGCTCAAAATAGCGGTATTCATCAAAAATATCGTAATTCGGCAGAAGCGTTTTTCTTGCGGAACCGATGATGTCCCCTTCGTACAACAGGAAGGCAGCGTTGTAGAGGTTCTTTCCTTCAGGGGCAGGATTTTCAACGGGTAAACCCACAATCGCCCCAATGCCCTTGCACTCCCGGGTAAGCCGCAATGCGGTCTGGTAGCACTGTTCCACGAAACTGCCGAATTCCAGAAAATCTGCAGGAGGATAACCACACACCGACATCTCCGGGAACACCACCAGGTCGGCTCCGGAGGCTTTCGCCCGTCTGATGTAATCTGCTATTTTCCGTTCATTGGCCGCGAAGTTGCCGATATGAAGGTTGCATTGGGCAAGAGCTATCTTCATGGTATCAGAATAGCACCCCGATTTTCAGTGCAACGATATTGCTGGTAAAAATCTGTTTCACCCTTGCCCCGGTGTTATAAACCAGAATTTCCGATTCTTTCCGGGTGATGTTTGTAAACCCGTTTATGTAGCTCACTTCAGCGAAAAGGACAGTAGTGCCGGCAACAATGTATTCTGTGCCTATACCCACGTTAAGTCCGAGTTTCATGAAGTTGACATCCTGCTGGATGGGTTCATTGTCATAGGTTCCGGTCATGCCTGTTTTGAGCTCCCGGAATGCATCATCGCTCAGGGCCCTCACCCTGAAACCGAGATCGAGGCCGAAATGGGCGGTATAGGTGAGATAGTTGATGCGCGGGGTGCGGAATTTGAGGGCAACCGGCAGCTCTACATACCGGGCCTTCAGTTTGCGGGAAGTGAACTGAACCGAATCCTGATCTTTAAACCAAACCTGCTTATCGGTAGCAATATAATTGTAATTGCCGCCAAAATCGCTGATCAGGAATCCGGTGGAGATAACGGCCGTTTTTTTCAGGGTTTTTTCGACGATTCCTCCGTAACTCAGGTTGAGTCTGGGTTTGCCATTTTCAAACTCTTTCATGGTGGTGCTGAACCACGAAACAGTGGGCTGGATGTGGATCCCGAAACGCCATTCGGCTACCTCCTGGGAATTCCCTTTGAGTGCCATTCCCAGCAACAGCACAGCAACAAACAGTACTCTCTTCATATCATTAACTGGTTAAAGTTATGCAATAAATCCCGAAATCTTCTTATCCGGCAATACCTAACCACTTTAGGCTGATGACTTCTTCACCGGATACGCAAATATACACCATTTTGCCGGGATAACCTGCCCCGAAAAGAGCTGGTCTGATGCAATTTGTTCACAGCATCGTGTTAATCCCGAAGGCTTAGTTTCACCTGATGTTTCTTCCCGGGGAGGATGGGAACCTTGTTGTTTACCTTCCTTGCAGGGGAAAGGCTCCAGTCTGCACGCCCGGTCTTGGGGTCTCTCCGGATTGTTACCGGTACCACAACCCCCGTTTGGCATGCAGGGGTATACATCCGTGACAGAAAGTTGCCCAGGGAGTAGCAAATCAGGGCTTTCCGGGGGATTCCCCGGGGATCGGTGAGGCGCCGGGGGCATGGGGCTGAGCTGTCTGACCCAAAACCCGGATATCCGTTCAGATACACCACCTCAAACGGCTGAACCACATGCGGATGATGCCCGATTACAAGGTCCGCTCCGGCCTGCACCAGTTCAACAGCCATCCTGCAGATCAAAGAGTCCGGGTAATATTCATACTCGTAGCCCCAATGCATCAGCACGATTTTCAGATCCACCCCTTCCTGCTCCATCCTGTGCAGTTGCTCCCTGGTTTCCGAAATGTCCAGAGGCCCCTCTCCCGGCGGGGCAATACCGCCCACCCGGTGTACCTGCACCAGTATGGTATCCCTGGCGAAAAGCTGATTCAGCCCCCAGGTGGCTGCACAAAAGCCAAGTCTGAAGCCATTTCTTTCAAGTATTTGATAATCAATGCCTGCGGAGTCTTTGCGGCAGGCACCCACATAAGCGATGTTTCGCGCTTCCAGTACCTGAAAGGTTCTGAGTAACCCTGCCCCTCCCATATCCAGGGCATGGTTGTTTGCCAGCGATACCAGTGTGAGCATATTTCTGTTACCGGCAACATCCCAGAAGGCATCGGACAGTTTTCCGCTGCTGTTGTACCGCATGTGATCGGGCAGCAGTGATTTTACACGCCGCAAGGTGTCCAGCGGTGTTTCAAGGTTGCCGACCACAAGGTCATGGCGGGAAAGAAAAGCCTGCAATTCTGGTGAAAGCAGGGATGGATGAGGGGTCCCTGTCCACATGATATCGCCCAGAAAAGCAATGGATACTTTCACAGTGGTATCAGCAATAATGTCCGGGGATCCGGATGCACTTTGAAATTGCTGGTAGCACAGGGTATCGCGGCAAAAAGGATCAGGCCGTTTGTTTCTGTATTTTCTCAGATACGGGACCAACCTCCGGGCAGCCTCCGACCGTGAAAGCCCTTCGAAACGGATGCTTTGATAGCTTTTTTTCCGATGGATTGAGTCACTATCGGAATGCATGGATGGCTCCTGACGGGTTTCAGCATGGTGCTTTTCCACCAGACACCCGGAGCCGGTGATGACCCAGAGGAGCAGGAGATAAAAAAGGCCGGCAAAAAATGTCGGCCTGTTCATTAACCGGTATGCCGGCTTAATATTCATCTTCGTGGAAGAAGAAATCTTCTTTGGTGGGATAATCGGGCCATATATCCTCGATGCTTTCATAAATCTCCCCCTCATCTTCTATCTCCCGGAGGTTTTCAATCACCTCCATCGGGGCACCTGACCTGAGCGCGTAGTCGATAAGCTCTTCTTTGGTGGCCGGCCAGGGTGCATCTTCCAGCTTTGATGCAAGTTCAAGGGTCCAATACATAAGGCTGTGTTTTTTGTGCAAAAATAACGCAATAAACAGAAAAGTCAAGTTTTATAAAAAATAATCTAACGCTTTGGCAACCAGGGTGTTTCAGTTCCTCCGTAAGTATATGTGATAAATCTGGCCAGTACAAACAGGTAGTCAGACAGCCTGTTAATGTATTCCAGGATGACCGGATTTACCGGTTCTGATCTGTGCAGTGCAATTACCCTGCGTTCGACCCTGCGGCAGATGGTGCGTGCCACATGGCACAGGGAGGCAGTGGCATGTCCACCTGGCAGGATGAAGGAACTGAGTGACGGGAGTGCTTCGTTCATCAGATCGATCTCCTGCTCAAGAATTTTTGCATGATCTGCACTGACGGGGGGAAGGTGGGTGGCTGCGGAAGGATTTTCGGCAGCCAGATGTGACTCAATGCTGAAGAGCCGGTCCTGAATATCGAGGAGGATTTTTTTAATGCGGATATCCTCTTCGTGATCCCGGATCAGTCCGATCCAGCATTTCAGCTCATCCATGTCGCCGTATGCCTCAATGCGGGGATGGTCTTTGGCAACACGCTTGCCGCCGATCAGCGAGGTTTCTCCCTGATCACCGGTTTTGGTATATATCTTCATGTTTTTACGCTTTAAGGATTTCTCCTGAGGTTTCACAGAGGTAACAACCAAACAGGGGCGTTGTTTATTTAAGCGTTTTGTTTTGTATGTCAGATACTTTTCTGATATCCGGATTGATCTGGTCCGACTCCACAAGTCCGTCCTTTAACCGGATGATCCTGTGGGCATGCCGTGCAATCTCTTCTTCATGGGTAACTACAATGATGGTATTTCCTGCCGCATGGATATCTTCAAACAGCCCCATGATCTCCAGGCTCACCTTTGAGTCGAGGTTACCTGTCGGTTCGTCGGCCAGAATGATGGAGGGTTTGTTTACCAGCGCCCGGGCAATGGCAACCCGTTGGCGCTGTCCGCCGCTCAGTTCATTGGGTTTGTGGGCAACTCTGTCGGTAAGCTGAACCTTATCCAGTGCATCCATGGCCATACGCTGCCTGTCTGCTTTCCCATAACCTGCATAGATCAGGGGAAGCATCACATTCTCCAGCGCTGAATTGCGGGGCAACAGGTTGAAAGTCTGAAACACAAATCCGATTTCCCGGTTCCGGATCTCAGCCAGGCGGTTGTCGGTGAGCCGGCTCACGTCACGTCCATTCAGCATATAGGTGCCACCGGTTGGGGAGTCGAGGCAACCCAGAATATTCATCAGGGTAGATTTTCCACTCCCGGATGCTCCCATCAGGGCCACGTATTCATTGGGAAAGATGCTGACAGTAACCGACTGCAGCGCCTTAACCACCTGGGAACCCACCTTGTAGAATTTCCTGATTTCGTTGGTCTGGATTACTTCATTCATTGTCTGGCGTGTCAGTACCGTATTTTATGCCTGCCTTCAGGCATCGTTTGATCGAAGAACAGAATCCCCATCCCGAAAAGGTCCACTGAACATCGGATGCGGGGATGCTTCAGTATCTCGTCCCAGGCTGATTCCATCTGGTCCGACCAGCGGATATCGTCAAAAACCATTACCGCTTTGTCGGAGATATGGTTGAGGGATTTCAGGAAATAGTTCAGGGTGGGTGCCATCCGGTGGTTCCCGTCGAAAAAGATATAATCGATCGGATGATACAGTGACAGAACGCCATCCAGCACCTCTTCGAAAGGGCCTGTGACCTGCACGACAGCATCGCTGACGCCAAGGGTGCTAAAGTTTTTCTGCGCCAGACGGGCTGTGTTTTCGCATCCTTCAATGGTGATGATCCTTGCTTCAGGATGCGCCATGGAGAGTAAAGCAGTGGTTAGTCCGAGTGAGGTACCCAGTTCCAGTACGGTTGAGGGTCTGGTGAGTTGCATAAGCCGGTACTGCAACCGGGAGTATTTCTCTGGCTGGGTCGATTTCCGGGCAATGTTGCTGATCTTTCGCTTTGAAACCAGTCGTTCACCCGGTCCGGCCCCCAGGTCGTTTACTGTTATCTCAGTGTGGTCTTTCATCAGAGCGCTCCGCAGCCCCCTTACGCGAAGTATCGCTTCATCACACCTCTCTCCGGCATGGGGGCTCTTTTTCAGGGCTTTCTGCAGCTCCGGCGGAAAGGCATTCCCCGATCTGTCAGCGGATACGTTGAAGAATAGTCTGGAGATGAATTTTTGCACAGAATTCATAATGCAAAAGTATGCCTTATTATTGCACCGTTTGAAAAAATCCGGTAGGTTTGCAGGAGATACCCCATGCCGCTGCAACATGATCGGGAACTACCTCAGGCTGGTAAAATTCAGCCATACACTTTTTGCCATGCCTTTTGCGCTGGCCTCCTTTTTTATGGCTTTGCAGGAAACAGAAAACCCCCTGAGCTGGAGGCTTCTGGTTCTGGTTGTGGCTGCCATGGTGTTCGCGCGCAATGCCGCCATGGCTTTCAACCGGTATATCGACAGGGAGATTGACAGGAAGAATCCACGTACGCTCAAACGCGAAATTCCCGCGGGGATCCTCCGGGCCCGCGCTGTGCTGGTGTTTGTGGCTCTCAACAGCCTCCTGTTCATGGGAGCCGCATTCATGATCAACCCTTTGTGTTTTGCCCTGAGCCCGGTTGCCCTGGCGGTGATCCTCGGCTACAGCCTCACCAAACGTTTTACGGCACTCTGCCATCTGATCCTCGGGGTAGGCCTCTCTCTGGCCCCCCTTGGAGCCTGGCTGGCCGTTACCGGTACATTTCATCCTGTTCCTGTACTCCTCTCTTTTTCTGTCCTCTTTTGGGTATCAGGTTTTGACATCATCTATGCACTCCAGGATGAAGAATTCGACAAAGACTCCAGGCTGCATTCCATCCCGGCAACCATCGGAAAGAAACGGTCCCTGCAGGTTTCCTCACTGCTGCATGCAGCCAGCTTTGGTTTCCTTGTGGCTGTGACCATCCTGTCCGGCGCAGGAAAAACCGGCATAATCGGAACCTCCCTTTTTGGATTGTTGTTGCTCTACCAGCACCTGATCATTTCTCCCCGGGATCTCTCCCGGGTCAATATCAGTTTTTTCACCACCAACGGCATAGCAAGCCTGCTGTGGGCAACCCTTTTCATTACAGGAATTCTTACGGGTACCTGACGAAAACAAGTTACTGATTTATTTATGGAAGGATTACGGCACTGCCGATCAGGCTGAGGATCCCGTTAGGGGAAATACCCAGATAGATGATGATGATGGCCAGCAAACCCAGAACTATGTAACCAGCTGAAAAAGTGGAGGAGTTATCTGATGCAGGGGTTTTCTCCTTCGGAGCTGAAAACATCATAACCACAACCCTTAGATAATAATATACCCCGATAACACTGTTCACAGCCAGGAAGATCAGTAGCAGCCAGAGGTCAGCTTTTACTCCCGAAAGCGCCACAAAAAATTTACCTGCAAATCCAGCTGTCAGCGGGATTCCGGCAAGTGAAAACATGATAAGGGCCAAAAATGCCGCCAGTACTGGTTTCTTCCAGAAAAGCCCTTTGTATTTCTCAAGTTCTTCGGCCTCACCCTGCGAATCGGAGAGGATGGAGATTACCCCAAAAGCCCCCAGGGTAGTGGCAAAATAGGCATAGAGATAGAATGTGGCTGCCTGTGTCCCGCCGTCACCAAACGCGATCAGGGAGATCATCAGATAACCCAGGTGTGCGATGGAGGAATAGGCAAGCAGCCTTTTCAGGTTATTTTGCCGGACCGCCAGAATATTCCCGATAAGCATGGATGCGGCTGCAAGTATTGTCAGCACAAGTACAACCTGCTGGTATTCAGTGCCATGGATCATGGTAAAAAATCTGATTAGTGCACCCACCATACCCCCCTTGGAAACGGTTGCGATAAAGGCAGTCACCGGGGCATTGGAACCCTGATAGACGTCGGAGGTCCACCAGTGAAAGGGGACCAGTGAGAGTTTGAAACCTGCTCCTGCAATGATCATCCCGATTCCCGCGACCAGCAGGGGGGAAAAGGTATGCTGGCTGAGGTAGGTCCCGATGGAACTGTAGCTGAGGCCCCCGGTTTCATAGTAAACCAGGGCTACCCCAAAAATGAGAACAGCTGAAGACAGGGCAGCAAGGATCAGATATTTCAACCCGGCTTCAATGGCTTTGCCGCTGCGATGGATATAGCTGATAAGCGCATAAAGGGAAATTCCAAGCAACTCCAGGCTCAGGAACAGGGATGCAAAACCGTTGGATGAAACCATCAGGGAAGAGCCCAAAGTGGCAAACAACAACAGCAGGTAAAATTCCTCCCGCCGTTCCGATAGGTTATCCAGGTATCTCTTTGCCAGCAGTGTCACCAGGAATCCGGCTGAAGCAAACATGCCTGTATAGAGAAGCGAAAAGCGGTCAATGGTTAGCAGGGGACTAACATAGGGCTCTTTGTCCATCAGATACACCGCAAAGGCAAGGGTCAGGGCAAAGCTCAGAAGGGTAAGGATCCAGGTAAAAGTGTGATTGCGCCGGATTGAAATCAAAAAAATCATCAAAACAGGTCCTGCCAGCATTGTGATAAAGGGAAGGAGCTGCAGCAATTCACCGGAGGTTATCAGATTATTCATGGTGGGTTGTGTCATTTAATCCAGAGATAAGTTTGTAACAAATGGTTTACAGGTTGCCGAGCACTGCAGTGATGACAGGTTTTACAGCATCCATCACCGGTTGCGGATACAGGCCGAGCCAAAGAATCACCATTACCAGGGAGCCAATGATGATCACTTCGCGCCAGGATAGATCACTGAAATTCCACTCCTTGTTTTTAGGTCCCTGAAATACCCGCTGGAAGATGCGCAGAGAGTACACTGTGCCGAGAACAAGTCCGATGGAAGCAATAGCAGTGATAATCATATTGGCCTGGAATGATCCTGAAAGCACCAGGAATTCAGCGATGAAGTTACCCAGGCCGGGGAGTCCGAGGGAGGCAAGTGCGAAAATGAGCATCATACTGGCAAGTTTCGGGACCGTAGCCCAGAGCCCTCCGAAGCTGTTGATATCGCGTGTATGGGCACGTTCGTACATAAAGCCCACCAGGATAAACAGAGCTCCTGTACTGATTCCGTGGGTTACCATCTGCATCACAACTCCCTGGTAAGCCAGCTGATTGAATGCAAATACCCCAAGCATGACAAAGCCCATATGGCTGACGCTGGTGTAGGCTACCAGTCTTTTCAGGTCGGTTTGGGAGAAGGCGAGTTTAGCACCGTAAATGATCCCTATAGCTCCCAGGATCATCCCTGCCGGGGCAAAGGTATGCGCAGCCTGCGGGAACAGAGGAATGGCAAACCTGATGATACCGTAGGCTCCGGTTTTAAGAAGAAGTCCGGCAAGGATAAGGCTGCCTGCCGTGGGCGCCTGGGTATGGGCATCTGGCAGCCAGTTGTGCAACGGCACCACCGGAAGCTTAACGCTGAAAGCCATCAGAAAGCCTCCCATCAGGAGAAGGCCGGTTTTTGGATCAAACTGGGTCCCCAACAGGTCAGTATAATCAAATGAGTAAATCCCTGTGTTTCTGCCATGGATAAAATAGAGGCTCAGGATCGCAAGAAACATGAGCAAACCACTTGCCTGCGTATAGATGAAAAATTTATAGGCTGCATACACCCTTTTTTCATGCCCCCATATCCCGATGAGAAAGTACATTGGGATGAGCATGATCTCCCAGAAGAAATAGAACAGAAAGAGGTCCAGTGCCGTAAAGACCCCGATAATACCTGCAAGGATCCACAAGAGGTTGAAGTAATAAAAGCCCTTCCGGTCCGTGATCTCCTTCCATGACACCAGAACGGAGAGCACGCCGAGGAACAGGGTAAGAAGGATCATAACAAGGCTTAATCCATCCATGGCAAAATGGACGCTGATGCCGAATGCGGGTATCCATGAAAAGCGGACCTCCTCCAGCCATGCCCCCGGAGAAGTTACGCCGATAGTGGAAAGGTTATTCGCCAGATATCCAAGTATCAGCAGGAATGCAAGCGAAACAGAAACCAGCGAAATACTCCTGGCCGCATGCGGGTGGAATCTGCTGCCAATCCATGCGGCGGTTCCACCCAGCATCAAAATTCCGATCAGATTGATGATTATCATAAGAATAGTGCGATGGTTAGTGTAATGATCAAACCTAAAGCTATGCCTGCGGCATACCACCGCAGGTTACCGTTCTGACTCCTCCTGGTGAGGTTGTGGAGCCATACCACCAGGTTGGAAGGAGCTATGCTGATGTAATCAACAATATCATTCTTGTTGATATTGGATAACCAGGTGAAAGGACGGATAATCAGCAGATCGTAAACCCAGTCGAAGCCCCAGCCTGTTAACCACCAATGGTGGAGGGCGGCTCCCGCCCGGGTTTGCTTTAGCCTGAAAAGGAACCCCGGTTTTTTCATCCAGAAATGCCATGCCAGGTATATTCCGAAGAAGCCGGTTAACGCAGTAAGGACCTGAAGAATAAGCTCTGTGGATTCAGCTCCGCTGTGGAGGATGTGGACTTCAGGAAGCACACCGGACAACATCCCTGAAAACAGGGTAATGTGTCCCAGGTTATGGGGTGTTTCCAGAAACCCTCCGATGATGGAAAGTACCGCAAGCACCACCAGCGGAATCAGCATCGCTCTTCCGGGCCTGAGGTGGATGTGGGTCTTCATTTTACCCCAGAAGGTGATAAACACCATCCTGAAGGTGTAGATGGAGGTGATAAAGGCTCCAAGGAAGGCTGCAGCCCACAGAAAAAGACTCCCTTTTTCGGATGACCAGGAGTACCAGAGGATTGCATCTTTGCTGTAAAAACCTGCGGTAACCAGGGGGAGCGCTGCAAGTGCACCGGAACCTGCAAGAAAGGTCCAGAAAATGACTGGCATCTCTTTCCGGAGGCCACCCATCTTGAAAATATTTTGTTCGTGATGCAGTGCATGAATCACGGCTCCTGCACCAAGGAACAGCAGGGCTTTGAAGAAGGCATGGATCATGAAATGGAAAATACCGGCCGACCAGGCACCCACACCCAGTGCAAGAAACATATAACCGATCTGACTGATGGTGGAATAGGCCAGTACCCTTTTGATATCATACTGCACGACAGCTGCAAATCCGGCGATCAGCAGGGTGGAGGCTCCCACGATGGCTACGGTTTTCATGGCGATGGGTGCGAGTTCAAATACAACATGGTTCCGGGCAATCAGATATACACCGGCAGTAACCATCGTGGCTGCATGGATCAATGCGCTAACAGGCGATGGACCTGCCATTGCATCAGGTAACCAGGTCTGTAAAGGAAGCTGGGCCGATTTGCCGACCGCACCACCAAGTAACAGAAACGCAATCCAAACAACCTTAGCCGAACCAGGGGTCCAATGGGCAGGAGCAGTCTCAAGGATACTTCTGATATCCAGTGTGTTGAATTCCGTGATGAGAAGAAATAACCCGAGCGCCATGGCCGTATCTCCGACACGTGTTACGATAAAGGCTTTTCTGGCGGCTGCAGCATTGGCCGATTCCTTATACCAGAAACCGATTAGAAGGAAGCTGCAAAGTCCGACACCTTCCCAACCCAGATACATCAACGCAAGGTTGTCGGCAAGCACAAGAATCAGCATAGCACTGACAAAGAGATTCATGAATGCCAGAAAACGGGCAAACCCCTCGTCATCACGCATATACTCGGATGAGTACACGTGGATCAGGAAACCCACAAAAGTAACTACAAAGATGAAGGCCAGGGACAACCCATCCAGATAGAATGCAATGGAGGGGGAAAGTCCGCCGGAACTCATCCACGTCCATAGCTTCAGGGTAAACGCATTCCCGGCCGGAGGGGAGGTCAGAAACTCAATACCTATGAGTATTACAAGTAATGCTGACAACCCGACGGTTCCTGTTCCAATCAGGGTAATGATGCTTTTCCTGAGATTCCTGCCGAAAAAGGCAAGTACCAGGAAACCCAGCAACGGCATCACAGGAACTAACCATAAATAACGCATCATAAGGTAATTATTTGATTTTTAATTTGATTCCGAAGCTTCTGTGATATCATTCATCTGCGTCATTTCGTCCGCGTCAATGGATTTCTGCAGATGGAAAAGTTTCAGGATGAGGGCGAGGCCGACAGCGACTTCTGCCGCAGCCATGGTGAGGATGAAAATGAACATCACCTGGCCGTCAGGCTGTGCCCATCGGGAACCGGCGATAATGAAAGCCATTCCTGCCGCATTGAGCATAATTTCAACAGACATCATCATCAGGATCATATTTTTCCTGATCAACACACCCACCAGCCCAATGCCAAAAAGCAGGGCTGCCAGTAAAAGGCTTTGTTCAACGGGTATCTGCTCCATCATGTTATTCTCCTTTCAGAAATCTGTGTTTGCTTTTTCTTTTCGTATAACCGAGGTGAAACGCTCCGATAATACCTGCCATGAGCATTACAGCTGCTATTTCCACCCCCAGCAGATACTGTGTATACAGGGAAATACCTACTGTTTTGGGTTCAACAATACTCAGGGAAGCCGTTGCGACTGGCTGGTTCAGGATCGCATAGGATAATATGGCAAAAAGGATAGCAGCCATCAGTGCAGGCCCGATCCATCTTTTCGGAACAAGCCATCGCTCTTTGGCCTTTTCGGTTTCACCGCCGATATTCAGCATCATGATCACAAAAACAAAAAGAACCATGATGGCCCCTGCATACACGATCACCTCCAGTGCCGCCGCAAAATGTGCCCCCAGAACAAAAAGCACCACCGCTGCTGCCAGGAAGGATACGATCAGATAAAGCAGAGCATGAACAGCATTCGAACGGGTAACAGCCATGATGGTCGACACCACTGCTATAACCCCTGCTATGTAAAAAGCTATCAACATAATTTCATCGGTTTACTTGATTCCTAATTAATACACTTTTCAGGGCATCAGGTCCCTGACATCAACAGGAGCCAGTTCATTTTCAGCCTGTCCTTTGTCCTTGCCTCCGATTGACATGCCTGAAACCCGGTAAAAATTGTAACCGTGCTGTTTTCCTTCCCCTGAAATGAGCAGGTCATCCTTTTCATACACCAGATTGTTTCTGTTATACTCACCGATTTCATAATCGGGGATGAGCTGAATGGCATAGGTAGGACAGGCCTCTTCGCAATAACCGCAAAATATGCAGCGGGAGAAATTGATACGGAAAAACTCCGGGTACCTCCTGCCATCTTCATCATGGGTAGCCTGCAGGGAGATACAATCTACCGGGCAGGCGGCTGCACACAGATAACAGCCCACACAGCGCTCCATCCCGTCCGGGTCGCGCGTCAGCACAATCCTTCCGCGGTATCTTGCCGCCAGGTTTACTTTCTTGTCAGGGTATTCGATCGTTTCCCTTTTGGCGAAGGTATGCTTAAGGGCTAAAGCGATGCTTCTGAGATGACTGTACATGATTTGTATTTCTTTTTTCTGTTATGTACTTAGAATGATGGCTCCGGTGATAAGCAGGTTCAGGAGCGAGAGCGGCAGGAGGATCTTCCACCCGAAACCCAGCAGCTGATCGTACCGGGGTCTGGGCAATGCAGCACGGAGGAGGATGATAAAGGCAATCATCCCGAAGACTTTGATTAACAGCCAGGCGATGGGAGGAAGGAATGCCGGCCCGTTCCATCCTCCGAGAAACAAGGTGGCGGTTAGTGCGGAAATCAGTGTGATGCCAAGATATTCGCCGACAAAGAACATCCCGAACTTCATTCCTGAATATTCTGAGTGGAATCCGGCCACAAGTTCGCTTTCCGATTCAGGGATATCAAAGGGGATCCTGTGGGATTCTGCCAGTCCTGCAATGAGAAAGATCAGGAAACCTACGAACTGGGGGACAATGAACCATGTGTTTTTTTGAGCCTCCACGATGTCAACCATGCTGAAAGAACCGGTCATCATCACCACACCCATCAGCGATAATCCCATAAAAACCTCGTAACTCAACATCTGGGAAGCTCCCCTCATTGCCCCCAGCAGCGCATACTTGTTATTGGAAGACCACCCGGCCAGCACCAGACTGTAGGCCCCAAGGGAGGAGAAACCAAAGAAAAAGAGCAGGCCTATATTCAGATCTGCCACCACGATACCGGGGGAAAGGGGTATTATGGCAAAGACAATCATGGTGGTAATCATGACGATTGTTGGTGACAGGATGAAAATGCCCCGGTCTGCAAAGCGCGGAACCCAGTCCTCCTTCGTAAAGATCTTCACCACATCGGCTACAACCTGCAGGATGCCGAAAGGTCCGACCCTGTTGGGCCCCAGCCGGTCCTGCCATAATGATAGCAGCCTCCTCTCGATGAAAATATTACCGGCTGCAATGGTCAGGGCTGCCAGGATCACACCGGCAATGACCAGTATGTAGGTCCATGTCTCACTCATACCTTATTTTTCTTTTTGATATTTGATGAATGCAATTTCAGGATTGACACCGCAATACCCCATGGGGACACCTGCAAAACCTTTTCCAAGTGATTCTGTGTATTTTACCTCAAGAGAAGCGGGTTGTGCGCCGATCTGAACGATGACCCGGTCACCCTCTTTGATTCCTGCTTCAGCTGCTGTGGCAGGGTTCAGGAACAAACCTGCTGACTCCGCCTTTTCCTTTACCGGGGGTGACTTCCTGCTCAATTCCTCGGATCCGAAAATGTGATACACAGGAATCATGGTCCATCCATTGACGGAGGCTGCCAATGGCTGCGGGATGTCCTGGTAGTATGACAGCTGACCACCCGTCTGGTCAAACAGGCGCAATCCGGGGTCTCCTCCGTGGAGCGGGCCGCCCACTTCGATCTGGTATTTATTGATCGCCTGCACGGAATTCCAGCCCGGCGCCCAATATCCTGTAATCAGGGATGGGTCCGGATGACCCTGGTACCCTTCCATGGTAAATGACAACGGGGAATCGGGATCTTCGGGCGGTTTTTGTTCGTGGATATTCCGGTGAGCCTTCATGGAGGTACGGCCGCTGAAACGGTGAAACTCTCTTGGGATTCTTTGGTTCAGCATCCTGAAGTCGGGAGGAGGGGCCATGGTATCGATACCCGTGAATTCAGGGTTGCTTTTTGCAAGCCATGATGTGAACTCATGGAAATCATGTGCTTGAAAGGGCTTACCCATCAGCATGGAAATTTCGGCCAGCCTTCTCCATGGTTCAGGAGTATCACCTTCGGGCATAAAAACCTGATAGAAACGCTGGGCACGACCCTCCTGGCTCACCAGGGTGCCGTCCGATTCCGCAAATGATCCCACTGGAATCACCACCTGCGCATTGCTGGTGGTATGTGAGGCAATATGATCGATGGCAATCACCAATCCATAGCTTGCAAGCATCTTTTCAGCTTTGTCTGCACTCATGCGCCTGAAGAGGTCGTTTTCCTGCACAATCAGTACATCTGCGGCAGGAAGGTCTTCAAGGCCGGAGCCTCCGAGCATCAGTAGCCCGGCAGTATTGCATTCTTCAAAGGTCAGGCTCAGACTGACTGCTTTTCCTGCTTCGGACAATGCCAGCGCCACATCGGCGGAGGCCATGATCACCTCCTTGCTTTTGGAATGAACGCCACTGATAATCAATGGCTTGTCGCTGGCCATAAGGTCTTTTGCGATCCTTTGTGCCAGATCCAGGGCTCTCTTTTCCATTCCATCCGGAAGCCTGAGCCTCTGATTGATAAAATGGGCAACGGCGTAACCAAGGCGCGCAATTTCTGCGGGAGCATTGAAAAAGGTCGAGGTTGCAACATCATCAAGCCGTGTAGCCATGGTGGCTGCAATATGCAGAGGGCCGTGATCCTTTTGTAGGATCTGACGAACAGGAGCCTCATTCCAGTTGGGTATTCCGGCCTGGGAAGCCATGGGTTTCACCTGATTCCTGATGGACTGCCTGACTGAAAGTGCCATCATGGGAGCCGTTTGGGTCAGATCCTCTCCAAGAATGAACACGGAATCGCACTGCTCAATCTCCTTAAGGGAAGGCACTTTGATTTTTCCACTGGAAACAATGTCAAATGCAAGTTGAGCAACCTCCAGGTCATGGGTGTTCATGCCCAGTGAAAAATGGCTGTCACCCACAAGTTGCTTCAGGGCAAAATTTGTTTCCAGAGAGGCACGGGGAGAACCGACAGCAGCAACAGATTTTCCTTTTAAAGCTTTTGCAAGATATTGCATAGCCTCCTCATGACCTGCAGGCTCAGTGGTGCCCGGAATTTTGAATGCACGGATACGTTTGTCCGAATTTGTAAATTCATATCCAAACCGGCCCCTGTCACACAGGAAGTAGTTGTTTACCTCTCCGTTGTATCTGCTGTAAATACGGCGCACTATACCGTATCTTTCGGTGGCTATGGTGTTGCAGCCAACGGAGCAATGGTGGCAGATGGAGGGAGCAGCAGTAAGATCCCATTTACGCGTGGGATGATCCATGAAGGTCTTGTCGGTAAAAACCCCTGTCGGGCAGATTTCCACCAGGTTTCCGCTGAATTCGCTCTCCAGGGCACCTTCGGCTGCGCGGCCAAAATAGACTTTATTCCTCGATGAAAATACATTGAGGTCTGTACCGCCGGCATAATCCCTGTAAAACCGCACACAACGGTAGCACTGGATGCATCGGTTCATCTCATGGTTGATGAAAGGTCCGAGGTACTGATTATTATGGGTTCTCTTTCCAAATTCGTATCTGCGCACCTGATGCCCTGACATGACGGTCATATCCTGCAGATGGCATTCCCCCCCCTCGTCGCATACCGGACAATCATGGGGATGATTGGTCATCAGGGATTCAATGATTCTGGCCCTGAACTCCGTGGCTGCCGGTGCATTTGTAGAGATCACAGACCCATCAGAGGCAGGCTCCATGCATGCCATTACAATGCGGCCTGTGGTGTCATTTTCATCTTTATAGCGAACCACTGCGCATTGCCGGCATGCGCCCACCGATCCCATCTTTGGATGCCAGCAGAAATATGGCAAATCCTCTCCCGATGATAGGATGACCTCCAGCAGGTTTTTTCCGGCATCTGCCTCAACCTCTTTCCCGTTTAAAATTATTTTTGCCATCTTAATCTATTTCCATGAACATTTTTTATCCCTTATGTGCGTTATAAAATCGTCCCTAAAGTATTTCAGGGCACTTCCCAGCGGGGCTGTTGCTCCGGGTGCAAGAGCGCAGAAGGTGTTGCCGGGTCCCATAAACCGAACCATCGATTCGAGTTGATCCAGATCATTCATCTCACCCCGGCCATCTTCAATTTTCCGGAGAATTTTTTCTGTCCAGGGCAGCCCTTCCCGACAGGGGGTGCACCATCCGCATGACTCCTGGGCAAAAAAGTGGATCATATTCAGCACCATTCCCACCGGGCAGGTTTTGTCATCCAGGACAATCATCAGCCCTGTCGCTAGCCGGCTGCCGGCTGCTGCTACCGAGTTATAGTCCATCTTCAGATCCAGATGCTGCTCAGTTAAAAAATCCGTCGAGGCACCTCCCGGTAGGCAGCCTCTGAATTTCAATCCGTCACGCATGCCACCTGCATTTTCTTCAATAATCTGGCGCATGGGAATCCCGAACGGAAGCTCCCATACACCGGGCTTTTTCACCTTCCCCGAAGCTCCGAACAGCTTCGTGCCACCATCACCCGGGGTCAGGCTGAGCTGGTTGAACCATTCAGCCCCGTTGTTGATGATATGGGGTATGTTACATAGGGTTTCGATGTTGTTAACAATGGTGGGCTGTCCAAACAGTCCGCTGACCTGCGGGAAGGGTGGTTTTGTTCGCGGATTGGCACGTTTCCCTTCCAGCGAATTCAGAAGTGCAGTCTCTTCGCCACAGATGTATCTGCCTACACTTGTATGAAGATGCAAATTGAAGTTAAAACCCGACCGGAGGATGTCGTTGCCAAGGTAACCAGCGGCTTTGGCTTCAGCCAGGGCTTTGGACATCACTTCGGCAGCATAGGTATACTCCCCGCGGATGAAAATGAACCCTTCATCGGCCTGGATGGCCCATGAACTTAAAATCATCCCTTCGATCAGCTGGTGCGGGTCGCCTTCTATCAGGAGCCTGTCCTTGTAAGTCCCGGGTTCCATTTCGTCACCGTTGGCCACCAGGTACTTGTGCCGGAAATCACCTTTTTTGGGCACAAAACTCCATTTCAGGCCGGTATTGAACCCGGCTCCCCCCCTCCCTTTCAGGTTCGATTTTTTGACCAGTTCAATAACTTCATCCGGTTGCAGCTTCAGGGCCTTCGGCAGCGCTTTATATCCCCCTTGAGATTCATATTCTTTCAGGAATACCGGCTGCCCGTCGGTGCGTATGTTCTTGGTTAGTGGTCTCTCCATGTTTCTTTGAGAAAGTTATCTGATTGTATATCATTCTTTTACAGCGATCATTTTCATGCTTTTCATGGGCAGGCCGCCAGGATTGCGTCAATTTTTCCAGGAGTGAGATCACGGTGCAGGTCCCGGCCAACCATCATTGCCGGGGCATGATCACAAGTGCCCAGACAGGGTACTGTCAGGAGCGTGAACCGATCGTCAGCTGTGGTTTGTCCGAGGCCGATGCCAAGCTTGTTCTGCAGGTGATCCAGCATGGTTTCGGCACCCATAATGTAGCAACTCACGCTGTCACATACAAGTATCACATATTTGCCTACCGGTTTCCGGTAGATGAGGTTGTAAAAAGTGGCAACGCTGTCCACTTCAGCAGCCGACATTTCCAAATGCGCTGCAATATCTTCAATGCTTTCGTCTGAAACCCACCGACGGTACTTCTGCACTACCTTTAAAGCTTCGATGCAGGCTGCCTGTCTGTATGGGTACATCCCGATTTCTTCGTTTATTTCATGGATTTCCTCTGCTGTCAACATTGTATTCTCAGTGGTATGGTTATCAATTTCCTTTGGAATCATTTATCAATATCAGCGAGTACAAAGTCCATTGCGCCCAGATTGGCGAGCAGATCAGCCACGCTGTATCCTTTCGAGATAAAGGGAAGCATCTGCATATGGGCGAATGACGGGGTCCGGATATAATTCCTGTAAATATTGGTATGATGGTCACTCACCAGGTAATAGCCATAGTTGCCCTTTGACGATTCAATGGGAATCATGGCTTCTCCTGCGGGCATGACCGGGCCCCAGGTCACCTTTACAAAGTGGTGGATGAGGGTCTCAATATCATGCATTGTGGCATTCTTGGGCGGTGGGGTTGTCAGCGGGTGGTCAGCTTTGTACGGGCCCGCCGGCATGTTATGGAGGCACTGTTCAATGATCCTCAGGCTCTGGCGCATCTCTTCTATTCGTACCATTCCGCGATCATAACAGTCGCCGTTGGCTCCTACCGGTATTTCAAATTCGAACTGATCATAGCCGCTGTAAGGCGTGGCTTTTCTGAAGTCATGCTCAAAACCCGTTGCCCTGAGGTTGGAGCCGGTGGCTCCCCATTCGATAGCCTCTTCAGTGGTGAAGATCCCGATGCCTTTTGTACGGGCTTTGATAATCCCGTTCTTCATCACCAGATTGTCATATTCTTTCAGCCGCTTCGGGAAGTACGCCACAAAGTCCGAAACCATCTTTTCCCAGCCCTTGGGAAGGTCCATGGCCGTACCCCCAAGCCGGAACCAACTCGGGTGCATTCTGGCTCCCGTTATAGCTTCCACGATTTCCAGCACCCTTTCACGGTCGGTGAACATGTAGAACACCGGTGAAAGCTGACCGATATCCTGTGCAAAGGTTCCGTACCAAACCAGGTGACTGGAGATGCGGAATAATTCCATCAGCATAATGCGGATCACCTTTGCTCTGTCGGGGACTACAATCCCTGCCAGCTTTTCTGCAGGCAGGAGGTAGGCCATGTTGTTGATCACCCCGCTCAGGTAATCGATGCGGTCGGTATAGGGAATATAGGAATGCCAGGTCTGCCTTTCTGCCATCTTTTCAGCACCACGGTGGTGGTATCCGATTTCAGGCACCAGGTCCACAATCTCTTCTCCCTCCAGCTGTGTGATCACACGGAGCACCCCATGAGTTCCCGGGTGCTGTGGACCGATATTCAGGAACATGTACTCTGTGTCGCCCTCTGAAGGTTTCATCCCCCATTCCTCAGGATTAAAGGTCAGGGCATTCAGTTCTCTGTCCTGAAGTTCAGGAGTGAGGTTGTATACCCCCATTTCAGTAGCCCTCGCAGGATGTTCTTTCCTCAGAGGATGGCCTTGCCAGCTAACGGGCATCATCAGACGTGTCAGATGAGGATGGCCCTCGAACCTGATACCGAACATATCGTAAACCTCTCTTTCATACCAGTTGGCATTCATCCACATACTGCAGATGCTGGGTATGGAGGGGTATTCACCCTTCAGTGCCACCTTTAAACGAAGGTACTGGTTCCTGTTAAAAGAGAATACATGGTACACGACGGTGAAATCACTTTCGGGCTGCCCTTCCCTGAACCTGCGCTGGCGTTCGTCAATGGCGGTGATGCTCTGGAGCATCCTGTACGGATCACTGACTTTATTCTTTACAAAATGAAGCACCTCTTTCAGTTTTGAGGGGGAAACCCAGACAGTGGGAATGTCATCCATGGTTTTTTGGATGATAAACCCATCGGTTGCATATGCCCTGAATATTTCTTCTGTGATGGGAAGCATGTATGTTGTTTTTCTTTGTACGATTATCCCTTTAACTGGCAATCCATCTGCAGTTATCTGATCCCTTTCTCATATCCTTCGTCGGTAGGGCGGAGGAGGGTGATACCTGTATGGGCCTCCCTGTTCAGATCACGCTGTGAGGTTTTTGGAGGTTTGATGATCTCCTGGGGGCCGGCTACCCAACTCAACGGCCTGCGTTCTTTGCTGACAGAATCCCTGAGCAGCACCAAACCCTGCATGAATGCATCGGGGCGGGGAGGACACCCGGGCACATACACATCCACAGGCAGGATCTTATCAACCCCCTGTACCACACTATATATATCATACATCCCGCCTGAATTGGCACAGGAGCCCATCGAAATCACCCACCTTGGGGCCATCATCTGTTCGTATAACCTTTTTACAACCGGGGCCATCTTCATAAAAACAGTTCCTGCCACAATCATCACATCAGCCTCACGTGGTGTGTTCCTCATTACCTCTGCACCAAACCTTGCCAGGTCGTATTTCGGAGTAAGGCTGGTGGCCATCTCCACGAAACAGCAGGAGAGCCCGAAACCAAAAGGCCAGAGTGAATTGGCGCGTCCCCAGGCCAGCAACTCTTCAAGTTTGCCGAAAAGGATCGATCTCCTGATCTCCTCTTCCATAGATTCTCCAAGCCGGATTTCTTTCGGATTAATTATTCTGCTCATCGATCACAGTTTGTTTCTTGATTTTTTCCCTGTAAGCACGAAGTATCTTTTTTCCGTCAGGTGCGAAATCCAGAGCACCTGACCTCCAGATATATATAAGAATCACAACCAGTTCCACCACAAAAATAAGAACAGCTATATAACCCGCCCATCCAAGTTCTTTTACTGCGATTGCCCAGGCCACAATGAAAGCAGTTTCAAGATCGAAGATCACGAAAAACATGGCGATCATGTAAAAATGGGCAGGAAATCGCAAACGGGAGGTGCCTGTGGCAATCATCCCGGATTCATAAACCTCATGGGTTGCCCTGTCTTCATGCCTTTCTCCGAGCAGGTGGGACAGCAGTACAATGATGCCCACCAATACAATGACCGATAAAATGTAGGCCACTAACGGCCAGTATATCGTCGCCAGAATCATATCCATTGTATTTAGTTAATTACATATCAACATTTTAGCATATATAAAATGAATTTTGCCGACGCTAAGATATTGATTGCTTTCGATTGATGCAAAAAAAGAGGAAGACAAAACAAAAAAAAACTGCAAAAAAACACAAGTGTCCAGGGTATTTCTCTTTCAGAACAGACCCTGTTAAAGGATCAGACCGGAATTGATAAACCGATGAGAACCGTTATGTAAGCAGGATGCATGAACCGCATCTGTTTTTTTCAAATGCCGGAAACATTCCAGTTGTTGCTTTGTTATAACTTGTTAAATCATTAACAATAACAAGTATTGACATATTACGCTGTCACGAATTAATTGATCGCATCTGAATACTCAAATGTAAAAACCGTTTTCTGAATGAATTTATCCTTATGACCAAAATTATCACCATCAGAAAGGGCTTGGATATCAAGCTGAAAGGTGAGGCTGAGCACATTGTGGCAACAGCTGATGTCAATCGGTTTGCGGTGAAACCAACCGACTTCCATGGGGTGTTACCCCGGTTGCTGGTGGCAGAAGGAGATCGTGTACTGGCTGGCACACCTCTGTTTCTCGACAAAAACGACGATCGGATCCTATTTACAGCTCCGGTCAGCGGGACTGTTACCGAAGTCCGCAGGGGTGCACGGCGCCTGCTGGAAGCTATTGTGATCTCAGCAGATACGACCCCTGAGTACCTGCAGATGCAGATTCCGGACCTGGCAGCGGCAACTGCGGAGGAGATTATCGATGTTTTACTTAAGTCGGGTGCATGGCCGTTCATCCGGCAACGGCCGTATCAGGTGATTGCCCATCCGGATCACAAACCCAGAGCAGTGTTTATCAGCGCTTTCGATTCGTCACCTCTGGCCCCGGACCTCGATTTCCTGATCGGAAACCGCGGGAATGCCTTTCAGGTGGGTGTTGATGTGTTGAAAAAGATTTCCGGGGCACCGGTACATCTGAATATCCATGCTGAACAGACAAGCGCTCCGGAGTTTCTGAAGGCTGCGGGTGTGCAGATCAACAGGTTCAAAGGGCCTCACCCTGCGGGTAATGTGGGAATCCAGATCCATCACCTGGATCCGGTTAACAAGGGAGAGGTGGTATGGACCCTGAACCCCCTGGATGTGGCCATGATAGGACGCCTCTTCCTGGAGAAGCGTTTCAACACCGAGCGGGTTGTGGCATTGGCCGGTTCTGAAGTGATGCACCCCAGGTACATCAGGACCCACATGGGGGCCTGCGTTGCCGAAATTACCGCCGGACAGGTCGCAGGGAACAATGTGCGCTATATTTCGGGAAATGTTCTTACCGGCACACGCATCGCCGCTGATGGCTTCCTCGGGTTTTATGACCACCTGATCACCGTTATTCCCGAGGGAAATCATCACGAGTTTCTGGGATGGGCAAAGCCGGGACTTAAAGCCTTCAGCTTTTCCAATGCCTTCCCGTCGAAATTGCTCCACCGCAAACCGTTTGTACCCGATACCAACCTCCATGGGGGTGAACGGGCCTTTGTGGTAACCGGCCAGTATGAAAAGGTGCTTCCGATGGATATCTATCCTGTGCAACTCCTGAAGGCCATTCTGGCAAAAGACATCGAGCTGATGGAAGACCTCGGGATCTACGAAGTTTGCGAAGAAGATTTTGCCCTGTGCGAAGTGATCTGCACCTCAAAAATCGAAGTGCAGTCGATTCTCCGCGAAGGCCTTGACATGGTAAGACAAGAGATGAGCTGACCTTAAATACACGGAACCCCATGAATTCATTAAGAAATTTTCTGGATAAAGTCAAACCTGCCTTTCAGGAAGGGGGCAAGCTGCAAAAGCTTCATTCCACTTTCGACGCGTTCGAGACCTTCCTGTTTGTCCCCGATAAGGTCACGTTTAAAGGAAGCCACATCCGCGACAGCATCGACATGAAGCGCACCATGATCCTGGTGATAACGGCCATGCTCCCTGCACTGTTGTTCGGGATCTGGAATGTCGGTTTCCAGCATTTCAAAGTCAACGGCATCGAAGCCGATTTCTGGATGAGGGTATTCTACGGCCTCAGAACCGTTCTTCCGGTAGTGGTGGTTTCATACATTACCGGACTGGCCATTGAGTTCGTTTTTGCCCAGATCCGGAAGCACGAGGTGAATGAGGGATTTCTGGTGTCGGGGATGCTGATTCCCCTGGTACTGCCTCCCGATATCCCTTTGTGGATGGTGGCGGTGGCCACTGCTTTCGCCGTGATATTCGGCAAGGAGGTGTTTGGGGGTACGGGGATGAACATCCTTAATCCTGCCCTTACTGCCAGGGCTTTCCTGTTTTTTGCCTATCCGGCCGACATGACGGGCGATAAAATCTGGGTGTCGGGAACCCCTGACGGTTTTACCGGAGCAACACCCCTTGCAGAAGCTGCCATTGGAAATACCGGGAATATCCCTTCCGTTTTCGATATGTTCATGGGCTGGATCCCTGGGTCCATCGGTGAAACCTCCACCCTGGCCATTCTCCTCGGAGCCGCTTTTCTTCTGATTACCGGCATCGGCAGCTTCCGGATCATGTTCTCCGTGTTTGCCGGAGGTTACCTGATGGGACTGCTGTTCAACCTTTGGGGTGCAAACGCGTACATGGAAATCCCGGCCTATTACCACCTGGTGATGGGAGGCTTTGCCTTCGGAGCCGTATTCATGGCCACCGACCCTGTTTCTGCAGCGCAAACCCCGACGGGGAAATGGATCTACGGGTTACTGATCGGTATCTTTGCCGTCCTCATCAGGGTACTTAATCCGGCCTATCCCGAAGGAATGATGCTTGCCATCCTCTTCATGAACGTGGCAGCTCCCCTTATCGACCATTATGTGATCGAATCCAACATCAAAAAGCGCAGGCGCAGGGCAAAGAAAGCTGCTCTCCTCCGGCAGTCTGTATAATGTTCCAAGAAAAATCAAGGCAATATGGCAAAATCATTCAGTAACCAATACATCTTCACCTTCGCTTTCGTGATGGTGGTGATTGTAGCTACCGGCCTTTCACTGGGATTTTCTGTCCTCAAACCGTATCAGGATGAAAACCGCAGGATTGAGAAAATCCAGTACATCCTGAAAGCGGCCGGAATCCCTTCCGAAAAGAAGGAAGCTACCCGTGTGTACAGCGACCACCTGATCGCTGAATGGATACTCGATCCTGTAACCGGTGAACCAGTTAGTGTCTATCAGTCGGATGGCACCTATCTGAAAGGTGACCGGCGTGCATTTGATATCGACATGAAAAAACTGCTGGCGGCACGCAAAGCCTTCAATGAGGGCAAATCGAAAGACAACCCCGGAATCCCCCTCTTCGTGATGCGCAGTGATAAGGGAGATACACTCTATGTAATTCCGGTCTGGGGCAGAGGCCTCTGGGGCCCGGTCTGGGGTAATATCGCGTTCGGAACTGACCGCAATTCCATTACCGGAGCAACCTTCGACCATCAGGGAGAAACTCCGGGGCTCGGAGCCGAAATCAACAAGGATTTCTTCAGTGATCAGTTTAAAGGTAAAAAACTGATGGGCCCGGATGATACCTTCCAATCGGTCAAGGTTATTAAAGGAGGAGTAAAAAACCTTCCTGCAGAGAAACAGCCTTACAACGTCGATGGCATTTCCGGCGGAACCATTACCAGTGATGGTGTTTCCAACATGTTACTCGACTGCATCAGATATTATGAACCCTTCATGAAAAAAGCCCGGTAACTATGGATGCACTGAAAGAAAAAGAACCGATGTTTTCAGCAAAGAATATGGGTCTGATCAAATCCCCCATCATTAAGGACAACCCTATTACCGTGCAGGTATTGGGGATATGTTCAGCACTTGCCGTTACCGTAAAGCTGGAGCCTGCCATCGTAATGGCCATTGCAGTTACCGTGGTTACAGCCTTCTCCAATTTGGTAATGTCGTTTATACGTAACATTACCCCTTCCAGGATCAGGATTATTGTGATGCTTACCGTTATTGCCTTTATGGTAATTATGGTAGACCAGGTGCTAAAAGCATTCCTGTACGATGTGAGCCGGCAGCTATCGGTGTTTGTTGGCCTCATAATCACAAACTGCATCCTGATGGGCAGGCTTGAAGCCTTTGCTATATCGAACAAACCCTGGCCCTCTTTTCTGGATGGGATAGGCAACGGCCTCGGCTACTCGTGGATTCTTGTGGCTGTGGCTCTTGTACGTGAAGTGCTGGGATCAGGGACTTTTTTCGGTATAAAACTATTCGATACCCCCTGGTGGAATTTATACGAACTGGGATACAAGGATAATGGCCTTATGATCCTGCCCCCCATGGCACTTATCCTGGTGGGTGTGGTGATCTGGGTGCAGCGTTCCCGTCACCGTGAACTCATCGAAAAAAACTAATCACTTAAACCAGAAACGATTATGCAGGAATTCATCAGCATTTTTGTCAAGAGCATATTCATTGAGAATATGATCTTTGCCTACTTTCTGGGGATGTGTTCATTCCTGGCCATTTCCAAATCCGTGAAAACCTCCATGGGGCTGGGAGTGGCGGTGATATTTGTGTTGGTCATCACAACCCCTGTAAACTTTCTTCTGAACAAATACCTGTTGTCCGAAGGTTCCCTTGCCTGGCTCGGGCCTGCTTTTGCCACCATCGACCTCAGCTTCCTCAGCTTCATTATGTTCATCGCCGTGATTGCATCCATTGTGCAGCTCGTGGAAATGATCGTGGAGAAGTCATCCCCGGTTCTGTATGCCCAGCTGGGGATCTTCCTTCCCCTTATTGCCGTAAACTGTGCCATCCTCGGGGCTTCACTGTTCATGCAGGAGCGTGAATACGAAACCATGGGGCAGGTGGCTGCTTTCAGCCTCGGAAGCGGTATCGGCTGGCTTCTGGCCATTGTGATGATGGCAGCCATAAGGGAGAAGCTTCGCTATTCCAATGTGCCTGCCCCTCTCCGCGGACTTGGGATCAGTTTCATCCTCACCGGGCTGATGGCTATTGCTTTTATGAGTTTTATGGGTATCAAGATTTAAGAAAAACTACTCCTATGATTTCTGTAATACTGGTTATCAATTATACGATGGTGCTGCTAGGCATCGCTGTATTTCTGGCAGTGATTCTTACCCTGGTAATGGGACTCCTCTATGCCCGCAAGAAACTGACCCCTCAGGGGGATGTGAAGATCCTGATCAATGACGAAAAGGAGATTACCGTGGAACCGGGCTCCTCTCTCCTTACCACCCTCTCAGGGAATGGGATATACCTGCCTTCAGCCTGTGGCGGTGGCGGCACCTGTGCCATGTGCAAATGCCAGGTGTTCGAAGGTGCAGGAGAGATTCTTCCCACTGAAAAAGGGTATTTCACCCGGAAGGAGGTACAGAACCACTGGCGCCTGGGTTGCCAGGTAAAAGTCAGGGGGGATCTGAAAATTGCTATTCCTGAAGAGGTATTTGGTATCAAAAAGTGGGAATGCGAGGTGGTTTCGAACCATAATGTCGCCACCTTCATTAAGGAATTTGTGGTGAAACTGCCCGAAGGAGAACACCTGGATTTCAAATCCGGAGGTTATATACAGATTGATGTGCCGAAATGTGAGGTGAATTTCTCTGATATGGTGGTGGAGGAAGAGTACCGCGACGAATGGGATAAATTTAAGATGTGGGATCTGAAGATGAAAAATCCCGAACCGGTATTCAGGGCCTATTCTATGGCCAACCACCCGGCTGAGGGGAATATCATCATGCTCAACATCCGTATTGCCACCCCGCCATGGGACCGCAAAACCAACGCCTTTATGAAGGTAAATCCCGGAATCTGCTCATCTTATGTGTTCTCGCGGAAACCCGGTGACAAAGTAACCATCAGCGGACCTTACGGCGAGTTTTTTATCAAAGAGAACAACCGCGAAATGATGTTTATCGGTGGTGGCGCCGGAATGGCCCCCATGCGTTCACATATCTTTCACCTGTTCCATACAGAGAAAACCAACCGGAAGGCAACTTTCTGGTATGGCGGAAGATCCCTCCGTGAACTTTTCTATGTGGATGAATTTGAGGCCATCGAAAAGAATTTCCCCAATTTCAGGTTCAATATCGGCCTTTCAGAACCCAAACCTGAGGATAACTGGAAAGGCTACACCGGGTTTATCCATCAGATCATCTTCAATGAGTATCTGAGCAAACACCCTGAACCTGAAGAAATAGATTATTACCTTTGTGGCCCTCCTCAGATGAACGATGCCGTATTCAAAATGCTGGATGAGCTTGGTGTGCCACAACAAAATATCGCCTTCGATGATTTCGGTGGGTAACAGGCTGCGGCTGTTGCTGCCGGCTGTGTTGCTGTTGCTGGCCCTTACCGGCTGCAAACAACAGCCCGTTGCCCCCGTTAAACTCACGGGGGAAGCGCAGGGAACCTATTACGCCATAACCTATTTCGACAGCAGGCAGCGTGATTTTTCAGCTGAGATATCCAACCTGCTTGCCCGGGTGGATGCTTCAGTTTCGGTGTATGCCGACACCTCTCTGATCAGCAGGATTAACCGGAACGAGACCGACTCGGTGGACAAAATCTTCTTTGATAATTTTACTGTGGCCCGCCAGGTTTCCGAGGCGTCAGGCGGTGCATTCGACTGCACCATCGGCAGGCTGATTGAGGCCTGGGGATGGGGATTTAGCAAGCGTGATTCCATCACTCCTGAAAAGATCGCCCAGCTTAAAGCACATTCCGGGTACCAAAAGGTATTTGTGGTAAACCGGCAGCTATTGAAGGAAGATGATTCCATTACACTGAATTTCAATGCCATTGCCCAGGGATACACCAGCGATCTGATTGCAGCATTCCTCAGGAGCAAAGAAATCACCTCATTTCTTGTGGATGTGGGCGGAGAGTTGGTGGCAGAAGGGGAAAAACCGGATGGTTCTCCCTGGACCATCGGTATCGAGCTTCCGGATGAATCGGGGAGTGTGCCCGAAAACCTTATGGAGCGGCCGTTGCAGGCCATCCTTTCGGTAAAGGGCGGAAAAGGGGTGGCCACCTCAGGCAATTACCGCAAGTTCTATGTGGAGAATGGCGTCAAATACAGCCACACCATCGACCCCGCCACAGGGTATCCCGTAAGGCATTCCCTGCTCAGTGCAACGGTTGTGGGGCCTAATGCCACACTGGCCGATGCCTGGGCGACTGCCTTTATGGTTGTGGGCCTTGAAAAGGCAAAGAGTTTTCTGAAAGACCACCCCGAATTGCAGTCTTATTTTATTTATGCCGACGAATCTGGCCGGGGGAAAACCTGGATGTCCGAAGGATTGAAGGGGATGATAGAAGAAGTTAGCGGGAGTCGGTAGTAATGAGTTCCATACGCTCGCTGGCGTGAGCGCGTTCAAGTGTTCAAATGTTCAAGGATCCAAGCTCCATGTTCCAGGCGCTCGCTTCGCTCTCGCGTTCCAGTTTCCATATTTCAAGGGGTACCAGCTCCGTAGGAGCGTACTCTTTGTAGCAACGAGGGTGCCCCCCAACAAACCCGGAGCTCCGTAGGAGCGTAATATCGGTAGCAACGAGGGTGCCCCCCAACCATTTAGCTCCGGAGGAGCGTAATATCGGTAGTAATGCAGGGTGCCCCCCAACCATATAGCTCCGTAGGAGCGTAATATCGGTAGTAATGCAGGGTGCACACAACAACCAAAAAGCTCCGTAGGAGCGTAATATCGGTAGTAATGCAGGGTGCCCCCCAACCAAATAGCTCCGTAGGAGCGTAATATCGGTAGTAATGCAGGGTGCACACAACAACCAAAAAGCTCCGTAGGAGCGTAATTTCGGTACCCCCAGGATCCCGGAAGGTTTTTAACCCCTTCCATTTCAGAGAGAGAAGTATTAAGCTGGATCGGGCTTGTTATCGCAATGTGAACCCTCTCCTTCGCCATTTGAACCGCAGCTGCATGCCATGGGTTTCCCCGTTTTGGGATCGACACTGCTGCCGCAGGTCTTTTTAAATTCGGCTCCTCTGATGAAGAACATTTTTATGGCAATGCCTGCAAATGCAATGGCTACCAGTACGATAGCGAATAATATCAGCGTGAAATCCATGGTTTCGTGTTTTGGTAATGAAACAGTCTGATCCGGCGAATGTTCACCGTGATTGACGCGAAGTTCCTGTGAAATGATAACACAGCAGTGAAGCAGCAATGGCAGCGTTCAGCGATTCGGCAGAGGCACCCGGAACTCCCGGAATGCCACCGGGAATGGTGACTTTATAGTTACAGACTGCCAGCAATTCATCGGAAATCCCTTCGGCTTCATTTCCAACTACAATCATGGCCGGGAAATCGGGTTCAACGGTCCGGAGGTCTTTGCCCTGCATCACGGCGCCATAGAGGGTATGGCTGCCACGAAACTGATGCTTCAGTGCTTTCGCAAGGATGGTTGCCTTATGTACCCGAAACCACGATCCCATGCTGGCCTGGATCACTTTCGGGTTGTCGAACGCTGCAGATCCTGCAGTCGTAAGCACTTGTCCGGCACCAAACCAGTCGGCAATGCGGAGGATGGTCCCCAGGTTACCGGGGTCACTGATGCGGTCGCACAGCAGGGATAAGCGGCAATACCCATCCGGCTCGCTCTTCTGGAACGGGATGATTGCCAGGACACCCTGGGGGCTCTTCATCCCCGACATACGCTCCATCTCCTTCGGGCTGCACACCGTAAGCTTCGCAATCATCCGGTCGGTAAGTTCTGTGTGTGCCTCGGCCCAGGCTGCCGTGCAGAAAGCTTCGTGGTACGGGTATGCGGTGAGCAGCAGCTCCTGTATCATGCGCGTACCTTCAGCAACTGTCAGTCCGTATTGGGATCTGAACTTCGGCACCTGAATAGATGCCACATATTTAAGCTTAGCAGACGGAACCATTTTATCGGGTAACAAAATGCCCGGAGAGGTTTTCGCCGGGCATCCTGTATTGGGTTTTGGAATTTATTCTGCAAACACCTCAAAGGTGATCATGGCTTCCACCTCTTTGTGGAGCCTGATCTTTGCACTGTAAGTGCCAAGTTCCTTCACGCTGTCACCGTCCAGAAAGATCTTCTTGCGGTCCACATCAAGATCATACTGCTGTTTGATGGCTTCAGCAATCTGTATCGAGTTGACACTTCCGAAAATCCTGCCGGAAGTACTAGCCTTGGCAGCAATGCGGAGCTGTAATCCGTCAAGTGCTTTGGCAACACCTTCTGCGTCAAGTCTGATTTTTTCGGCTTTATGGGCTTTCTGTTTCAGGTTTTCGGCAAGCACCTTCTTGGCCGACGGGGTGGCTACAATTGCATAGCCTTTCGGGATCAGGTAATTGCGGGCATAACCATCCTTCACCGTGACCATGTCGTTGGTGAAACCTAAACTGGGGATATCCTGTTTTAAAATGATTTCCATTGTCTTTCTCCTCCTTTATTTAAGTAAATCACCAACATACGGCATCAGGGCAATATGACGGGCTTTTTTTACCGCCTGGGCAATCTTGCGCTGGTATTTGATTGAGGTACCGGTAATGCGCCTCGGCAGGATCTTTCCCTGCTCGTTGACGAACTTCATCAGGAAGTTGGCGTCTTTGTAGTCGATGTACTTGATCCCGCTCTTCTTGAACCGGCAATATTTTTTCTTCTTGGTGTCGAGGGCTATCGGGGTCAGATATCTGATTTCGCTGTCGTTTTCTGCCATAGTTTTGTCGTTTTAAAGGTTACACATCAGGCTTCTTCAGCCACAGTTTCCGGTTTCTTGTCCTTGCGTTTCTTCTCATTGTAAGCTATGGCGTGTTTGTCAAGAACCGTGGTGAGGAAGCGGATCACCCGCTCATCGCGGCGGAATGCAACCTCCAGGTCGCTGATTACAGCACCCTCAGCTTCAAATTCAATTAGGTAATAGAAGCCGGTAGACTTCTTCTGAATCGGGTAAGCCAGCTTCCGCAGCCCCCAATTGTCTTCGTACACGATGTTTGCCCCTTTACTAACGAGCAAATCAGCGAACTTTTTTACCGTTTCCTTCATCTGATCGTCAGACAAAACGGGAGTTAAAATGAAAACGGTTTCGTACCTGTTAATCATCTGATTTGTTTTTGATTAATGATTATTACTATGCCCATTCAAAAATGGAGGGCAAAGGTACAAAGATTATCTGAATGCACAAATATCTTTGCGGGATATTTTGATGGAAGGTCCCGGGACTCCTGTTCAGAAGACTTTAAAGGCAGTCCAGGTGCGGGTTTCATTATTAAAGAGCCAGATACGGCCATTGGCAAAGCAAAACCCGAATGTTTCCGGCACCACAGCCTTGGCCGGCAGGGTGATGGTGGCGGTAACAGCCTCTGTTTCATCACTGATCAGGTATACTTTTTTCTGCAGATGATTCAGGATGGCATATTCATATCCTTTTACACCTGTATATCCGACGCAGTAAGGGTTCAGGGCGGTGTCACCCACAGGAACCTTCAGATCAATGTACCGGCTCGTAAGGTCATAATCCCTGTCGATGAAATAGATAGTCATTGAAGAGGCTTCGAACCATAGCAATTCGTTGGTCTCGGTGTTGTATGCCAGTGCTGCCTGCGGCTCATAGACCTCAAGTTCAAAGGCTACCTCTTCAGGGAATTCTTCGGTAAGAAGACCGGCAGAATCCAGTTCATAAGCGATGACGTTTTGGTAATCGTAGAGGTTTGCCTCAAGCCAGTTAACCCGGGGTGAATACCACAAACCTCTGATATCGGCGCCCGTGGCTGTTGTTTGCAGATGCTTCCCCTTGGCATCAAACACCTCCAGGGGATACGATTCATTGCCGACCATGGCGCTGTAATATTTCTCATCATCGGGGTTCCAGGCAACAGAACAACTGTTGGTGCCTTCACCTGCCGGCATCTTCAATTGCAATTCCGCCTTCGGCGAAAGAACAGGTTTTTTCACGGGCTGTGCGTGTGAAACGGCAAACACCAGGAGAACAGCGAATACAAGAATGCCGAACCGTAATGCTTTCATAGGATTGATTTTAGTGAATTTTGGTTATGAGGTTTCAGAAACCGGTAATCCTGACAATAAGACATACAAAATTAGTGTATTTAACCACCAATTCCACCCCTGATCTTCTGTTTAAAACTTTAAACTTATGCTTTCACCCCTGTATACAGCATTGCGATCCCACCGGAAAGAGATTTGCTCTCTGTTACCTGAAAAGAAGCTTCCTGCATCATCCGGCAGAACCGGTCTCCGTAAGGGAAGGCCTCTACCGAATCGGGGAGATAGGTGTATGCCTGCGGGTGTTTTGAGATCCACCTGCCGATTTTCGGAAGGATCCTGCCAAAATACAATGTGTAAAGCCACCGTATTAACCGGGATTCTGGCATGGAAAACTCAAGAATAAAAACCTGTCCGCCCGGCTTCAGCACCCGATAAAATTCGTGCAGCCCCGCAAGAGGATTTTCGAAGTTTCTGATACCAAAGGCAATGGTTACCGCATCAAAGGAATGATCTTCAAAGGGAAGGGATTCACCATCAGCATGCACAAAGCGGATTCGTTCTGCCATACCTCTGTCTGAAATCTTCCTGCTGGCGATTTCCAGCATTTTTTCAGCAATGTCGGTTCCTGTGATCCGGGCTTTGGTAACCTTCGCCACTGCCAGAGCCAGATCCCCGGTACCGGTTGCCACATCCAGGACCTCTCCGGGATGCAACAGGGCAAGCCTTTTTACGAGCTTCTTTCTCCAACGCTGGTCGATACCGAACGAAAGGAGGTGGTTGAGCAGGTCGTACCGCTCAGAGATGTCGTTAAACATCTGCCTTACCGTTGCTTTCTTTCCTTGTGAATCCAACATGTCGGTTTCTGTGGTGTTACTGAATCTTCAGGGTGCAAGACGATCAATCCGCCAGTGGGTTCCTTCCGGGGTATAGCTAAAACGGTCGTGCAAGCGGTTATCGCGCCCCTGCCAGAATTCAAAATACGACGGAATCACCCGGTAACCTCCCCAGTGGGGAGGGCGGGGAATCTCATTACCGGCCCAGGTGGTGCGAAAATACTGCAATCGTTCCTCCAGTGTCTCTCTTCCGGCGATCACCCTGCTTTGCTCACTGGCCCAGGCACCCAACCGGCTCCCTTCGGGCCGGCTCCGGAAATAGCTTTCAGAATCGGCATCGGGCAACCTGACAGCCTGCCCTTCAATCCTTACCTGCCGCTCCAGGGGAAGCCACAGGAAAAGCAATGCTACCTTAGGGTTTATGGCAATTTCTTCCCCCTTGCGGCTGTGATAGTTGGTAAAAAAGGTAAATCCCTCATTGGAAAAATCTTTCAGAAGCACAACTCTCGAGGAGGGGGAACCGGCAGAGTTGCTGGTGGAAAGCACCATGGCATTGGGTTCCTGAATACCGGCGTCAAGAGCGTGTGAAAACCAATATTCGAACTGGAGAACCGGATCCTGCAGGAGCTGCGGGCGCTCCAGTGATCCCAGCTGGTAAGCTTGTCTAAGATTTGAGATCCCAGGTTTCATTCCGGACAGGTCAGTCTGTGGTTAAACAGCCCAAAACCGATAATGTTTGACCCCCGGAGGTTCAGACAAGGTGTTTCGATGCCTCCTGACGCAGCTTGCCGCGGTTCACGGGGACCACTCCCACCTCTTCGCACACAAGCCCGCCCGCCAGATTCCCCACAGCAGCGGTTTGCATTGGCGACAGGCCTGCAGCAAGGCACAGGGATGCCACGCTGATCACGGAATCACCGGCCCCGGAAACATCTGCTACGCTACGCAGATGTGCCGGCAGGATTTCACCTATGCCTCCCGAACGAACATACACCCCTTCGCTGCCAAGGGTTACCATCATCCTTCCTATATGTTGCTGCTGCTGAAACTGTTCCACAATGGTGTGGAAGGCTTCAGTCCCCAGATCAAGCTCACTCTTGAGCCCTTCCTTCAGCTCCTTGAGGTTGGGCTTGAACAGGCTGACGTTGCGGTACGACATAAAATTCTTACGCTTGGGATCCACCGCCACGGGAATGTTCCTGGCCGAAGCAAGGGTGGTTACCAGGCCGATCGTCTCGGAGCTGATCAACCCTTTGTCGTAATCCTGAAAAACGATCACATCCCATGATTCACGGGTGATCTTCTCTTCCAGCATCTGATGAAATCCCGATGTATCACTGCGGTTCAGAGGCTCCGTGGTCTCCTCATCAACCCTGAGCATCTGGGTGTTATTGCCAAAGATCCTGAACTTTGTAGTGGTTAACCGCTTGCTGCTTTGCAGAATGCCACCATTGTCCATGTGTTCTTCCTGCATCATGAGCAGAAATTCACCCCCCCTGATGTCCTTGCCTGCCACCGAACAGAGAACCGGGGTTGCACCCATGGATTTGATGTTCAGGGCTACGTTTGCAGCACCTCCCAGCCGGTTGTTGCGCCGTGTTACGGCCACCACCGGTACCGGAGCCTCAGGGGAAATCCGGTCAACGGTCCCCCACAGATAGGCATCCACCATCACATCCCCGATGATGAGCACGCGCATTTTACTGAATGACTCAAAAAGGTTATCTAACGCTTCTTCAGTAAATAGTTTCATATTTCTGGTTTTTCACCCCCTCTCCTTGAGGAGAGGGGGATGGGGGGTGAGGTGAGCGTATTTGAGGGGGTCGGGGGGTGAGGTGAATTCAGTGTGAGGAACAGTGTGAGTATTAAGGGTTTTTTCTTTAAACCGTTATGTAAGCTTTTGCAGCGCTTCTTTAATCCGGCGAACTGCTTCGGTAAGCTCTTCCATCGAGGTGGCATAGGAAAAGCGGAGGCATTCAGGCGATCCGAACGCATCGCCGGGCACAAGGGCTACATATGCTTCGTTGAGCAGGAACATGCTCAGGTCTCCTGCATTGGAAATGAGATGGTCCCCATACCGCTTTCCGAACCATTCGCTAACATCCGGAAAAAGATAGAAGGCACCGTCGGGGATATTGGTTTTAAAACCGGGGATCTCCTTAAGCATCACCACCAGGGCATCACGCCTTTTGCGGAATGCTTCCTTCATCACATCCATTTCAGGCGTTTTTTCCGGATCTGCATCCATGGCTGCTATGGCTGCCCGCTGTGAAATGGAACATGTGCCGCTGGTGATCTGCCCCTGCAGCTTGTCGCACGCTTTGGCAATGGCCAGGGGAGCCCCGATAAATCCAAGGCGCCATCCCGTCATGGCAAACCCTTTGGAAACCCCGTTCACCGTGATTACCCGATCGCGGATGTGCGCAAACTGACCGATGGATTCGTGCTTTCCCACAAAATTGATGTGCTCATAAATCTCATCGGCAATAATGTAAATGGAAGGAAATTGGGCAATAACATCTGCTATTCCCCTGAGCTCCTCGCGGCTGTACACACTCCCTGACGGGTTGCAGGGGGATGAGTAAATGAGGACCTTGGTTTTTGGGGTGATTGCCGCACGCAGCTGCTCCGGCGTAACCTTGAAGTCGCTGCGGATGTCTGTGGGTACATACACAGGAATTCCGCCGGCCAGTTTGATAATTTCCTTGTACGACACCCAGTAGGGCACAGGTACCAGCACCTCGTCGCCTTCATTCACCAGACTCATCATCAGATTGGCGATACTGTGTTTGGCTCCGGTAGATACCACAATCTGCTCGGGTGTAAACTCCAGTCCGTTATCCCGTCTGAACTTCCGGCAGATGGCCTGCCGTAATTCAGGGTATCCCGGTACCGGTGTGTAACGTGTGTAATTCTGATCAAGGGCCTGCTTGGCGGCTTCTTTGATGAAATCAGGGGTATTGAAGTCGGGCTCTCCAATACTCAGATTGATCACATGGTGCCCCTGTGCGGTGAGCTCACGGCTCATGCGCGACATGGCAAGGGTTTCTGATTCGGCCATCCGGTTGATCCGGTCTGCAATAGGGTTCATGATGATTTATACTTTAAGGTAAAACGGCAAAAGTATCAATTTTCCAATGAAAAACACAATACTGTGGCATGAACATATTCTCCCCTGGCTGAGAACCACCGGTGGTGATGTGTTCTTCGGAGATTTTTACGACCTTTGCCAACTAAATTTTTGAACAATGGAAACATATGGCTTCGTGATCCTCGAGTTGTTACGGTACCTTATCCCAACGCTTCTGGTAATTCTTGTGCTATGGATGTTGCTGAGATTTTTTTTCAGACGTGAAGAGGCCATACGCCGGCAGGAAATGGAATCGCGGGACCGTGCCCATCTGGCCGGCATAAAAGGCGAGAATACCCGGATTATCACCCCCATCCGTCTTCAGGCCTATGAGCGTATCATCCTCTTTCTTGACCGTATTACCCCCGATAACCTGGTCATGCGACTTCGTATGCCCGGTTCAGGATCGGGTGAGATGCAGGGATTATTGCTTCAGAATGTCCGCGAGGAGTTTGAACACAATATGAGCCAGCAGCTCTATGTTTCGGATGAAGCCTGGGAAATGGCAAAACAGGCCAAGGAAGAGGTAATCCAGCTGATAAACAATACCGGAGCCGGAATGAAGGAAGGTGACAACGGGCTCGACTTATGCAGGAAAATTCTGGAGCAGGTTTCCGAAAAAGATCTTTACCCCACGGTGAAAGCCATTCACGCCATAAAATCTGAGATCAGACGGTTGTTTTAACCATGGCGTTTTCTGCGGGTGCGGGCAACGAACTTCTTACCCTTCACAATGCCAAACGACCAGAGCTTATAAATGCTCAGGTATTTCCCGCTGCAATACTGACATTCGTAATAACGCGAACCGGGAAGCCTGCGCATCCAGGGCTGCCTGTGCTGCCTGAAATTCTGCATGCTCCTGCAATAGGGGCACCTGCGGCCTGCGATTACTTTCATGTACGCGCTGATTTTAACCTTTATGATGCGGTTTCAAAGATAACGTTGTTCAGTGAAATAACAGATCTCTCTTATCAACCTTTTATCAACAATGGAATTGTTGATGGTTTCTTTTATTGATGGATCACCATCTCCTGAATCAGATGTCCGGCACCCGCATAGCGGTCCACCACAAACAACAGATACCTGATGTCGATGCTGATGTTCCGGCAGATTTCCGGTTCATAATGGAGGTCGCTCATGGTACCTTCCCAGGCCCTGTCGAAATTGATCCCGATCAGTCGTCCATCGGCATCAAGCACAGGACTGCCTGAGTTCCCCCCCGTGGTGTGGTTGGTGGCGATGAAGGCTACCGGCATTACACCCTGGTCGCCGTACGGACCATAGAACTGCGGAGCTGCAATCTCCTTCAGCCTGCCGGGAACCGCATAATCTTCGATCTCCGGATCCTCTTTGATCAGAATCCCATCCAGGGTAGTACGGTACAGGTACCTTACTGCATCCCTGGGCTCCGATCCCTTCACCTGTCCGTAAGTAATCCTGAGGGTGGAGTTTGCATCGGGATAAAGCATTTCCGGATCGGAAAAATTCATGATGGTGCGCATGTGAATGCGGTGAAGACTGTCGAGCGTGGTGGTGTAACGCAGGATTTCAGGCTGACAGGTATTCCGGTAGTAGTCCACAATCCCGGTAACGAACCGGAATACAGGATCTTTCATTAGCTTTTTCAGGCTTGACGGTTTCCAACCGCCAAAAAAAGCGGCAGCAGATAGGGAATCTCTGAAAATGGATGCTGCGAAAAGCTGATGGGTGTATTCTGTGTAATCATCTTTATATCTGCGTTTTGCATCTTTGAGGGCATAAGGCAGACGCTCATCGGGGATGCGTGCGGTAAACTCTGAGATCAGGGCAGCCATCAGCCGGGTTTCGGTGGTCATATCCATTCCCTTGTAAGTTCCGCTGATCGATTTAACGATATCTTCTATGGTTTTGTCAAAGGCCTCTTTTCCTTTATCGTTTTTCTGATCGGTGCCGGGCAGCCAGTACCCTTTAAACACAAACCGGAACAAGGGCTGTTTCCAGAAACATTCATTAAAAGCCGTCTGCCATACGTCATAGGGCAACATGCTGCTGTAGGTTTTGTTGTACTCCTCCATCACACCTATATATTCATCCCTTCCGAGGGGAAAAATATCAAGTGCTCCGCGCAGTATCTTTTCCTCGGCGGTTTTCAGGTCTTCGACTTGATACCTCTCAAGACCGGGAATTACCCCTTTGAGTTTTTTCCATCCATTGGCCACCCCTGCCTGGCGTGCGGCATACATGATGCGCAGTGCCTGTGATGAGGCCATGGCCTCATTAATGACCTCCAGCTCCTTGTCGCGGATGGCAACGGTAAGAGGGTATATATGCTGCTGCAGGTGCCGGATGGCAACAGCAGGCAGGTATTGTTCGGTTTGTGCCGGAAAGCCATAAACCATGGTAAAGTCCCCCTCGCTGACACCGTTGAGGGATATTTCCAGAAATTTTTCGGGCTTATAGGGCTGGTTCTCTTTGTCGTACGGTGCCGGTTTGTTGTCTTTGCCTGCATAGATCCTGAAGATGGAGAAGTCACCGGTATGCCTCGGCCACATCCAGTTATCCGTGTCCCCTCCAAATTTTCCGATGGCACTTGGGGGTGCACCCACTAACCGTACATCTTTAAATACCTCCATGATGATCAGGATAAACTGATTGCCATAATAAAACGGCTTAACCTCACCCTCGTAATGGGTCCCTTCCACTGCCTTTTTTGCCAGTTCAGCCCCCTTTTTTTTGATGGCCTCGCTGCGCTCTTTCTCTGACATTTGCGGGTTTAATGCCTTCACCATCTCTGCGGTTACATCCTGCATCCGCACCAGCCGCGAAGCAGTCAGTCCCGGGTTAGGGAGCTCCTCCCCCTTCTGCATGGCCCAGAAACCATCAGCCAGGTAGTCATGTGCCACGGAACTGTGTTGCTGGATCCTTGAGTAGCCGCAATGGTGGTTGGTCAGCAGCAATCCTTCGGCAGATACCAGTTCACCGGTACACCCCCGGCCAAACAGTACAATGGCATCCTTCAGGCTTGCCTGGTTCACACTGTAAAGGTCTTCAGCCGTCAGCCTGAAACCCCTGCTCACCATATCATTATACTGCTTTCCGCTGAGCAGGAACGGCAACCACATCCCTTCGTCGGCACGTGCCGGCCATACCAGCACAATCATCAGCAATGCAAATAAAAATTTACGTCTTATCATCCTGGTAAATATTAAATCAGCTATAATAATGTCACCCCGCAATCGGGGTTAAAACTCAACTACCTCAACTGTAATAATGTCACCCCGCAATCGGGGTTAAAACTCAACTACCTCAACTACCTCAATCCCGAATCGCTTCGCTCTCGGGACTCCGCTACGCTCCGCTTCCTCAACTATTCTTTAGAGGCAATGGCCTCAATCTCAACCAAAACACCCAAAGGCAGTTTTACTACCCCGAAGGCGGCTCTGGCCGGGGGATTGGCGGGGAAGTAGGTGCCGTACACTTCATTCATAGCCTTGAAGTTTTCCATGTCGCTCAGCAAACAGGTGCACTTTAACACATCTGCATAATCATACCCGGCTGCGCGCAGAATCCCTCCGATATTTTCCATCACCTGCCTGGTTTGGGCGGTAATCCCTTCGGGTATATCGGTAGTTCCCGGAATCAGGGGTATCTGACCTGAAATGAAAAGAAATCCATTGGCTTCAACAGCCTGGCTGTAAGGTCCGACTGCCCCGGGGGCATTGGTGGTGGCGATGATACGTTTCATGGTATTAAGGTTTTGTAAATGGTATGCATATCGGAAGCAAAGGTAGTAAAACCATGGTTTCACGGGTGGTGTTTTTGCTATATTTGCGCGGTGAACATCCTGCTGATCGACAACTACGATTCATTTACCTGGAACCTTTTCCATTATCTTGAACCTTTATGCAAAAGGGTTAAGGTGGTTCGGAATGATGATCCTGCCTGTTTCAACACCGTGGGTTTCCGGGGAATCGTGATCTCCCCCGGCCCCGGACTGCCTGAGGACTCCGGATATACCATGGAGGTAATCAGGAGAAATGCAGGAATCCGGCCCATTCTCGGGGTTTGTCTCGGGCATCAGGCTATCGTCATGCATTATGGCGGGCGCCTGGTAAACCTCACCCGGGTGCTGCACGGAAAATCACGGGAGACACACGTGATGGTGCCTGATACACCCCTTTTCGCCGGCTTGCCGCGAGTTTTCAGAACCGGCCACTACCATAGCTGGGTGGCCGAAAGGGGCAGTATGCCCGATGTGCTGGAAATTACAGCAGTGGATCAGGATGGACTGATCATGGGATGCCAGCATAAGACCATGCCTGTGGCAGGGGTTCAGTTCCATCCTGAATCCGTGCTTACCCCTGAAGGTATGGGTATAATCAGGAACTGGATGGGTGTGTGCCATCACTTTTTCTGCCCATCGGAATAACGGATTAAGATTAACCCCCGCATAAATGAAATACACAATTGCTCTGATCCCGGTTTTGTTGATGATACTGCTGTTTGGCAGCTGCCGTAACCATACCCGGAATTACCCTGCTGATGCTGAGATTCCCGACAGCACCATGGTGAAGGTGGTAGCGGATATGTTTCTGATCGAAGGGGCCATGATACAGCTCGAATATCTGCAGGAGAAAACCAACCAATCACCATTACCTTATTACGAAGCCGTTTACCGGAAATATGGCATCACCAGGGAGCAGTTCCTTGAAACTTTGCCTCTGTATACCGGGAACGCCGGGTATGCTGAGAAACTGTACGACCGGGTTATTGAGCGGATTAATGAGCTGGAGGAGGAAGGGAAAAGGCAAAAGTAAAAAGGCAAATGTAAAAAGTGAACATAAAAACTACTGCTTGATATAGGTTGCTGAAATGCTGTCGATGTCAGCTCCGTCGTTGGCAGTGTAGGTCCAGTCGATTTTGTTCTTGCTGAGTGTCCCTTTTCCTTTAACCGTATGGCTGCAGCTGATTTGCTCCGGGACCGTGATGGTGCCTGTGGTAGGGATGGCGTAGGTATCGATATCAAATCCGAAATGGTAGAAATTCCGGATGAGCACCTGCGAGGAGTTGGATGGGTCGTACACAATGGTAACACTATAGGAGTTGGTTCCATACAGTTTTGAAACCTCATTTACCGTCCAGTTACCGGTGAAGTTGTCGCGCGGGTCAGTATTGTCGGGGTTGTCGAAAGGCTCACAGGAGAAGAAGGTGAGCAGTGCGGCAGTCATCAGGATCAGTGCGGCAAGTGTGCTGTTTTTCATGGCATGGATGATTGTGGCGGCCTCCCCGGGCAATGATTATGCCATGGATTCCAGCAGGCTGTCGTCAACCAGATGGGGCAGGGTCACGGTGAGGGAGGGATTATGTTCCATAGCTCTTTTGATGGCGAAGATGGCTCCGGGGTTGCGTGCCCATGATCTGCGCGCAATACCGTTGTTTACATCCCAGAAAAGCATCATTTTCAGTCTGCGGTCGGCATCCGCTGATCCGTCGAGCACCATTCCGAACCCTCCGTTGATCACCTCTCCCCAGCCCACGCCGCCGCCGTTGTGGATCGAGACCCAGGTGGCGCCGCGGAAGGAATCCCCGATCACATTGTGGATGGCCATGTCGGCGGTAAACTGTGAACCATCGTAGATATTTGAGGTTTCCCGGTAAGGGGAGTCGGTCCCTGATACATCATGGTGGTCACGCCCGAGGACAACCGGTGCTGAGAGCCTTCCATCCGCGACCGCGCGGTTGAAGGCTTCCGCGATGCGGGTTCTCCCTTCGGCATCGGCATAGAGGATACGGGCCTGTGAGCCCACCACCAGTTTGTTTTTCTGTGCTTCCCTGATCCAGCGGATGTTGTCCTTCATCTGCTGCATAATCTCTGCCGGGGCAGTGGCAGCCATCTCTTCCAGGACCTCCATAGCCAGCCGGTCTGTTACTTCAAGGTCAGCAGGGTCACATGAGGTACACACCCAGCGGAAAGGCCCGAATCCGAAGTCGAAACACAGGGGGCCCATGATATCCTGCACGTAGGAGGGATACCGGAACCTGCCGTCAGGAAGGAAAACATCGGCGCCGGCCCGGCCCGATTCCAGAAGGAAGGCATTGCCATAGTCGAAGAAGTACATCCCTTTTGCTGCCAGGGAGTTAACGGCGGCAACGTGCCTCCGAAGAGAAGCATATACCGCTTCTTTGAAAGCAGCCGGATCCGATGCCATCAGGGCAACGGAATCTTCATATGATAAACCCGCCGGATAATACCCCCCGGCGAAGGGGTTGTGCAGCGAAGTCTGGTCTGATCCGAGGTGCACGGTGATATTTCTTGCATCCAGCTGCTCCCACAGGTCCACAATGTTACCCAGGAATGCGATGGAATGGGGCTCCTTCTTTGCCAGAAAGCTGAGTGCCCGGTCAATGGCATCGTCCGGGGTGGTTACCACTTCATCCACCCATCCCTGCTCATACCTTTTCCATGCAGCTTTCGGATTGATTTCTGCCGTAATGCTTACCACGCCGGCAATATTGGCTGCCTTGGGTTGTGCGCCGCTCATGCCGCCCAGCCCTGCCGTTACAAAGAGCTTCATCGAATCCGGCTCAAAGGAATCTGCGATCATGCGTGCGGCGTTCATCACGGTGATGGTGGTGCCGTGTACAATCCCCTGTGGCCCGATGTACATAAAGGAGCCCGCCGTCATCTGACCGTACTGGGTTACCCCAAGGGCATTGAACCGTTCCCAGTCGTCGGGTTTTGAGTAGTTGGGTATCATCATACCGTTGGTGACCACTACACGCGGAGCATCCTGGTGGGAGGGGAAGAGCCCCATCGGGTGGCCTGAATAGAGTACCAGCGTTTGTTCATCGGTCATGGTGGCAAGGTACCGCATGGTAAGGAGGTACTGTGCCCAGTTCTGGAACACCGCCCCGTTCCCGCCGTAGGTAATCAGCTCGTGGGGGTGCTGTGCGATGGCATAATCCAGATTGTTGCTCAGCATCAGCATAATGGCAGCTGCCTGTTTCGACCGGTGCGGAAAGTCGCTGATGTGGCGGGCCCTGATCTCGTATTGCGGCCTGAAACGGTACATGTATATCCGTCCATAAGCCTTCAGCTCCTGCATAAATTCAGGAGCCAGTTCCCGGTGAAACCCGGGACTGAAGTAGCGCAAGGCATTGCGCAATGCCAGTTTCTTTTCGGCAGCTGTAAGAATATCTTTCCTGCGGGGGGCATGGTTGATACCTGGATCGTAGACGGCAGGTTCCGGTAATGTATCCGGAATCCCCTGAAGAATAGCCTTTTGGAAAGCTTGCAGATCGAACATAAAATTGATTTTTGGGTGAAGGGTTTGTGGGGCAAAATTACAAAATGAAACGTAGCCGCATGTGGGCTGCAATCCGATCAGTTTCATTTTTTGCCAGCATATCAGCACTTCAGCACATGATTATTTTCTACTTTTGGTGTAGCTATGAATGATTTGTTCAGCGATTTTCTTACCAGTCACCGGCAAGCCATCCTGATCCCGGGATTCGGATTGCTGATCTACCTCTTTTTTCATTTCTTCAACCATGCCCTGGTATTCAGAGGTATATTCAAACGGCTCATCCCCAATCTGAAAGACTCATCCATCCAAAAACTTTCAGAGAAATTGGGTGGGTTTTTATGGCTGGGAATGGTTCCGGTGCTTTTTGTCGGGTTGCTGATCCCGGGGTTCTCTTTCCGGTGGTTTCTCCCTGATGATTTTACGAAGACCCTGAGCTGGTTCATCGCCATCATCCCCATACCCATTGTAACTGCATGGTTTTCGGGCCGCAGCGCTGTTCATCAGCAACAATACCCTCAGGTTCGGGAGACTTTTTGGAGCCGTAAACTTCTGATCACTGATTTAATCTGCTGGGCTCTGTATCTGCTGGGTTATGAGGCCTTCTTCAGGGGATACCTTTTGTACGGTATGCTGATGGTGGCCACCCCTTGGGAAGCAATCGCAATGAACGTGGTGTTTTATGCCCTGGTGCACATCCCGAAAGGGAAGGGGGAGGCATTTGGTGCCGTTCCGCTGGGGATTGTGCTTTGTATCGCTACCCTGCAGACCGGTTCCTTCTGGGTGGCCTTTCTCGTACATCTTGTGATGGCCTGGTCGAATGAATTGTTCACCCTGAGGATGCATCCCGGCATCACATCACCTTTATCCCGAAGGAGGTAGGATATGGCCACACTGATTACCGGAGCAACAGGTCTCATCGGCAGCAAGCTTGCCGGAAGACTGGCCGAAAGCGGAGAGGAGGTTAGGGCATGGGTAAGGCCGGGCAGCGAGCAGCGCCTTCCGGATCATCCGCAGGTAATCCCTGTGGTTGGCAATCTTTCAGATGCAGGAGCATTGCAGCAAGCCATGAAGGGTTGTGAAGGGGTATTCCATCTGGCCGCTTTCACCGGGGTATGGCACCGCGACCCGGGGTTTTATTTCCGGATCAATGTGGATGGTACAAGGAACGTACTGCTGGCTGCCAGGGAGGCAGGGGTAAAATGCTTAGTGATAACTTCGACAGCCGGAGTATTTCCACCCTCTGTAAATGGTGAAATAATCGATGAAACGACACCTTGTGCAGTAAGTTGCCCTACCTGGTACGAAGAGAGCAAAGTGGCCATGGAGCAGATGATCCACGGGTTTCCTGCAGGGGGGATGCGTATTGTCATAGTGAATCCTACCCGGCTTTACGGGCCGGGCCCCCTGGGTAAATCCAACAGCGTTACCAGAATGCTGGTGCAATACCTCAGAGGGAAATGGCATTGGCTTCCTGGTAACGGACAAGGGGTTGGTAACTATGCGTTTATCGATGATGTGGTGGAAGGACATGTGGCCGCCATGGCACACGGCTGGCATAAGGCACGCTATATACTCGGTGGCTGGAATCTGAGTTACAGTGATCTTTTCAGGAGGGCGGGGGAGGTCTGCGGACGGCAATCTGCCCTGATACCCCTTCCGCTGCCCCTGATGATGGCAGCTTCTGCCGGCATGAAAGGGATGGCGCAGCTCACCGGCCGTGAACCGCTCATTACCCCCGGATGGGTGCGTAAATACAGCCATTCCTGGTACCTCTCCCCGGAACTTGCCACCAAAAAGCTCGGATACACGGTTACTCCCTTTGAACAAGGTATCAGCCGCATCATCGAATATTACCGGATATGAATGCCAGAATTGCACCTGATACCTTTGCCCTCGTTACCGGGGGGAGCTCCGGAATCGGAAGGGCCATAGCGGAGCAGCTGGCATTGCAGGGTTACCACCTCCTGCTGGTGGCACTTCCGGGCCATGAACTGGAGGAAGCGGCCGGTTCCCTTGCAAACACCACCGGATGCAGGGTGTATACGTTTGAAACAGACTTGTGCCGTGAAAACGCCGACATGGAAGTGGCAGGGTGGGTACAGAGTTTACAGGTGCCTGTTTCGGTACTGGTAAACAATGCCGGCATGGGCTATGTGGGATCGTACACCGATTTTGACCATCACTTTTATCGGGATCTGCTACGTATCAATATCACGAACCTCGTAGGCATCACGACGTTAATGATCAGAGAGCTTGAAAGAAACCAGCCTGCCTACATCCTGAACCTGGGGAGCATGGCCTCGTTCTTCCCATTGCCCTGGAAAACCGTCTATGCTGCCTCAAAAGCCTTTGTCTTCGCCTATTCTGCTGCACTGAGGGAAGAGTTGAGGACGAAGGGTATCTCAGTGACCGTGGTATGTCCCGGGGCAGTTACCACCAGCGAAAATGTGCGTGCCAGAATCGAAGCATCCGGCCGCATGGGCATGATGACAGCCTTATCTCCCGGACGGGTTGCAAAGAAAAGCGTAGAGGGGATGCTCCGGAAAAGAAAAATGGTATTACCCGGAATATCCCCGAAATTTTCATGGTACCTCGGACGAAGGTTGCCCGGGATCGTAAGGAAGGTGATTGTTAAACGGTTATTGTCCGGAAAAAAACCAGATTAGATCTGGTCCCCCTTCTTTTTCAGAAAGTTGTACAGCAATTCACGGGCTCTGAACAGTTGTGCTTTAACGGTTCCTAGCGGCAGGTTCAGCTCTTCCGAAAGCTCTTCGTAGGACAGTTCATCAAAATACCTCAGGGTGATCAGCTTACGGTAATGGGGCTTTAGCTTTTCCACCACCTCCCGCATCAGTTTTACTTTCTGCTGCCTGATCAGTTCTTCCTCGGGGTCAGGGTCATTGGAAGGTACCGTAAAAGAGATTTCCGTGCCGTCTTCGGTTTCATAGCTGGTGCCAAAAGAGGTGGCAAGCTTGTGTTTTTTCCGGATATAGTCGATGCAGTTGTTGGAGGCAATTTTAAACAGCCACGTGCTGAAAGCATAATCCGGAGTATAGTGTTTCAGGTTCCTGAAAGCTTTTCCGAAAGCTTCAATGGTGAGATCTTCCGCATCAATGGCATGGTTGGTCATCTTAAGAAGCATGTAGTACACCGTATCCCGGTAATACTTCATCAGTTCGGCGTATGCCGACTGGTCGCCGTGGTCAATAGCCCTGCGGACCAGTGCCAGATCCCGTTTGGCTTTATCGGTAAGCTGATCGTTTATCTCCATCGCCCTGGCTTACGGAATATATTGGCTGAATACACTGCTGTATGGATCCCCAGCAGCAGCAACTCGAGCACAGGCGAAAATACAAATAATATCTGAAACCCCGTTTTTTTTCCGGAAGTTTTATTGATAATCACTTGTGAAATCCATCGGATCAGAAGCCCTGAAAGGGCAAGCAGCAAAAATCCCCCTGCAGCGATCAGCCCTGCAAGGAAAATCCAGAAAAGGAGCTGGGTGGCTGTGAACAATCCGAGAAGCCACCGGTGGACGGGCCTGTAATATTGTGCGGTAGAGAAATGCCGTCGTTTCTGGATAAAATATTTCCTGAATGAAGTGGCAGGGCGGGAGATGGTAAAGGAATCAGGATGGATCTGGATGTCGACACCGGTTTCGGTGGAAGCGCGGTTCACAAACAGGTCGTCGTCCCCACCGGGGATGTTGTAATGCGAAATGAACCCTTTCTGCGACAAAAACAGGGATTTGCGGTATGCCAGGTTTCTTCCTACCCCCATGTAGGGAATTTGCGCCAGCGCATAGGAGAGGTATTGCTGTGACACGAAGAAGGTTTCGTACCGGATCAGTAAATTCAGAAGCCCCTTTCCCGGCTGGTACTGCCCCACCCCAAGAACAATCCCGGTTTTTTGGTTGAATGCGCTTTGCATGTGGTTGATCCAGTGGGGTGAAGAGGGGATGCAATCGGCATCTGTAAAAAGCAGGGTGTCGTACTTTGCTGCCCGGATCCCGATCGAAAGGGGGAATTTTTTCCCTTTGATGAAATTGTAATTCTTTTCCAGGTTTATGACCCGCAGGTGGGGATACTGTAACTGGAAATTCTTCAGCAGGGATTGGGAATCGTCTGTGGATTCGTTGTTTACGACAATTACCTCGAATTTGGGATAGTCCTGTTCCAGAATAGCCGGCAGGTTATCGAGGAGGTTGCGGTATTCGTCGCGTGCGGCAATTACCACCGATACCGGCTTTCGCTCAGCTGTGTAGATGTTGTTCTTGACCTTGTAGAGCGACAACCTGAAATAAAACAGCCAGTAGTATAGCAACTGGATGAGCAGTGCTGCCGAAAATGCCGCAAACAGCACTTTCTGCCAGTCCCATCCTGCAGTCCAAAGCCGCTCCCACTCCCTCAGCAAAATTTCCAGACTGTACATCGTGCAAAAATAAGCAGTATTCGCAACAGGAAAAACGGATGTTGATATCTTTATCGGAACGTACCGGAAAATCATTTGTTATTTTTGCCGTTTAAAGATACCTATGCAGTTTATCCATGATGCTTCTGATCCGGGATGCGATGCCCGTGCAGGAATGCTCCGTACCACGCACGGAGAGATCCCAACACCGGTATTTATGCCGGTCGGCACCGCCGGATCTGTCAAGGCCATGCACATGCACGACCTGAAGGATCAGGTGGATGCGCGTATTATTCTGGGAAACACCTACCATCTCTACCTAAGGCCTGGTACCAATGTATTAAAGGCTGCCGGAGGGTTACACAGGTTCAATGCCTGGGACCGCCCCATCCTTACCGACAGCGGGGGTTACCAGGTGTACTCCCTGGGCGACCGTAGAAAAATCACCGAAGAAGGGGTGTGGTTCCAGTCCCATATCGACGGATCGCGCCATCTCTTTTCACCGGAGTCGGTGATGGAGGTTCAGCATGCCATAGGTGCCGACATCATCATGGCATTCGACGAATGTACCCCATGGCCGTGCGAAAAACCCTATGCAGCACGTTCGATGGAGATGACCCACCGATGGCTGAAAAGGTGTTTGGACTGGCATCACTCCCACGAGCCGCTGTACGGATATCCCCAGGCTTTGTTCCCCATCGTGCAGGGAAGCACCTTCCCCGATCTTAGGAAAATCAGTGCCGAGACCATCGCCGGTGCCGGTGCCGTGGGCAATGCCATCGGAGGGCTGTCGGTAGGTGAACCGGCAGAAGAGATGTATGCCATCACCAGCCTGGTTTGTTCAATCCTCCCGAAGGACAGGCCCCGCTACCTGATGGGGGTGGGAACCCCCGTTAACCTGCTCGAATGCATCGCCCTGGGAGTGGATATGTTCGACTGTGTGATGCCCACCCGGAACGCGCGGAACGGGATGCTCTTTACCCGTGAAGGGGTTATCAATATCCGCAACCGCAAGTGGCAGGAGGATTTCTCTCCCCTGGACAACACTACCGGTCTTGCTTCAGACGCTTATGTGTCAAAGAGCTATCTGAGGCATCTCTTTATTGCCGGAGAGATGTCGGGGCCGATGATCGCCACACTGCATAACCTCAGGTTCTATGTCGGACTGATGCAGGAAGCCCGTGAAAAAATCGTGGAAGGCGTTTTTGCCGACTGGAAAAACAGTATGGTACCCAAACTAAGCAGACGTCTCTGATGAAACAGATCGACCTGTATATCGTGAGGAAGTTTCTTCTGACGTTCCTCTTCATGAACCTGCTGCTCACCATGGTGATCGTGATCTTTGATATTTCCGAAAAGATCGACGATTTTCTGGAAAACAGCGTCCCGTTCAAAGCTATATTCTTCGATTACTACCTGAACTTTATCCCGTTTATGCTCAATATGTTCATTGGGCTTATCACGTTTATCGCAGTGATCTATTTTACCTCACGCCTCGCCTTCAATACCGAGATAGTGGCCATGCTGGCAGCAGGTATCAGTTTCAGAAGGATTCTGATGCCCTACCTGGTCACAGCCTTCATCCTGGCAGGCCTCTCATTCTCGCTCAGCAACTTCATTATTCCGGTTGCCAATGAGGGGAGGATCCGCTTTGAACTGGAACATATGAACAAACACCAGCCCGGCTATGAGAGCTTTGTCCATTTTCAGATTGCCCCGGGGGAGGTGATAGCGCTTCAGCATTTCGACCCTTTCTCCCGGACAGGCTATAAATCCATCCTTACATCGCTTGACACTTCGGGGGTAAAAAGGGTCCTTTCCGCTGAGTTCATACGGTGGGATTCGGTGCAGCGCAAATGGTCGATGGAGCAATATTCCATCCGCACCATACTCCCAGGGAAGGAGTTGCTGGTCAACGGGCATAAGCTCGATACTGCCCTTGCCATCAGCCCGGACGACCTTACCTCCAGGATTATTTCGGTTGATAATCTTGGCTTCAGGAAACTGCGCCGTTTTATCGCCGAAAGCAGGACGAGGGGAAGTGAGAATATCCTATATTACGAAGTGGAAAAGCACAAACGGCTGGCCTACCCGTTTGCTACCGTCATCCTGACCCTGATCGGCGTTTCGCTGTCGAGCCGGAAGGTTCGTGGCGGAATCGGCTGGCATATTGCCATGGGACTGCTTGCCAGTTTCAGTTATATCCTGTTTATGAAATTTACCGAGACTTTTGCCATCAATGGCAATCTCCCCCCTCCGGTTGCGGTCTGGATCCCAAACTTTCTTTACCTGATGCTGGGATTCTGGCTGTTGTACAAGGCCCCGAAATAACGCTACCCCTTTTTCAGAAAGGAAAGGATTCCCGTACGCAGGAACCAGTAGTGCTGCAACGAAGCACCGAAGGAAGCGTAAAACCTTGCAAGCCCCGGATCCATTGAGCCTTCAAAATCGAGCACCAGGGTGCTGCCGGCCATCTCCCGGATGAGCGTATCCATAATCAAAGGGATGGCTGATTGATCCTTCCCTTCGGCTGTAACCCCTGAGAAGATGAGGATCATGTGCTTTTGGTCAAAAAAAAATACCGCTCCCGCAATCATTTGATTGACAGGGGTATAAGCTCCCCAGGCACGTGCATGCCCGCGATGTTCCAGCTCATGGAACAGTCTTCTGAAGCGCTGGTAATCAACCTCCTGCCAATGGTCTATTCCTGCACCTCTTCCCTGCCTGAACATCCTGATGATGGCACCTGGGTCGGCATGTGGCAGAACCCTGAGGTTGTGCTTCAGGGCATTCCGCAGATTCCTTTTCAGGTTATCAGAATAACGGCTTGCCAACTCCGGATACACTGCATCCAGGGGGAGTTCAAAATTATCCCGGGCTACCACCGGATATTTGGCGGGGAATATCTCGTATTGCAGATAAATATCGGCAAGGATATATTTCTTTCTGATGAAATCTATGAAATCATCGACCAGTTGAAACTGCTCCTGTGAGGTACAGAAAAGACCGAGCTGTTGCACAAAATACGGGGTGTACACGTACCGCAACCCGGCCTTGCGCCGGAATGGCAGCGGGAACACTGCCCGGTAGTCGCCGAGGACCAGGGCGTTCCAGTCGTCGCACACCAGATCCAGGTACCATGAATAGCCGTAAATTCTTTGGTTCAGTGCATGGGTGATGCAGCCATCCCAGAGGGTACGGTCGATTTCGTGGTTCCGGAGGTGACGGATCATGGTTCCGGCATCAGTTGGGGTTTGCATAACGAAGCAGTTCACGGTACACGTTAGTCCATCTTATCCATCTGCCCTTTTCGCTGAAACTTTCATTGTGCCAGAGGCTTATAAACACCCCCCGGTATTTTTTTACGGTATCAGCCAGCTGCCTTATGGTCTCTGTGGCTTGTTCAGGGGTTAGGTTGAGGTAATCGCGGAGGGTGCCATCCATCACCGTGAGAGGAAACAGCCTGAGCAGCGTTTCCTCTTCGGCCGTCAGGTCGTAGAAACGGAATGGTTGGCAGGTGCCTGCACGGAACCCGGGCTCAGAAGCATATCCCATGGAGTAATCTTCCGTGATCCCGAAGCGGGTCAGTGCGCGGAAGGTTTCCGGAAGCCTGAACCGCAGAAAATGCTGGCGGCTCCTTTCCACAGGGATCCCGGTAATGTTACAGAGGAGTGCTATCTCCCTGAGCATGATATCCGGGTTAAAGGCTGTTTCATAGGATGGATGGATGCCGCATGGCCCCTTCTGGTTCATTTCCCGGATAAGATGCTGAAGAGCAGGGCTTTTCGGATAGACATTCTTGTTGAATGCGTTGTATTGCCCCAGCAGAAAAAATACGGTGGGGAAAGGATAGCCCTTGTGAAGTTCATCAACCAGGCCCCAGGTATAGAAGGGATCCGGCTGTAGATGCAGATGCACGGAAACTCTGTGCATCAATGCTTTCCATCTCCCTGTAAGCAGTTCCCCTGCTGCTGCACCCGCTTGTTGTATCCATGGCTTGTGACGGTATGCCCATGCGCTGTCGGCATCGATCGTGGGAATGAAACGAAAGGACCGGGGTTCAAAGGTGAGATCCGGAAAGTATGCCTGCAACTTCTCCTTCAGCATTTCAGACCACAAATCCACTACCGGCAACTTAAGAAGATTGTTTCTTCCGCACAATGAGGCTGTTGCGGGGTATCTGCCGTGAAGGTCGGGTTCGAAGGGCTGGTATTCCTCATAACGGCTGAGCATCCAGAAGGCTGCCGAGAACACATCAAAGGGCAGCAGGGCATAAGGTTCCGGGGTATGGAACAGGACCGGGTAATCATTATAGTAAACAATCCCGGGTGTCTGACAGGCAGTTCCGTTTTCTGTCAGCAGTCCTGAAGGAATAATCGCAGCAGTGCGATACGTGGGTACCCCGTAAAGAATTTTTGGTGTATCCGTGTCTGAAAACAGCTGCATGTCGTCTGTCAGAGTGAAAGTCACCCCCATCATCTCATGCAGCAGGGTGCTGAAAATATACCTCATGCGTGAGGTGATGCCCTCCGGGCATCCGATCAGCAATGCATCATTCTGGATCATCAGGTGGAAATCAGACCGTGATCTGCAAAGCTAAAGTATTTTTCCTCACCAACGATGATATGATCCAGCACCTGCACCTCCATGACGGCAGCGATCCGGCAAATCTTGTCGGTAAGCCTTTTGTCGGCATCCGAGGGCTGGATATTGCCACTGGGGTGGTTGTGGAAGAGGATAATGCCCGAAGCCTTGTGCTCCAGTACCAGCGAATAAATCATCCTGCTGTCCACGACCGTGCCCGAAATGCCGCCACGGCTCACCTGCACGGTTTTGATCAGCATATTGGCGCGGTTGAGCAGCCCGATCCAGAACTCTTCATGCTCCAGCCCCCCAAAAACGGGCTGGATGATCTCCCACGCCATTGAGGAGGAGGTGATTTTGGTCCTTTTGCCCACCTCCTCCGACCTGTGCCTGCGCCCAAGGGTAATCGCTGCCTGAATGCGCGTGGCTGATGCCAGTCCGATGCCCCGGATGGCCATCATGTCGGCCAGCGATGCGTTGCCGATCGCCCGCAGGGATCCGCCAAACTTCGCCAGAACCCGCCGTGCAAGTTCCACCGCTGTTTCACGCCGGGTGCCTGATCCAAGAATAATCGCCAGCAGCTCCGCATTACTCAGCGCATGATTTCCCAGCGCAGCCATCTTCTCCCGGGGGCGCTCCTCCACCGACCATTGTTTGATGGTCAGATGATCCTTCTCTACATATTCCATATCCCCTTTTCTGGTAATAGATGATTGAGATCAGAAAAAAGGAGAAAAAAAAAGAGGGCGCCACAAAGTAGCACCCTCTTTCGGGTATATATGTAGGTTTTACGTATCAGGACAGGGAATTCACCATGAGGGTGAGTTTTGATTTCAGGTTCCCCGCCTTATTCTTATGAATCACATTGCGTTTTGCATTCCTGTCGATCATCGACACCAAACGCGGCAGCGTAGCTTCCGCTTCGGTCTTGCTGGTGAGTGAACGGAACCTGCGGATGGCATTACGCATGGTTTTGCCATAATACCTGTTGCGCAGCTTCCTTGCTTCATTCGAACGAATCCTTTTTAATGCTGATTTGTGATGTGCCATACTCTTACCGGATCAGTGTTTTACGTTTGCGTTTTGAGCGTGCAAAGATAGAAACTTTTTCAATACCAAAATCTCCTGGTGTGAAAAATAAAACCCGACTGCAAATATTTTGTTAACTATCAGACCAAAGAAACCTTGTGATCTTTTTTATGTACGGCGGGCTGATCCTCATGATGGATATGATTGCCATGATTTCGGAATGGGTGAACAACACCCCTGTGTTAGCCGTATTCATCCCGCAGGTATCCATTTACTTATTACTTTTGCCTTTTTACTTTTGCCTTTGAACCTCTCAACCCACTTCCCGAACCTCACCCCAGAACAACTGGAGCGGCTTGACGCCCTGGAAGGGTTGTATGCCGAATGGAACAGCCGGATCAACGTCATTTCCAGAAAGGACATGGAGCATTTTGCTGAACGCCATTTGCTGCACAGCCTCTCATTGGGGATGTTCTTTTCCTTCAGCCCCGGCACCACGGTGCTGGATGTGGGTACCGGAGGAGGTTTTCCGGGCATCCCCCTGGCCATCCTCTTCCCGGAGGTGCAGTTCACCCTTGTGGATTCTGTTGCTAAGAAGATCAGGGTGGTACAGGAGGTTCAGGCCGCATTGCACCTTTCCAATGTAACTGCAGAGGTAACCCGTGTGGAACAGATGCGCCGCAGCTTCGATTTTGTGGTAAGCCGTGCGGTTACAGCGCTGCCTGCATTTATAAAGCTGGCCGGAAACAGGGTGGCCCCGGGGGGTTGCAATACCTTTCCCAACGGCATACTATACCTCAAGGGTGGTGCGTTTGAGGAGGAGCTTTTGCAGATCAGGGGATGGAGGTCCGGGGTTTTCAGCTTGTCGGAAAAGTTACCGGAACCTTTCTTTGAAACGAAAAAGCTGGTGTATCTGTACCGCTAATCAGCGGATTTGCTACCTTTACACCCGAGTATCCGAATTATCAACCCAAATAAAACAAACGTATGAGCAGTCAGATTCTGAACCTCGAACCCAAAGCTGTGTGGAAGCATTTCCACAGCCTCACCCAGATCCCCCGTCCCTCGAAACATGAAGGGGCTGTGGTGGAATTTATGAAAAAGTTTGCCGCCGAAAACCATCTGGAATGTATCCTTGATGAAGTAGGGAACGTGATCCTCCGCAAACCGGCATCTCCGGGTATGGAAAACCGCAAGGGCATCATCCTGCAGGGTCACCTCGACATGGTACCGCAAAAGAACAGCGACACAGCACACGATTTCGAAAAAGACCCCATTGATGCTTACATAGATGGCGAATGGGTCACAGCCCGTGGCACCACGCTGGGAGCCGACAACGGCATCGGTGTTGCAGCGGCCATGGCAGTGCTGGAGTCAAAAGACATCGCCCACGGCCCGATAGAAGCGCTCCTTACCATCGACGAAGAAACCGGAATGACCGGTGCCTTCGGGCTGGGGGCCGGAATCCTGAAGGGGGATATCCTTATCAACCTCGATTCGGAAGACGAAGGGGAACTCTATATTGGCTGTGCCGGCGGTACCGATGCCAACGCGAAGTTCTCCTATACCGAAGAGCCCGTATCGGGCCATGTAAAAGGGGTGAAAATCAGCGTAACCGGACTGAAAGGGGGACATAGCGGTATGGATATCGTGCTGGGCCGCGGCAACGCCAACAAGGTGCTGTTCCGTTTCCTGAAAGCCTATGCCGAAGACCTGGGTTTCAGGATGAGTGCCATTGAAGGGGGTAGCCTCCGCAATGCCATTCCTCGCGAAGCTTTCGCAACGGGTACTGTTCCGGAAGGTAAATTTAATGCCCTCAAACAAGCAATGGAGGCCTATGCCGCCATTGCCGGGGCTGAACTGGCAGCCACCGAGCCCGACATGGCACTTTCTGTGGAGGAGATTTACGCTCCGGCAAAATGGATTGACAACCTCACCCAGAAAAACCTGGTGAGGGCCATTAATGCCTGCCCCAACGGTGTGATACGGATGAGCGATGCCATGGAAAACCTCGTGGAAACCTCCACCAACCTGGCTATTGTGAAGTCGAAAGAAGGGGTGGTCGAAGTGAACAGCCTGATGCGCAGCTCAGTGGATACTGCCAAGGAAGGCCTGGCTGTAATGGTGGCCAGTGTGTTTGAACTGGCAGGTGCAAAGATCGAATTCGAAGGTACCTACCCCGGATGGCGTCCGAATCCCAGCTCAGAGATCCTGAAACTGGCCGGTGAAGTCTATAACGAAAAATACGGAAAAATCCCCGAGGTAAAAGCCATCCACGCAGGCCTTGAATGCGGACTTCTTGGGGCCGTGTATCCCCACTGGGATATGATCTCCTTTGGCCCCACCATCCGCTATCCGCATAGCCCGGACGAGAAAGTGAATATTGCAACGGTGGCTAAATTTTACAATTACCTGCTGGAGATGCTGCAAAAGGCCCCGTTGAAATCGTAAAAAAAAATGTACATCAGATTTGGAGGTGTAGAAATATTCTGTATTTTTGCACCTCCAAAAAAACAAGACGATTATGAAACGGACATTTCAGCCATCGAAGACAAAGCGCAGGAACAAGCACGGTTTCAGGGAGAGAATGGCTACCGCCAATGGGCGCAAGGTATTGGCTCGCAGAAGGGCAAAAGGGCGGAAAAAGCTGACTGTGTCCGACGAGATGAGATTCAAATAAACCGGCATAATGCTTCCGGAGAAAGAGGCTGTCTGATTTCAGGCAGCCTCTTTTGTTATGCAGAAGGCAGCAACTCCGATGCTTTTCCTATCTTTGCGGTGCCTGAGGAGCTGAATGCTTGCACCATCCATGAAAAAAGTACTCATCATTACCTACTACTGGCCTCCTGCCGGAGGTGCCGGCGTACAGAGGTGGCTGAAACTCTCGAAGTACCTGCCGGATTCGGGATGGATGCCTGTGATCTACACCCCTGAAGTGGCTGAATCCCCGGTGGATGACCCCACCCTGATCGCAGATGTGCGGGAAGATACAGAGGTGATCCGCAGGCCGATATGGGAGCCGTACCATATCTATAAATGGCTCACGGGCAAGAAGAAAAGTGAGCGGGTGAATGCCGGTTTCCTGCACGAGGGGAAGCCCCCGGTACTGCGTGAGCGGCTCTCGGTCTGGATCCGGGGCAACTTTCTGATCCCCGATCCGCGGTGCTTCTGGATCAGGCCTTCCGTCCGTTATCTCTCCGGATATCTGAAAGACCATCCGGTGGATGCCATCATCTCCACCGGTCCGCCGCACAGCATGCACATGATTGCCATGAAGCTGAAGAGAAAAACGGGAATCCCCTGGGTGGCTGATTTCCGGGACCCCTGGACAAAGATTGATTTTTACCACCGTTTGCAACTCACCCATTGGGCCGACACGCGCCACCGGAAACTTGAACGACAGGTGCTGGGCACCGCAGACGCTGTGCTCACCATCGGGTGGAACAGTGCCGGCGATTTGCGCCAACTGGGGGCTGCCAACCCCATGGTGGTTCCCAATGGGTACGACCCAGCCGATTTCAGCGAACTGCCACCCTTCCGCTATGAGAAATTCACCATCACCCATGCCGGTGTGATGAACGACGACCGCAATCCGAAGCTCCTCTGGGAAGCATTGGCAGAAATGGTGTCGCAGCGTGAAGAATTCCGGAAGGATTTGGTGATCAGGCTGATAGGGAAAGTGGATTTTACGGTGAAGGAGTCACTCAACAAGGCAGGCCTGACCTCCAATACCGAGATCATCCCCTATCTGACCCATCACGAGGCGGTCCGCGAAATGGCAAAGTCGGCCGTCCTACTCCTCTCCATCAACCAATCACCCACAGCACCGGGCATCCTTACCGGAAAATTGTTCGAGTATCTGGCTGTTGGGAGGCCCATCCTTTGTGTCAGCCCGGTACAAGGGGATTCTGAACGTGTGTTGTCTGAAACGCGGAGAGGCGTTTGTGCCGGATATCCCGGAGGGCCCTCCCTGAAGGGGCTCGTTGAAAAGCTCTATTCAGATTTTCAGGATCACCTCCTTGCCGTACCCGGCGAGCCACCGGCCAACTATACCCGTTCAGGCCAGGCTGCAACCGTCGCCGGAATCCTTGACAGACTGTAGTAGAAAGGGGACAGGGGACAGGGGACAGAAAACAGGGGACAGTAGTGAAACAGGTTGTTAATCCCTGCTTCGTTACTGTCCCCTGTCCCTTTATAAACTCAATAAACTGGATCAGCCCAGGAAAATCAGCTGGTTCAGGATATAAATCGGCAGCAGCACAATCAGGGAGAATTTAATCATATAACCGAAAAAGCTGGGCATATTGATCTTATTCTCCTCGGCAATGGCTTTTACCATGAAGTTCGGGCCGTTGCCAATATAGGTCATCGAGCCAAACATCACAGCGCCAATCGATATTCCGGTAAGAACACTGGGGCTAATTCCGGCAATAAGTTCACCGGCATAGGGTACTGCCGCCTGAAGCCCAAGGGCAAGGTTGTAGAATGAGACTGCGGTGGGCGCATTGTCGAGGAATGAACTCAGGCTGCCGGCAGCATAATAGAATTCCTGTACCGTATCAACACCGATCTGTTTGGCATTGGTTGCCAGATACAGCAGTGCAGGCACCATGGTTACAAAAATCCCGAGGAAGAGGAAGGCTACTTCCGTAATGGGAGTCCAGGTAAATTTGTTGTCGCTTCTTACTGACTTCCGGGTTGTGGCAAGGGAGAGAACGGCCATCAGCAACAGGGTGGCATCACGCAGGTAGCCATAATAGGGGTTCTCGCCCATTACCGGAATGTACTGGGGGTTGATGAAGGCAACTGCCAGCACCACGCCAAGCAGGAACAACAGATTAAGCCCCCCCTGGATTTTCAAAGGTTCAACATTGGATCTGTCGAACTGGATCGCCTTGGGATTCTCTTTCTTATAAAAGTAAGTATCAACCAGGAAGTAGATGATCAGCAGCATTCCGTTTACAAAAAGCCACTCTTTCCACAAATGGAAGAACCATCCGAATGGAGCACCTTTGAGGTACAGCAGGAACAGTGGCGGATCCCCGAGAGGGGTAAGCAGGCCACCGCAGTTGGCTACGATGGCGATAAAAAAGAGGATGGTTTGTACT
>ERZ795054.280-NODE-280-length-76716-cov-7.349278_pt1 | contig 76716 bp, 58 predicted proteins | sample MGYA00375138_ERZ795054 | MGnify/ENA primary metagenome ERZ795054 (study PRJEB30183, sample SAMN05720215) | anaerobic digester metagenome | isolation source: active sludge of municipal wastewater-treating anaerobic digesters | place: USA | collected 2014-12-23 ... | reverse complement strand
TGATCGGGGAATTCTTCAGGGAAGACAGGCCTGTTCAGCTTCGCACCATCCCGGTTGGGAAAAGCTTCGGGAGCGACAGGCGGATTTCAACCTACGACGATATCACCAGAATTGTCCTGGATGCCGACGAGCCGGTTGCGGTGATAGATTGCGTGTGCAAGGAGACCAGGGACCTGCTCGCGGAGCCATGCAGGCTGTCGGATGTGAGGAACAACTGCATCATGTTCGGAGATGGGGCCCGATATTATCTGGATAGAAAGATCCCTTCGGCAAGGAAAGTCAGCAAAGAAGAACTTTTCGAGCTGCTCGAAAAGCTCAGGGAGATCGGGTTCGTCCTTCAGCCGGCAAACAGCAGAAAACCCGGTTTTATATGCGCATGCTGCGGGTGCTGCTGCAATGTGCTGCGCGGATACAAGAAGCTTCCCCGGCCCTCGCTCTATTTCTCTTCGAATTATTACGCCGAGATACTTTCAGCGTCGTGTACGGGATGCAAAAAGTGCGTGGCGCGCTGTCAGATGGACGCCATTGAAATCGTTGATGCAAAGGCTGTTGTCAATCTCGACAGATGCATCGGGTGCGGCAATTGCGTTGCTGCATGCCGGAAAAATGCTATAAGACTGATAGAGAAAGCCAGGATCAAGCGTCCCCCTTTCACCTCGCGGAATCTTTACCTGAAAATACTTCTGAAAAAACATGGAATCGGCAGGCTGCCGGGCATTCTGGTGAAACTCCTTTTCGGCCGGAAAATTTAATGCATGCCGGAGATCCTGGCCGCGAAAAGCCAGAGAAATGATAAGGCCATGTATATCGAAGCCACCTTGAACAGGCGGAATATCCTGTCCAGGGAGGAATCCCTGAAATTTTTTGCGGCCAGGATGATCATGTACGCGCTCAGCGCATACACCGGGGACATGAAAATATGGGATACCCGCATGGACTCGGCTATGGCGACGATTATCAGCCCGCTCAAAAAAGCGGAGAGAGTGATCACTCTGATGGTTTCGTTTTCACTCCTGACTACCGGCCACATGGGAACGCCCGCCCTTCGGTAATTGTCGAGATTTTCGGGTATCATCGCCAGCGTCAAAATGTGCATCGGTATCCAGCACAGGACGAAAAAACTCATAAGCAAACCGATCAGGTCGATGTTTCCGGTAAAAGCAGCGCGGCCGGCAAGCACCGGCATGCCTCCTGATATGCCGCCGAATATGATTGAGAACCGTGTTTTTCGCTTCATGAGAATCGAGTAAACCACGACATCGATGAACACTCCCAGAAAGATCACGAGCATGGTAATCGCGTTGATCATCAGGCCTGAAAGGATTATTCCAGCCAGGGATGTGAGCATGCCTGCCGAGAGCACGGTCACGGGATTGAGTCTGCCGCTGGGAAGGGCCCGGTTTCTGGTTCTTTCCATTACGGCATCGATGTCCCTGTCTATGAACATATTGAGGAGGGTCGAACCCGACACCGAAAGGAAAAGAGAGATGGATATCCACAGTATCCCTTGCCATGTGAACTCAGGCCAGGAACTGATGAGCCATGAAAAGACACCTGAAAAAACAAGAAGGAAAGTCTGCTTGATTTTAATCAGATCGCCGTAGAGCGGTATGAGCCTGTAGGGCGATGAAATCCTGCTTTTCGTTGATGCCATATGATGGACATTTGAGCATCACCTGGCGCTGTCTTCAAGAAACTTTTTGTAGTTTTCAAGCACCGCATTCCGGTTGCGTTCTCCGACTTTTTCGTTGCCGATATAGATGCCCCACGGATCGAGATTTCTCGTGACTACTGAACAGGCCCCTACTGAAGCGCCTTCACCGATGGTGACTCCCGGAAGAACAACGCTGTTCGCCCCGATCACGGTAAAGCGGCTGATTATGACCGGCGCGCGGAAAGTCTTCCGGTAGTCGTCGTCTATGGTCGCGTTTCCGAATCCGCCGCCTTTAAAATCGTCGGTGCTGGAATAAATTTTTACTCCCTGAAAAATTCCGGCGAAATCGCCGATCTCGATTACATCCGCCCCGAGAATGAACGTGAAGCTTGCGAGATGTACATTGTTGCCTATCTTCATCGGCTTTTTCGCGTATATATAGCTGAAGGGATCGATTATGATGTTCCGCCCGAATTCGATGTTTTCGATGCCGTTGATCTTGACAGGTCTATATATTCTAACTCCCGGAATTTTGTTTCTTCTTGGAATGATCATGGCCTCCTCCTGAAAGGGCGATAGTATGTTCGGTTTTAAGCATATACTTCATGAATAATGCGGTATGAAGTTCGATAATATAGTCTCGAAACGTGATTTGTCAAAAAAAATTTTTAATTTCATGAATATTCATTAAGGAAAAACAAACAAAATCAAACAAATGTAATGCTTACAGGTTTAATTGAGAAACATTTTTGGGCTGAATATATCCAATTGCTATACCTGAAAGGTATTGTTAATAGAAGTTGAGAGGCATAGATGAGAAAAACCATCATCATGTCAGGTGTGCTTATATTATTGATCATCTGGGGGAATAATTCCATGGCATCGCAACGATTGGATAATAATACTATTCCAAAAATTGACAGCCAGAAATACGGGAAAACTATGACAGCGACTTTTGGCATGGGCTGATTCTGGGGTCCTGACGCCCGGTTCGGGCTGATTAAAGGCATCATCCGCACAAGGGTGGGTTATACCGGGGGCACTAAGCCGTTTCCCCGTTATCACAGCCTTGGAGACCATACCGAAACCGTTCAGATCGATTACGACCCGCAGCAGATATCGTATGGAAAACTGCTCGAGCTTTTTTTTCTATGGCACAGCCCGGGAGTGCGTCCCTGGTCTCGCCAGTACATGTCGGCTATTTTTTATCACGACAAGGACCAGCAGATTGCCGCGGAATCTGCTCTGAGCAAGCAAAAAAAACTCGCTTCAGGAGAGATATTTACGAAAATAACAGCGCTGGAAAAGTTTTATCCGGCAGAGGATTATCACCAGAAATACTATCTGAAGCAGGAGGATAGCCTCCTTGCCGAGTACCGGGAGATATATCCCGATCATGCGGATCTCGTGAATTCAACCGCAGCCGCAAGGGTAAACGGCTATTGCGGCGGATTCGGAAGATCGGAGAGACTTTCAGAAGAAATGGAGCTTCTCGGCCTTTCGGACAGGGGAAAGCGGATACTGCAAAGAATGGTTGTGCCCGTGCTGATCAAGGGAGACAGCTGCCCGTTCAGTGCCGCAGAAAAAACCGGTACAAGATGATCCCCGAAACGAACCCGCTGATATGGGAAATCCACGCCACCGAATCCGCCTGACCGAGAAAGCCGGAAATCTGGGTGATGAACCAGATTATCAGGAAGACAAGCGCGGGCATCCTGATCGGGAAGATGAAGAAAAGCGCGTGCACCCTCGCGGTGGGGTAGAGAAGAAGGTATGCCCCGAGGATGGCAGAAATTGCACCCGAGGCGCCCACGAGATGAGCTTCTGACCCGGGATAGATCGCTTCAAAAGAGAGTCCGCTGATGATTCCGGTGAGGAGATAGAAGACGAGGAACCCGATCCACGACATACGGTCCTCGATGTTGTTTCCGAATATCCATAAAAAAAGCATGTTGAAAATGAGGTGTCCGGGACCGGCATGCATGAACATGTAGGTCACGAGGGACAGATATGGATTGATCCAGTTCGATTCGCGCAGGTTGCCGTGGTGCAGCTCATAGGGGATCAGGGCGAACTGGCTGCTGATCGTCTCGAAGCCGTAGGGGCCGAATACCTGGTAAACGAATATTGCAATGTTTCCCGCGATCAGGAGCAATGTGATAAAGGGGAAATGGCGCGTGGGATTAACGTCTTTATACGGTAGAAGCATTATTTCAACACCGATGTTCCGTCATAGAGAAATTTTTTCTGGGCGAAGTATTTGTCGCCGAACCCTGAAGCAACGTAGCAGCCTCCGCCGATCCTCGCCTCGTTGTGCACCAGGCAATCCTTGCCGATGAGGGTTATGCCCGCAAAGAGCGATTCCGGGAAATCGCTGTTTTTTATCGGCGCGCTTTCGGTGCCGATTTTACAGTTCATGTCGATGTCGTAGCGTACGTTTTCAGGATCGCGGTTTGTGCGCTCGTCGATGATCGAGCGGTAGATGCGGGCGCCTGGGCCGATCTTGACGAAAGGCAGGATTATCGAATCCCTGACCTGGGCTCCCTCGCCGATTTCGACGCCCGGGTATATGATGGAATTGGAGACCGTGCCGTTGATCGTGCAGTGATCCGACACGAACGAGCCGGACACCCTCCCCATAGGGCCTACAGAAGCGAATCCCCCGGAGTCGATCTTGCTCTGGATTATTTTTTCCTCATAGAGCAGATTGAATATTTCAGGATTGAAGATAACGTCCCAGTGAAGGTCGTAATAGTCCGGTACGCTTTTTATCGGCCAGTACATGGCGTTGATCGAACCGGTTTTTACCCCGGCGTTGACCATGATGTTGATGACCATCTCGAATATGTTGGGGGATGTGCGCTTTTCGTCAATGGCCTGGTTGACGGTTTTCAGGAGCGTCTTCTGGTCGATGACCAGGACCTTGTATGCCATGCTCGCCCGGTCGCCGATCTGGATTTTGAACAGCATGGCCCGCGATTTCCCGGCGCGGTATTTCTGCAGAATGCTCTTGAAATCCAGGATTGAAGGGATATCTCCGTTGTAAATAACGTAATATTTCGTGTTGCTGTCAAGAATCAGGTTGTAGCAGGTGTTCATGTCTGAGTATTCCCTGGACACGACCCTTATCGGAGGAAATTTCATGCCGGCAAAGGGACCGTATCTTTCAACGTAGCTTTCGAGGGATTCGTCTTCAGTGCTGTATATGAAAGTGGTCCGTGCAGCTGCGAAAAAGGAGTTTCTCAGCGTGAAGTCAATGACCCTGAACCTTCCTCCGAAGGGAAGCATGTACCGTGACCGAGTGTCGGTCAGGGAAAGCAGGGAATTATCCTTTGGTCCGGGATAAGATATGATGGTGACGTTGTCCATGTTGGTCCTGACAAGAGTTGTCCTTCATGACATAATCTATCAAGAAAAAAATCAATAAAAAAATTATGCGCCGTACGCGGCCGTCGCCTCGATCTCGACCCTGGCTTTTAATGGCAGCGCCGCTGCCTGGAAAAAAACGCGGGCGGGGTAATTGCCGGTGAAAAATGATGCGTATATCTGGTTTATCGCCGCAAAATCGTTGATGTCAGTGACCATAATGACGGTCTTTACGATATCCGCATATCCAAGGCCCGCCTGCTCGAGTATGGCGCCGATATTGATCATGGCCTGGCGCGTCTGATCTTCGGCGGAACCTGACACGAGATTCTTCGTATCGGGGACAATGCCGAGCTGGCCGGAAATGAACAGAAAACCTCCGGCAGACACCGCCTGCGAATAGGGGCCTGCGGCCGCAGGGGCTTTCGCTGTGGATATTGTTTTTCTGGGCGCCATATGATTCTCCTTGCTTTGTGAGGATTTATCGAAACAAGCCATGTCAATGATTTCATGGATAATCGATACCGGCTGAGATTGTGAACCGGACTGTCACTGTATCAGAAGGCCTTTTTGCTGTCGAGGAGTATGGTGACCGGCCCGCTGTTGACGAGCGACAATTTCATGTCTGCGCCGAATATGCCGGAGCTCACGCGCTGATTCCTTTTTTTCAGCGTATCCATGAATTCGTTATAAAAAGGCTCGGCGCGTTCAGGGGGCATGGCTTCGGAGTATGAAGGCCGCCGGCCCTTTCTCGCATCGCCGTAAAGCGTGAACTGCGATACGACAAGGATTTCGCCTCCGGTTTCTTCGAGCGACATGTTCATGACTCCGTCGGCGTCATCGAATATTCTCAAACCGGCCAATTTATTGATGATATATTCGCAGTCGCCGGCGGAGTCGGTATGGTGAATGCCGAGAAGCACCGCGATTCCCGGCCCGATTTCGCCGACGGTTCGTCCCTGGACCGAAACAGACGCTCTCAGGACTCTCTGTATCACAGCCCTCATGGCGAATCAGGAGTGCGCCTTGAGCTTTTCAAGAAGGGCCGCTTCGGGCTGAAGGCCGATGTACCTGTCCACTTCCTTCCCGTTCTTGTAAAGAATCAGTGTCGGTATCGACGATATATTCAGCTTCTGGGCCAGTTCCGGACTTTCATCGGTGTTGATTTTCATGATGGAGACGCCGGCCGCATCGGACTGGGCAATTTTTTCGAGAATGGGGGTCTGCATTTTGCACGGTCCGCACCATGGGGCCCAGAAATCGACAAGGAGCAGGCCGCCTTTCTGAATCATATCATCGAATACCGTGCTGTCGCCGTTGATCATTTTGCTCATTACATACCTCTTTTTTTATGAACGGGTTATATGTGATGGCCGGTTAATGAGATGGTATCCGCCGGCCATGTCTAATTTAATGGACTCATTGCGTTTTTTTTGCAATTATTTTTTTAGGCGTGCTTAAAAACTGCTTACCTGATTTTCGAGAGGAAAGCTGTCTTGTCATCGCGGCAGATCCCATCTTGCAGGGAAAGAGGCAATAGAAAAGTAAAATAATGATTATAATGAATCCGCCCTCATGCCGATATTTAATGAGAAGTATCATATCGGTTCCTGAACCGATCATCGAGGTATTGACTGATGAAAAGAACAGCCGTACTGACATTCATGGTCGTCATGATTTCCCTATGCCTGCCTGCCCAGGAGAATAAGCAATCGGTGTCGATCCCGGAGGGTTACGGATCGATAACATGGGGTACTCTGTTGAGCGGTGCGAGAAGCTCAATCAGAGGAAAAATGGTCTTCACCGATGAAAAAAGCGTCATAGTCACAAAGGACGGCGAGTTGAAGTACACCTACGGCTTTTTCTATGTCGATCCCGGTGAGACGGAGGCTGAAGCGGCAAAAGAGGGGGAATCTCAGCAGGCCCCTGCAAAAGTCGATGAGGGAAAGCTTTTTTACGTGATACTGAGTTTCCCGTATCTCAATCTGCAGGATGTCAGGAAAAAGTACACCGAGAAATACGGCGCGCCGAACATCGAAAATGTCGAAAAAAACCAGGGAGCGGTAGCCTGGGACGATCCCAAGTCCATAATCGTCATATGGGTCGACGATTACGAAGGCAAGCCCTACACGCGGCGCGTGTCATATGTCAGCAAGGAAATCGCGAAAGAAGTGAACGATTACTCTTTCAGGATGTTCAATAAAACCGAGCTGGAGCTTATCAAAGCTCTGGTCCCCTGAAAACGCCTTTACATGTGCACGATGAATACGGGGACGATCCCAATCCCGTTGTCGAGCCCATCGAGCGCCTTACCGATGACTGTCCCGATTCGTTCGAACGAGTTTATCGAGCCGGACATTCCGCAACCGGGAGTGTTTGAGGTCACGATGAAGTCGCCTGCGTTCACCGGCTTGTTCCGCGCGTCGACCTTGCACATCGCTTTTCCGGCAAGGGCCACAGGATAAATTTTTTTCTCGCTGCCGCTGTTGTCCACGGAAAGCGACGGGTTGCCCGATATCAATCCTATCACGGCCCTGTTGTATTCCTTCCTTGACCGGGAGAGCACGCTTTTCCCGGTTTCGCTCGCAACGAGAATGTCTCCGGCGGAGAGGTATTCCTCGTCGTCGACCTCGAAGTACTCCACGATATTCATTGGCGAGGACTGGTTCGTGTCATCCGGGGACCTGCGCAGTGCGATGCGTCCGTGAAATTCCGAATGGCCTTTTACCAGGAGGGCTCTGCCGTTACCCATCAGGCTGAGCGACTTGTCATAGGCTTCAAGGCTGCCGTAGCCTTCGGCCACGAGGGAGAAATCGTGCTCACTCGAGAAAACGCCGCCTGCTCCGAACCGGGAAATCCCGAGGACGCCGCATCCCCTGACCGTCTCGTTTCCAGAGGACTGCCCCCGAACGCCGACATGGCCGCCGTGGCCGACGACCCCGTAAGTGTGGATTTGGTCCTGTGATCCGGCTCCGGCGACACCGGCCACGCCTATCGATCCTGAGAGTTTCGAGTCATTATGGCCATGAATAACCGATGATCTGTCCGACGGAGGAGTGATTTCACGGAATGTTTCGTTTTTCGACTGGCGGACGCTGAGCGATCCCGTGTGGCTGCTGAATTCATGTTCGAGCAGGGCGTACTCGTGCGTGTGTGGAAGGGGTTCCCGTTGGTTGTAGAGCCTGGGGTCATTGGCCTGAACCGCAACCCCCGGTTTTATCTCGTTGCTTTTCGCAAGCCGCACGATGCCGGTGTTCTCTTCGGATGCGGGCATAAGCCTTCGGTCATTGCCCTGGACAGCGACCCCGGCGCTGTCTTCGCCGTTTTCAGCGAGCTCGACGATGCCTCTGGAGGTGGTTGTTGCGTCCTTGAGCCTCCGGTCGTCGCCCTGGACAGCGATACCGGGCCGGTCTTCGCCGTCTTCGGCGAGCTCGACGATGCCCTTGGCGGTGGTTGTTGCGTCCCTGAGCCTGCGGTCATTGCCCTGGACCGCGGTTAAAATCGAATCCTCGCCGTTCGATGCAAAACGCATGATGCCTTTGATCTTTTCGGTTGCGTCCTTGAGCCTTCGGTCATCGCCCTGTATAGCGACACCGGGCCGGTCTTCACCGTCTTCGGCGAGTTCGACGATGCCTTTTGTCGTGGTGGTTGCGTCCCTGAGTCTGCGGTCATTGCCCTGTACTACAACGCCCGGGCTGTCTTCGCCGTCCTCAGCGAGTTCAATTATGCCCCTGGTCACGGTGGTGGCGTTTTTGAGTCTGCGGTCATTGCCCTGGACCGCGGTCAGCGGGGAGTCCTCGCCGTCTTTGGAGAGACGAACGATGCCCTTGGCCGATTCTGAAGCGTCCTTAAGCCTGCGGTCATTGCCTTGGACTGCGGTCAGCGGGGAGTCTTCGCCGTCTTTGGAGAGACGAACGATGCCCTTGGCCGATTCTGAAGCGTCCTTTAGCCTGCGGTCGTCGCCCTGGACCGCGACTCCCGGCCGGTCTTCGCCATTTTCAGCGAGTTCGACGATGCCTTTGGCGGTGGTTGTTGCGTCCTTGAGCCTGCGGTCGTCGCCCTGGACTGCGACACCCGGCCGGTCTTCGCCGTTTTCAGCGAGTTCGACGATGCCTTTGGCGGTGGTTGTTGCGTCTCTGAGCCTGCGATCGGCGCCCTGAACCGCGGTCTCTTCGGATGTCTCTCCGTCTTCGGCGAACCGGACAATGCCCTTGATGAGAGTGGTTGCGTCCCTGAGCCTGCGATCGTCGGCCTGGACGACGGTGCCGGGTTTCTCGCCGCCGTTGGGTGACAGGACGCAGATTCCCGGCGCGGATGTCGTTGCCTGATGGAGCCTGGGGTCGTTACCGGTGATCACGCTGTTTTCACTGTATAAACCCGGCGGGCAAATCTTCACGATGCCGAAATTTTTTTCCGTGGCTTCGGTTATGCGCGAATCGTTTGACTGAACGGCCGCTCCGGGTGAAGTTTCCCTGTCATACGCGAGACGCACGATTCCTGGCCGGAGTTCGGTCGCCGTTTTGAGACGGGTGTCCGATGCCTGCACAGCGGTGAATTCCAGGTCGTCACCGTCTTCGGAGAACTGGACGATTCCCTTGAAAACCGTGGTTGCGTCACGCAGGCGTCTGTCGCTGCCCTGGACGACCGCTCCAGGAGTCTGGTCACCGTCGCTGGCGAGTTTTACGATGCCGGACTGGAAAACCGATGCATGCTGGACCATGTCGGCCATATTGTGCGAGTGGAATGGATTGAAGGGCGCGGCGCAGATCTGTATTTCTGAAAACCGGACAGCGAACTGGCCGCCGGAGTACGAAACCGTTCTGGATTCGATTCGAATCATTTTAGCCGGGGTTATGTCGATGTCCCAGTAGTATTTTTTGAAAGGCTCGGATTTGAAAGATCTTTCTTCGATAAGGGGAACCCATATGTCGCTGTCGGCGCTCACGATGATCGAGAAATCCTCAGGGAATCCCTTGATCGAGGAACCGAGAACGATTTTGCTGACCGGGCTCACCTGGCCGAGGTCTATGAAGACCGTTTCGATTGAGCCGTTCGGTTTTGCTTCCGACTCCCAGTACGTGTCGACCTGGGGATTGAAGAGATTCTTTGCGTCATTCCCCTGGGCGGTGCTGGTCGTCTCGATGGCCGAAACGCCTGCGATGCCGCACAGGCATCGGCCGATTTCAACGACGTATGACCCGTCTGCGCGATGCAATTCGAGAAACGTGACGCGCAGATACCGTATCTGCATGATGGGCACGTCAATATGGTAAAAGTCGGTTTCGAGAGTGAAATTTTTTTCAGAGCGGATTACTTTCCACGTCTCTCCGTCAAGGCTTGCTTCAATTCTGAACTCGGCCGGAAAATACTTTCCTCTGGAAGGTGAGGGGTCGAGCCTGATGAAGTTGATATATTCGGGCCGATGATAGTCAATGCTGAAATGTTCGGTGACGGGGCTCGGCCTTTTCTGGCTGCTCCAGTATCCTTGCTCAACGAGGAGGTACTTCGCAGAATGGGTATCGGCCATTTCGCTCGAGCATTTATGGATGCTCCCTTCGAGGAGCTTCCGGCGGCTAATATCTATGTATTCCATTACAACCCCTGATTTCATTGATGTCTTTATTACGGGATTCTTCACGATACCCGGTGAAAGCGCCGCGTGTCAAATGTTTTCCGTGTCTTTGCAGGCGGCTGTATATTGCTTTTCAATGAGGTACTGGTTCATGCCGCAGCGGTGTAATCATAATGAGGAAGCGATGATCAAAAGCGCTGCGACCGCGATCCTTATCACGGCCTCGGTGATGATCATCTTTTTCAGCGCCGGGGCTGTTATTTCGTTTTCAACCGATCCGAACATCTCCCTGAATTTTTCAGGATATATGAGCAGGAACGGGCCTGTGCAGACCACGAAGCAGCCGATGATGAAAACCGCGGTTGAAAGGGGGCCGTCGTAGATCGTAAGCGGGAATCCGCCCGCGATGAGGACTATGCCGTGCACGAAGAAAAAACGGCTCATGCTCCATTTTTTCCACAGCATGAACGCCTTCGCGGGAAACACAAGCTCAAGAAGGCCCAGGGCCGCGAGAAAAATGCCGAGGGCGAAAATATAGGTGGTCAGCACGCGTATCCCCCACGTATCCAGCCCGAGAACTCGGTCCTCAATCTCTCGATGTCGCGGTCCCTGGTCAGGTTGTGGTCGCCGTCTTCGATGTACAGGGCCCTGAACGGGGATTTCAGCGCGGCGGCGAATTCGAGCGCGTTGGCGAAGGGCACCACCGTGTCCAGCTTGCCATGGATGAGGAGTACCGGGCAGTCGATGGCGCGCACCGCCGCCTTCATGTCGATCGCGGCTATCTCCCGGAAAAAGCTGTTGTTTATGAGAAAACCTTCGAGAAGGGTCTGGCCGTTTTCAGGGAGATCGCGCGGGTCGGATATCGGCGAGTTGCCGGTCAGCAGACCGGTCAGGTCGAGCGGCGCCGCGATGGAGATGAGCGAGACCGGCGATGGTTTTTGCCCGGCACAGAACAGGATCGCCGCAGCTGCGCCCATGCTCGAACCCATCAGGTGGATTTCGGAAACGCCGCGGCCCCGGAAAAAATCGGCGGCGCCGGCTATGTCCCTGACGCACTGGATAAGCGATATCTCCGCGATGGAGCCCTCGGACTCGCCGGCATACGAGAAATCGAACGCAAGGACCCTGAAGCCGGCGTCGACGAGCGATTCGGCCATCCTGGTTATCTTGTATCCGTCCTTGGTGGAAAAAAGGCCATGGCAGAATATTACGCCCCTGTTTTCTCCGCCATCCGCAGAATATATCCTCCCTGAAAGGCGCGCGCCACGGCTGTTGCTGAAGAAAACTTTTTCAGTGCGGACCGTCATCAGTCGTTGCTCAGCTTGATCAGCGGTTCGAAGTAGCCGTCGGAGTTGTTGCCGTCGATGCGTATCTTTACGGGTACTATTTTGAGGATTTTTTTTCTGTTTTTTTCGTTCATCGAGGCCCGGAAAATGAAGGATGACGAATTGGCCTTCTGGAATCCGCCCGGGTACGAGGCGGATGCAATGTCCTTCGCACGTTTCATCTCGTAGATGTTGATAACCAGATTTTTTCCTTCGATCGAATACACGCCCTTGAACACCAGCGCCTCGTTGCCGAGGTACAGCGTTACCAGTGATTTGTAGTTGTTCTGGAACCTGAAAGTGTACCCGTAATTGCCGCCGTATATAAGGCTCCATTTTCCGATCAGGGACTTGTAATTGATCGGCGTGTCTTTTTCTGAGGGGCTGTTATCGGAAACGTCGTTTTCCTGTTCGTCATGGACCGTAACCGCCGGGTTGGACTTTTGTTCGTCTCCTGACGAGCAGGAAAGCATGAACAAAAACGCAACGAGGGCGGACATTAAAGCAACGGCGGCTTTTTTCAGGCATGTTTTCATATGCGAACCATACGGGATTTAACGCATATTAGGGCCCGGTGCGGTCTTTGTAAAGTGAATTTTCATGCAAAGAAGGTCAGAATCGGTCGCGGATTTTTTTCGCCTCTTCGGCTGCATATGTGTCGGCGTAATTTTCCAGTAGATAATCAAGCACCGCTTTCGCCTCTTTCCGATTGCCCTTCAGGTAATAGGTCCTGGCGAGCCCGTAATAGGCCTCGGCCCGTATCATGGTCTCGGGATAGCGGTTCACCAGCGCCTGGAAAGTCACGAGCGCGTCATCGTAGCGCTTCAGGTTGATCATTTCCACATGGCCCTTCCGGTAATATGCGCTGTCGGCGTCCCATGTGTCCTCATAGGTCTCGATAAAATTTTTGTACGCTTCGACCGCCTCGGCCCACCTGCGGGCCTTTTCGAAAAGAAAAGCCTTTTCCATGAGCTCCATGCTCAGCGGTTTCAGCCGTACGCTGCGGACAATGATTTCCTTGGGCCTGATGTCGAGCGTTTCTCTGTACGTTTCGCGCGATCTGCTGCGGACCATGATTTCATGCTTTCCCTTCGACAGGGACGCAACAAGGGGAGTTGATCCCGCTGGTTCGCCGTCGATCAAGACTTCGGCCTGGTCCGGCACGCTTTCGATCTTCAGCGTGCCGATCCGGTTGTTCAGGAGGTCCTCCACCGTGAGGGCTATGTCAAGCGCGGCGGGCCGCAGCCCTTCCCGCGTGGCGATTTCCCTGGCGCCCATGTGTATGACCCTGCCGTCCCTGGTGTCGTGGACACGATAGTTGATGCAGATGAGGTCCTTGAACACCCGTATTTCGCCCGTGAGCTTGTATTCGATCCCCTGAAGGCTGAAGCTGTCGTCCGATCCGTCGTTTTCGATCACGCCCGCCATCTCGAGCGCCTTTTCGTTTACGAGCGCCCTGGAGTACGTCCGCTCCACGGTCGTGATCATGTAGTATGACCCGAGGTTGCTGTTGAGTATCTCGGCGAACGCGCCGCCGTATCCAGTCTGCGCGGCGTCGTTGTTGGAGTCCTTGAATCGGTGCACGGTGAGTACCGGCCTCTTGATCGCAGGGTCCTCCCTCTGCGCCGCGTAGTCTCTGGTTAGCTGCCTGTCGATGTACCAGGAAATATCCTCGATCGCCTTGCTGATGCTGTACATGCTGCATCCCCTCGAGTGGACGATTTTCCATGTGTCGACGTTTACGGTGCGTGCGTCGACCTCGTAGATGTCTCCGAAGCGGGACACGCTGCCCACCGTGAGATAATCGATTTTCAGATCACCGGCCGAAGCCTTGATCGTTTCAGGACGGGTAAGGCCGAGCTGGACGCGGGTTATGCCGTCGAGGTAGTCTTTTATCGCGTCCCTTTGCCTGAGGCTGAATCTTTTCGAAGCCGCGTATTTGTTTTCAAGCGTGGCGGTCACGGCTGAGCCGGCCCTGATATTCTCGGAAGCGTAGGTGAGCGAATCGTCGAATACGGCCACGGCGAGCCTGATCCTGGCTTCCTGGGAGTACAGGAGACCGATGGTTGCGGCCAGAACGATGACGAGCGCCGTTTTTTTCATCGTCATCCCCCGAGCGCCTCGATCCAAGACTTCACGAGCCTGCGGTCTTCTCCGTTCGGCCTGAGCTCCAGGTATTTTTTGTACTGGGGGATTGCGGATGCGGGATCTTTAAGATGGATGTCGTAGATGATGCCCATGTTTTTATAGGGCCGGGCGAAGTCGGGTTTTGACCTGACCGCAGCCTCGAAGGATTTAATCGCGCCGGAATGGTCGCCCATGAGGCTTTTAATGACGCCGGAATTGTTGTGCGCCATGTAAAGATCCGGGTCGAGCGCCGCTGCCCGGTCGTATTCTGAAAGGGCCTGTGCGTATGATTTTTTCCGGTAGTATGCATTGCCGAGTTCGAAGTGCGAAGGCGCGAACCCAGGGTCAAGGCCGATGGATACGATGAGCTCGCTGACCGCCTCGTCGTCGCGGCCGGCGGCGAGATACGAAGCGCCGAGCAGGTAGTGCGAACGGGGAATGTTTGGCTGGTACTTGACCGCTTCGCCCGAGCTTTTGCGGCACGCCGGGAAGTCTCCCTTTTCGGCCTCGATGCCGGCGATTTCGGTGAGGATCCCGGCGCGCTCGAAGTCGTTTTCGGCCTGACCGAGCTTTTCCCTGAGCGATGAGATTTTCCTGTTCAGCTCCGCAGAGGCGGCGCGCGCCGTTTCATCGGACAGCAGGTCCGCGCCGGATTTTTTGCAGGCAGGCAGCAGGGTCGAGCACAGGATCAGGGCGCAGGCAAAAATTTTTTTCATCGGTTCATTCCGGGATTGTTCAATGGATTTTGAATGAATAAATGATTAAATACGATCAGTCAAGTAATAAACGACGCCGTGCGCCAAATCCCTATTTTCGCTTGACCGCATCTGTCGACCTCACTATCATCCGTCAAAAAAACGGAGAAGCCCATGCCGGATAACAATTCGAACAATACCTCAGTTGAATCTGCCAAACAACCGGGTGCGGGAAAGTTCCGGTCGATCGTCTTTTACGCGCTTGCCATCAAGTCCCTGATACTGGTCCCGGCTTTCCTGCTCCTGTCGCTGCTGATTTTTCTTTTGACATCCGATGCGTTCTACACGAGCATCCTCAGTCGATCAGATCTGGTAAGCACGTTCGTCAAGGCGAAAAAGTGGGGCATGGATGCCCGGATCAGGGAGGAAATCGAAGACAAGACGCAGCTCGAATCGTTCAGGCGAGAGTATGAAAAGATCAAAAATGACTTCGAGGACAAAAAGGAATTCTTCGCAAGGCTGAACAGGACCGTGGAATACGACCGCCTGGAGCTCCAGAGAAAGGAGCTCTCGAAGCTCTCCTGGAAAAAAGCGCCTGATGTTTTCAAAAGCGAGGATGAATTCAAGAAGTACCGGAAAGAGGAGCTCGGCAGGCTCGACGCGCTGATCGATGAAATCGACGCATACCGGAAAGATAATAAAAGTGAAATCAGCCAGGCGGAGGACGACCTCGACGATGCCGAAGAGGCGTTTGAGGATTCCAGGAAACTCCTCGAGGAAAAGGATGAACAGGCCCGCAGGATCGTCCTGTCGCATGAAAACTCCCTGACCGGCAAAATTTACGCGGACCTAAACACGGTGAGCCCGGTGCTCACCCGCGAGCTCAATGAAAGGATAATTGACGGCCCGGTAAAAGACGAGATCGGAAAATTCATATCCTTCATGACTTCATATGACGAACAGGTCGCAGCGGGAAACGTGTACCGCAATCCCTTCAACATAAACATTCCCTCGTTTCAGGAGCGGGTCAGGGTCGTGGTTCCCGAAATCCGCGTGAGCCTCTGGGTCGAGGACGAAGTGAACGGCATCAGGCAGAAAAGACACCTTCTGAGCGAGATTTTCGTCGAAAAGATCGGCGCGATTCCCGGCCTCAAGACAAAAGACATGTTCGTCAATCTGTTCAGGTTCTCGGAGTCCGGGATGGGCGAGAGCGTGGGCAGGTCATATCTCGGCAAGGCCGGGCTTTCGATCAGGGACGGCGTGATAGTCATGGAAAGGACCGAGCTTGCCGGGCGCACGGCGCGCATCATGGAAAAGGCCATGATCGCCGCCACATACGCCAGGTACGCAAAATACGCCCTTGCAGCAGCCGCACTGGCGCTGCTCGTCGTTCTCACTGCATATCCGACCCCCGCCCGGAAGAAGCGCATTCATGTTTCACGGGTGCTGATCTATCCTTCGATCGCGATGCTGGTGCTGACTGCCGGGGTGATCGCGGCGTCGTGGATGCCCGAGAGGTTTTTCCCGACGATGATGTCTGATCCGCTGATAAACATATACGCGGGTGAAATCCTCTTCGTGCTGTGCCTGCATCTTGCGCTTCCGGTCGCGGCCCTTTTCGGGCTGCTCCTTGCGGCCGGCATCGGGTTGAGGATTTCTACCGGCCCGGCCCCTGCGGATGGTGTTCCTTCAGATGCGGTTAAACAGGAGATAGGCCGCGCGGTCGCGGATTCGGGGAGCGCCGGACAGGAAATCCCGGGCGCGTGAGCGGAACGGCTCCGACGTTTCTTGCTTCGTCATTTTTGTGCGGGAGCGAAATCGAGCGAGCGCAGGAACCGGTCGTTGAACTTGTCGTGCAGGTCCACGACTTTAATGCTGTCGCGCAGCCTGGCGGCCAGTGCGCGAAAGTCCTGCGACATTCCGTATTCCTCCGCGGCCCTGAGGCTCGTGTTGCCCAGGAAATGCCAGCGCGCCGACGAGAATCCGGGAAGAAACTTCAGCTGCGCGAAATTGTCCAGGTCCAGGTGCTCCCCGAAGGCCCCTGCGATGAACACGTTCTCTATCCGGTCGGCGGTGATTTTCGCCTCGTCGAGAAGCATTTCGGCGGCCGCCAGGCTCGCGCCCTTGGCGAGCTGCACGTTGCGGATGTCCTTCTGGCTCACGAAAACGTTCGGGGTCAGGACGATTTTTTTAGCGCCGTGATCCACGGATATTCCATCCGGGACCGGGGCCGTTCCCGGCGGGGAGAACGAACCGTCGGGCGCGACAATCCCGGCGCGTATCATGATCGCGATCAGGTCGACGATTCCCGTGCCGCTGATGCCGGTAGGCTGCGCGTTGTCGATGACCGAAAATCTGACATGACCGTCCGTCACGCATACGTGGTCTACCGCACCCGGGTCCGCTGTCATGCCGCATTCGATGTTCATACCCTCGAGCGCAGGGCCCATCGCGCAGGACGCTGCGTAAATCCCCCCTTCGCCGTCACGCAGGAACATTTCGCCGTTGGTCCCGATATCGATGAAGAAAACGCTGCGGTCGTGGCCAAGGTGATGCACGAATGCGAGCCCGCCCACGAGGTCTCCTCCAAGGAAAGCCGAAGCAGCCGGAAGGGCCCTGACCACGGTCTTTTCGTGGCTGCCGGGCACGGCTTTTCGGACAGTCGCAGGGTCGAAATCGAGCACTCTTGCCCGGTAGGGAAACGCTCCCAGTCCCCGAACGTCGAGCCCGAGCAGAAGGTAGATCATGGTCGTGTTGCCGGAGAAAACGATTTCCCTGACCGCGCCGGGCCTGATCTTGAAACGGCTGGTAATCTCGCGGTGCACGTCGGAGAGTTCCTGGCGCAGCAAAGAGGTCATTGCAGCCGCGGCTTTTTCGTCGGCGCACGCCGCGATCCGTGAAATCACATCATGGCCGAACCTGCGCTGCGGATTCAGGAAAGAGCAGATGTCGTAGCGCCTGGCCGAGATGCGGTCCACGAGAGAGGCCTGTATCGACGTTGTTCCTATATCGAAAGCCATGCAGAATTCGGATCCTGCATTCAGCTCGTGGCGGTCCATTCTGCATCCGGAGCGTTTTTTTACCGGATAGATCACGGCGTCACCCGCGATCAGCGCAGAGCAGGCGAGGCGCATGGACGGGTCGGGAGCCAGCGCGGCTTCGGCATCGCTTTTGGGAGAGAGACCGCCCTGCGCCTTCACCAGGCATTTACCGCATACGCCCCTGCCGCCGCAGGGCGCGGGCGTGGAGTACCCATGGTCCTCGAGGATTTCGAGGATGGGCGTCCCCTCCGGATACTCGAAGGTTTCCCCGACTGGCATTATGGTGACCGTGTGCCTGATCATTGCGCGGTTTTCCTGCTCCGGTTAGTATGGGCAAGACGCCGCAATATTCAATCTTTTTTCTGTGGCCATGCATGGGAATTACCGGTAACTGGAGCTTCCAGTCTTCGTGAATTCCGGCTTGATGGAATACGGGAGGATCAGATCGTCAGGATGAGAAGTTTCGTATGCGGTCGAATAAAATTCCGTCAGTCAGGATCAGAAGATGTTCGCTGAATCGATGAAGATATAGTTCATGGTATTTGAAGAATCGGGGTTGACCGATATGGCTCCCGAGGAAAACAGCTTCTTGATGTCCGGCGTATGCCCGTTGAATATCCCCGATATCTTCGTTTTGATGCGGTTGAACTGGTCAAGCGGCAGCATGTCCACGATGGTGATGAAAGACGCCAGGGTCGCGTTGTGCATCATGATGTTTTTCATATGACCCGGTCCGAGCATGAGGATCATGTTTGCCGCCCCCTTGCAGACGTCGCCGTAGAAGATGTTCTCGCTTTCACCGAATTCAAGGATGCGGTCGTAAAGCCTGAAAAGCCAGGATATATGGCCCTCGTCCATTATTCTTCTAAGGCCGGTTTCGGCGAATACCGAAAGGATGATGCACGAATTCAGTCCGGATGGTACCGGATTTTTCCAAACATTTTCACGGTCGAATGAATGAGCGAAATCTATCGCATCCTTGAGAGAGGGGAATTCCTTTTTCAATTGGTTCCAGTTGCCGAAGATTTTTCCCAGCGATGCGAGGCCAGCCAGCGACAGCAGCTTGAGGTCCAGGGTTATTTCTTCCATGAAGACTTTATAATAAAATGAAAGGAGGGATTCGGCCCTGAACGGTATAAGCGTCCTGATGATATCCTTCTGAAGATCGGGATGATCGTCATATTCTCTGGCGAGCTTTTGCACGAATTCTTCCATATGGAAATGCCTGATTATCACCGTGTCCTCGTGATAAAGCTTGCGTTTTGGCAGATTGCTCTTGTATACGTTCTCTCCTTGGAATATGTCGATGAAAACCCTGAGTCTTGAATACAGATCTTCAAGTATGTACTCGTTGATGCTTTCGTCACGGCCTTTTTTCTGGGATATTTCGAACACTATCTGGTCGAGCAGTTCAATGAAATTTATCGAAAGCTCGTCCGGCTCGACGAGTATGTCCGGGCCGAAGTATTCTCCTATGTAGTTGGACAGGTATTCCGCCGCCATATGCAGGGCGGATTCCCTGGATGCGGTGATATTCATGAATGAATAGCAGTGAAATGCGAGATCTTGAAGGCGTTCTCGCGTCAAAATGGATTTTGCACTGCCGTTCATGGAAAAATTCTCTTTTACAGTATATTAAATCGATATCCGGCAATGTTATAGTGGCATGGTTTTATGTCGAGATTTTTTCACCCCGATACTCATGTTTTTTTCATTAAGCCGGAAAATTTTTTTAAAATTCAGACGCCCCGTTCGTATAACGAATGAGGCGTGTGAATAATGAAGAGGCTATGGATTTTACTTTTTTTCATAATCCTGCTTTTTCGGCCCATCCAGGCCGGTTTGATGATCAATGAAGCGGTCACTGAAACGGCAAGCGATTGGGTTGAAATCATTTTTACCGGGGAGCCGGGAGAATGCATGGATGTGTCGCCGTTTTTCGTCACAATGTATTACGGCACCAACGAACGGCTCTCGACGGACCCGGTCAGTATATGCACCGATGACCGGCCCGATACGGGTTATGATGACCGGTTTGTCGTGGTCCATCTTTCTGAGCCTTCAATCCCCGATGAAACGGACCTTACCGGAGACACGGACAAAAACGGCCGCCTCGACGTTTATTGCAACAATTATTACGGGAGTCTGTGGAACAGCGACGGCGTGGTGGCTATCGATTCCGATGACGACCCCTCGAACGGGGGAATCGTCGATTTTCTCGTCTATTCCAACAGGGATTCCTCTCCGAACGAATCAATAGGCCAGTATGTAGCCTCTGCACGGGCCTCAGGGCAGTGGGAAAGCTGCGCCGGTATGCCTTATCCGGACTGCGCAGTATTTATCAGCGGGAGCGGGCTCGACGCGCGGAAAAGCATCTCGCGCATTTCGTCAGCCGACACGAACAGCGAAAAAGATTTTGCCGTAACCCCTTTCATCACCCCGGGAAAAACGAATATTATTTCAGCCGGAAAAAAAAGCGGAAATATTTTTAAAACTCTCAGAAAAAAAGTTCCGGTAACCCGGAAACTGATCGGCTTGAAAAAATGCTCGGTCCCGGTTTTTATCTATAAGGCTTGCTCGCTCAGGTTCAGGGTTTTCTCCCTGAGCGGCGTTTGCCTTCACCGGTCAGGGCTCGAGCGCGAGGTATCTCCGGGGAATTATTTGATCGAGCTCAATGGCGTATTCAAGAAAAATGACTGCCCTGCCGGGTTGTATCTCTGCAGCATCGACGCCTCGGCGCTCAAGGGAGGAGCGACCCACACAGAGACCGTTTACCTGGTGGTGGACAAATGACGGCGGCCGTTTTTATTCTTTTCGCCGCGCTCCAGGCGAATATTTGCGCGTTCGAGTGCAGGGAGTTTTCTCCGCTGATGCTGTTCCCGTATCCGCGTGCGTCGGTGCATGTCGCGACGCCTGAAACGCTGTGCAATCCCGCGGCCCTTCCTCTGGTGAAAAATTCATATCTCGCACTGTCGGGTTCGAATCCATACACTTTCGACGGCCTGTACAGCACGAGCGTGAGGATGGGCCATGGAAGCGGCATGTGGGGAGCCCGCCTGTTCTGGGGCAGGACAGGAATAGAGGGTTACAGCGAAAACGCATGCGGGGCCGATGCCGGAATCCTTCCGGTGAAATATATCGCGATCGGCATCGGCGCACAGTACCTGAACCTCGACGCCCGATGCGGCCCGATCGATATGACGAAGCACCTGGGCACCTTGAGGGCTGGAATATTGATACGGCCCATCGAATGGCTGAACGTGGCGTTCCTGCATGAAAACATCATGTCGTACTGGATCGGGCCCAACGCCGACATCCAGTTTCCGGAATGGTCGCTGGGCGCCTCTGTAATCCCCCTCGAGGGCATCGAGATCAACTGGAACATCAACAGCACGGCCTTCGGGTACGTGAATACGATATCAGTGTCCGCGGACCTTATCAGGTATTGCAGCTTCTCGGCGGGATATTCCCTGGAGACGTCGTCATACGCGGCTGCGGTGAGCGTGATATACAAATATGTGTCAGCCTCCTACGGGATCAGGTATCATACCTATCTCGGTTTCACCCATTCCATATCGCTGACATGTTCGCTTGCTCCGATGGAAGTCAGGCCGGTGAGCTGGCAGGGAATACTTCCGTCAAAGCCGGCCTGCACTGAAAAAATCGACATCAACGCGTGCGCAGCAGAAGATATCGCGGGTCTGCCCGGCCTGTCTGATGTCATGGTATCCCGGATCATGAAATACCGCGAGATTTTCGGCGCGCTCACGAGAAAGTCCCTGTCGCAGATAGGGATGACCGGCGCCGAGATTGACCGCATGCTCGACTGCGCATACGGTCTCGAAGAGGAAAAGAAAAGTTCTTATCAAGGCAGGTCCGGGCGCACGAACCGGGGGAAAAACGAGCTGTTCGCTTCGCTTCTGGAAATCGGAGTTGGCCCCGAGAGCGCGCTTGAGCTCGTGCGCATGATTTTTTCGGGACGCAAAGACGAAATCCCCGCATATCTTGAATCAGACAAAACACTCTCCGAAGAAAAAAGAAAGGAAACGGCGGGATTATGCGCCCGATACTTCTCGCGCTGATGATTTTAATGTCGGCTGCGGCTCATCCATCGGGAGGGAACGACGGCACCGCAGGGCTGACTATCGGGGGAGAATATCGGTATGACGCCCTGGAATATTCCGGAGAGAAAAAACATTTCGTCAGGGACATGGCGGCCCTCGATCTTTCCGGAAAAACCTCCCTTGCTTTCTCCCACCTGTATGTCCAGGAAAGCGACCTGCACCGGTGGACATGGAATTTCAACTCTGCGGGGTTGATTCCCGGCGGTGAGATTTATGCAGGCCATTATTATCTGTCGTTCGGCACCGGGCTTGTCATGGGGATGAACGACGGCAGGGAATCCGATCCTTTTTCTCTCAGAAAAATTGCCGCCGGGAGGGATTTTTATCGTCCGTGCCTTACCGGCAACCCTTCATCGGCGTTTTACGGCGGCCTGGCGAAGTATTCCCGGGAGATCGCCGGGATCAATATATCCTGTGCGCCCTTTTTTTCATACCGCGAGCGCTATATCACATACGATTACCGGGACAAAGACCCGGTCAGATATCGGACGCTCGCGGGGCATCTGGACAGGAAAAACGTCCGCTATGAACCGGTATATCTGGCCGATGCCGGGATTTTCGGGTCCGCAGCATTGAAGAATTTTTTTATACAGGCGTATTTCATTTATTCCGGTACGCAAAACGAGGACCGGCGGCCGGTCCCGATCGCGCCGTCAGAGGGCCCGCTCAATGAAATTATCCGCTATTACGCGCTGGGAGTGTTCGCCCAGTACCGTGACGACTATATCCGGATCTTTGCTGAGATTGACGCGCCTTTTGCCGACAGCACCGGTAAAACAAAGGCGGGCTCGCCGGCAGTGGTCGCCGGGGCGAAGATAACGCATCGGAGCCTTGATGTTTTTTTCAACGCGACCTGGTGCGGGACTTCGTATTTTTCCCTTCACGGCTCGCCTTCAATAGCGGCCGGGACCACCTGGCAGTGCGGGTTCACGGTGAGGCCAGCAAGGGGATTCAGTGCCGGTTTCAGCTGCTCGTCGGAAAAGGAAAACCGGCCGGCACAGGGCGAGCGTCTTCCCCGGAGCGTAAGGCGCGAGCAGGTTTTTTTCAGGTGGAAGCGCAATAGAAAAGCCGAACTGAGTTTAAGGGGGGGCAGGGTCGAGGAGGACGGCACTGGCCAGGAAAAAAAACTGCAGGCCAAAATCGGCTTAAAATTCACGGTGAACGATGTTTTTTCATTTACCGTTTCGGGGGTCTACCAGTCCAGGGGCGGAGAGCATTCCGGATCATGCCCGGTGAAGCTTGATTTTTCTGCGCGCAGGATATTCAGGGCCTCGGTTTATTATTCGCCGTATTTTATCGACGGCAAAAACCTCATCTATGCGCGCGTTCTGCCTGTCAGGGACGCGGTTTCCCCCGGACTTTTCATAAGAGATGACTCGCATGTCGCGGCAGTCCAGGCCGGCATCACATACCGGCGCCTGAGGATTTCGGCGAGATACCAGGTCCAGTTCGTCGAAAACAGGGTCATGAGCCACCAGGCCGAGGCCCGGGCGGAGAATACTTTTTAAATCCGTAAAAAAAGGTTGACGCAGATGATACTTAAAGTTAACTTTAACTTTAAGATGTGAAGTCAATGACCGGAACGACAGATAAAACCGGGACCGAGGAATATTTCAGCATATCAGACCTTGCCGCCCAGCTTGAAATAAGCCCCTCAACGATAAGGTTCTACGAGGACAAGGGCCTCATTTCGCCCAAAAGGACCGCGGGGAACCAGCGCGTATACACAAGGAAGGACAGGGCCCGTCTAAAGCTCATAATAAGGGGGAAGCGCTTCGGCGCGTCCCTTGACGAGATCGCGGAGATGATAGGCAAGGCGGGCTCGGGCATGGACGAGAAAAAGCAGATCGAAATCAGCCTGGCGCATATTGAGGCCAAGTTCGATGAAATAGAAGACCATCGCAGGGAGCTTTCCCTGCTCGAGCAGGACCTGAAGAACCTGAAGGCCCTGCTGAAAAAAAGACTCAAAGAGTTGAGATGAGGAGATGAAACATGTTTGATTTTATCATGACCGAAGAACAGAAGAAGCTGCGCGACGAGGCGCGGGATTTCACGAAATGGGTGCCCAGGCAGATGATCCTCGACATGGACGCCGAGAAAATCCAGTTTCCCCACGAGTACCTCAAGGAATGCGGGAGACGGAACCTGCTGGGAATACGCATCGACAAAAAATACGGGGGCCGCGGCCTGGGATGGGTCGATGACACGATCGTGGCCGAGGAAATAGGCGTTGCCAGCTACTCGCTTGCCTGCCTGTGGGGAGTGGGCGCCGACATCGTATGCGAGGCCGTGACCGAGTTCGGCAATGAAGAGCTCAAACAGGCCGTGGTCGTTCCGCTGCTCAAAGGCGACGTTTTCGCGGCCGAGGGGCTCACCGAGCCCAGGGGCGGGTCGGATTTTTTCGGCGCCACGACAAAGGCCCGCAAGGATGGAGGCGACTGGGTCATCACCGGGCAGAAGCGTTTCATCGTTGGGGCGGAGGGCGCCGACTGGTTTCTTGTGTACGCGGTTACAAATCCTGCGGGGGCGCCCCACGAGCGGATGACGGCCTTCATGGTCCCCAGGGGGAAAGGGGTCGAAACGAAATACATATACAACCTGATGGGCGTCAGGGGCGGGGGAGCCGGCAGGCTGATACTCAACGAGGCGCGCGTCCCGGAGCGCTATGCGCTGAACGGCATAAACGGTGGTTTCGACGTCTTTATGAGGATGATGGTACCCGAGAGGCTCGGTACCGCCGCGATGACCATCGGGTCGGTAAGGCCCGCCATCGAAATCGCCACACGATATACCTCGCGCCGCAAGGCGTTCGGCCAGCCGATAATGAACTTCCAGGGCGTCGGATTCAAGGTCGCCGACTGCGTCATGCAGCTTGACGCGGCAAGGGCTCTCGTGTACTCCACGGCGCGCGCCGTGGATTCGGGAACGGTGCATCCGGGCAGGGTCCGGAGAATGGTTTCGGAGAGCAAAAAATTCGTGACCGAGACCGCCTGGGACGTTGCGAACAAGTGCATGCAGGCTGTAGGCGGGATCGGCTACACCGACGTTTTCCCGCTCGAAAGGATCGTCAGGGATATTCGGCTTTCGATGATATGGGTGGGCAGCAACGAAATCATGCAGCTGATAATCCAGAACGAATGGTACAAGGAATACCTTAAAGTGCTTTGTAAAGAGAACGTACGCGATGTCGAGGACGATGCCCGCAACGCGGACCAGGCCGAGGAGAAAGTGTACGAGTAATGGAGGAGGCGCCCGCAAGGGCGCCCCGGTTTATCAGCCGGCCTTTATGCCCTTGACCGAATATATCGCTACAGGCTTTTCTTTTCCCTTGACAGAAATGGGGTCGAGCTTCTTGACCCTGTACCTGGTTTTTTCGGCTTGCGCCATGAGCTCTGCAGAAGCAAGTATCTCGCCGCGGTCTGCGTTCGAACACAACCGCGCCGCGAGGTTGACGGCATCGCCGATCGAGGTATGGTCCATCCTGTCGCGCGAGCCCATCCTTCCGTGAACGACATCCCCCATGTTCAGCCCTATGCCGACATCGACCGTGACATCTCCACGTTCGCTTCTCTCGTCGTTGAGCAGCTTGATGGCCCTGATTATTTCGAGTGAGGCCCGCAGAGCCCTGTCGGCCCGGTCGTCGCCGCTGAAAACCGCCATGATCTCGTCGCCTACGAATTTGTCTATGTCTCCGGCGTGCTTTTTGATGATCTGGGCCTGAAGGTCCAGGTATTCGTTGAGGATCGCCACGACTTCCTCGGGCTCCATTTTCTCTGACATTGCGGTGAATCCCCTGACGTCGGAAAAAAGAAAGACCAGGTTCTGTCTCGTTCCGCCGAGATCGAGCTCGTCCTTTTTCCTGGTCTTCGACTTCTCTTTAATCATGGAAATGGTCGAATCGGACACGAATTTCTGCATGATCAGCTTTTCTTTCAGGTGGGCGGTCATGTTGTTGAACTCGATGCTCAGGTCTCCCACTTCGTCGTGACGGTAGATGTTTATTTCGGTGTCGAGGTCTCCGTTCCTCACGCGGTGCATGCCCCGGGTGAGCTTGCGGATGGGCTTGACCATGCCGCCGGAAATCCTGGTGGACAAGTATATCCCCATGACCATGGTCACGGCGCTGAATATCATGATGTACACGGCGGTTTTTCTCACCGGCTCGAGAATTGATTCCTCAGTGAACACGATCTCGATCACGCCGACCGGTACGCTGAAGAAAGTAAAGGGCATGCGGTAGCGGTAGCAGGGAACGGCCCTGCCGCTTTCTTCAGTCAGAATAATCCGGGCTTTCTCGAACGACTTGACGTTCTGGATTTCAACGTAGGTCATCCGGGGAATCCATCTGCCGCGCCTGGAGCTGTCGCTGTGGGCGGCGTAGGTGCCGGCCATTTCGGTCAGCTTGCCGTCCAGATCGTAGACCGCGGCGTGCCTGAGTCCGTTGATGTCGCTTTTATAAAGGCTGGTCACCACGTCCTGTAAAATCAGCGAGCGCTTGAAGGGTTTTTTTTCGCCGGTCAGTATCGGTTCGGTTGAAGATATGTTCCCTGCGATGGTCTGGCAGAGCTTGTCGTTCGCGGCAAGCAGCGCGCGTGTCGACATGAACATGAATATGGAGCTGAAAACGAATATTATGATCAGAATGGTGAAGAATATAACCGTTCCCCATTTGAAGCGGATCCCTCCGAGCCTGACCAGTTTCTTCAGGATGGAAAACCGGTCAACGATTGAGAAAAGAAGGGGTTTTTTTTCGATTGAAGGCTCTTTTTCTTTCATTGCGCCATATCCTTAAAGAAGGTATCGTCGGGTGTGACGCCCGAATTCCATATTTTTCGTAAATATTGCGTTTTTGAATACATTTAATTGTATAACAAACCCTGTTTCAGGTATTATATTTAATCTGTAAATCATTATATATCAAAAACTTCAGGAAGAAAACCCTCAGAGAATGAAAAATAAGAACAAGCCGGCGGCTCCAATCAACTATTATCTGAAAGATTATTTCTCCGATATCGCTCCGTATTCTTCGGAGCACATGAGGGATATCTCCCGTTTCAACCGTATGCTGGACAACCTGCAGGGATGCCAGAAAAGCGGCGAGGACCAAAAGGCTTTTGCTGAAATCGGCGCTTTGATCAGGGACCTGAACGCCTTCCTGGTCGCAAACAATATCGGGCTTACTGATGAGGAGCAGGCCGAAATAACGACGATATCGGGCTCCAATCTTTCACCGGCGGTGTCAAAAACAAGAATCGAGGATGTGATCCACCACATCAAAATCAGGGCCCAGGCCGACATACTCGCCCGCAGGGAAAGCCAGGCCAGGGAAAGCGAGATCAGGGAGCTCAGTTATTCCCCTCTGAAGATTATCGATTGGCTAAGGGTGACCAAATGGGCGCTGGATTACGGCACCATCACCCTTTTTACTCACAGGCTGAAAGATTCCTCTCTCGTCCTTATTCAAAAACGGTGCAGCGAACTTCTGGGATCCGTCATCAAGGGGATCGGCCCGCTGCTTGACAGAGAATATTTTTTACTGAGCATCCTTGAATACAATTCGATAGAGCTCTTCCTGCGCATGCGCGGCGTCCTCAGGCAGATTATCGAAATCCCCCCGTCGGAATCGTATTCTTCGGATGAGATTTCGGCGCGTATCGACGCTTTCACCGAGATATACATGACCATGCTGCAAAATTCCCAGCTGATTGAGCAGGGTTTTAAAAAGGCTTTCAAAAAAGACAAGGCCCCTCACGGGTTCTGGGGGGCGTACTACGAATTTATGGGCGCACCGGTTTACAATTCAAAGCAGGTCAAGCTTTCGGAATATGATCGGATTACGAAGACCATCCTCGGTGTCCTTCTGTCGTATTATACCTGTCAGGCCGGCGTCGTGGTCAGGACTGCTAACCAGATCATGTATCTCAACGGGATCGACTGTGCGATCGACGGTTCCGGGAAAAAGCTGACCCCCGCAGCAGTGAAGCTTTTAAGCCAGAGCAAACAGGAAACCGCGGCGCCGGACGAACGTGAGTCAAACAGGTTCGCCGAGCTTGACCGGATAGTCAACCGATATCTGCCCCAGGGCGCGGCCCTTTCGGACCTGCTCGCGCGCCATGATTCGAAGCTCAACGCACAGCAGTTGAAACAGGAAAACGAGAGCAGGCCCATGGCCAGGATAAAAAGAATACTGGAAGGCTATATCCGGTTTTTCCTCGAGCCTCTCTCGTCGCAGAGCTTTGTTCCGGTGTATGACAACAAGGATTATCCGGATTTTTTTGAAAGGAACGCACACCTGATAAATGTCGCAAGGAGCTTCAACCTGATGGATTTCGAGATCATCGGAACGAAAGAAAGGGATTTCGTCTCCCTTCAGCTCCCCGAAAACAGCACGGCAAAACAGCTCATTTTCTCCCTTACGAGGCTCGATATCCCGAAAGCCTCCTATGATTCCCGGATGGCGCTCGCGCAGACCATACTGAAAAAAGTCTCGGGAGCGAGCTACCATCTCGCGCTCGCCATGAACGACATAATCAGAAAGTATCATGAAAACAAGATGCTCATCCAGTCGGACGTCACCGCGAACTATGATTTTTTCACCGGTGCGGTGATCATGGAAAAAGAACACTCAAGGCTGCGGACGTTCATGAAAAAGGAAGGGATTACGCTGGCGGAGTTTCTCGAAGCCGCATGCTCGGTGGCCTTCTGCCTTTCGGACGAGCTCAACCACGAGGGAATCGAATCCATACGAAAAGAACTGGATTCGCTGCGGCCGGCGGAACAGGGAGGGGGGACGGCGGCATCGGGGGGAACGGCCCTTCCTCTTCCGGTCGAATTGTCGGATGAGGAGAGCGCGCAATACCGGGACCCGCTGACGGGGCTTGTCAACTACCGGTATCTGCTGGAGCGTGTTTCCCGCAAGCTGTACGACAGCTCGATGAAGTTCCGGTTTGACTGGCCGAGGTATGCATTTATCGTTGAAATTGACGGTCTCGCCAGACTCAATAATCTCTGGGGCCATGATTTCGGCGATCGGGTCATCCGCGAAGTTTCGAGGGCGGTCGCAGGCCGGCTTCATCAGGAAGGACGGGATGAAAATGATTTTGTCATGAGATATGATTCCGGCATGCTTCTGGGGTATCTGAACAGGCTATCTCTGTCTTCGGCCGTAGACAGGCTATCTGCGGTGAGGAAGGACGTCAACGGCCTGCAGCTGCGGCCCGGTCAGGGCGGTGAGATACTGAGCGTTGCGCTGAATATCGGCATATATCAGGAGAGGCCCGACAGCGACTGCATCAACAATATACGGATCGCCCGCAAGGTGCTTTCAGCGGCGAATAAAAACGAGGCGAACCGGGTGGGGTTCATGCGCGACCAGAACAGGATCGTCACGGACAAGGATTTTTCGATCGGCGGCGATCTTGACGAAGCGATCGTGAGTGCGGTTTAATCGGGCGATCCCGAAATTTCGCGCGCCTTTTCAAGCAGCAGATCTTTTCTGTTCAGGGCCGGGTCGTCGAGCACCATTTCAAGCAGGGCGTTGAGAATCCTGCCGATTTCCGGACCGGGGACGAGTCCGAGCTCTTCCATCAGCACATGTCCGTTGATGTCCAGGTCCTTGACCGTCATCGCGTTGTCGTCGCTTATGACCTGCTCGATCCTGCGATGCAGGCGCAGAATCGGGGCGGGAAGCCCGTTTCTCGATCCGTTTCCCTTCCTGTCGGCTTGGCGGAGAATGAAGAGCTCCTCGATGTTTTCCACGCCGACCTTGCGCATGAAACGGCGAACCGCGCCGTCGGTCCAGTCGTCGGTATAATGGAACATGTGGTTGAGGACAAGGTTGTTTACCTTCGATATTTCCTCGTTCGAAAACCTCATCCGCTTCATTATGCGGCGGGTCATTTTCGCGCTGATAACCTCGTGATTATAGAACGTGTAATCCCCGTCGTTTCCAGTCCGCCGTGTCGGCGTTTTGCCGATATCGTGCAAAAGGGCCGCCAGACGGACCACGAGGTTGTTCTGAGGGGCCGCATCGCATGAGTAGATGCTGTGGCGGTAAACGTCGAAGATATGAAACTTGTTCTGTTCGATCTCATGGCAGTTCACGAGCTCGGGAAGAAATATCCCCAGCAGTCCCGAAGTGCGGAGATACTCGATCGCTATCGACGGTTTTTTCGTTTCGAGTATTTTTTTGAATTCGTCGCGCACACGTTCGACCGAGACTTTTCTGGCGATTTCCAGCGTCCTGCCGATCGCCTTGAACGTTTCTTCATCGATCGTGAACTCCAGCTTGGAAGCGAAACGGCACGCCCTGTACGGCCTGAGCCCGTCCTCGTTGAATCGCTCGACAGGGTCCCCTATCGTCCGGATGATTCCACGCTCGATATCGCGCAGCCCGTTGACATAGTCGATTATCTTTCCGTTGAGCAAATCGTAGGCGAGGCCGTTTATCGTGAAGTCCCTCCTGAGGACGTCTTCTTCGAGAGTTTCAGAAAAGCTGACCGACTCGGGCCTCCTGCCGTCTATGTATTTCCCGTCGGCCCGGTATGTGGTGACCTCGAACGATTTATTGTTCTTGAGCAGGGTCACGGTCCCGTGTTTGATGCCGGTGGGTATGACCTTGCGGAAAAGCTTCTGAACCTGCTCCGGCCTCGCGTTCGTCGCGAAGTCGTAATCGTAAACTTTTCTGCCGAGAATCAGGTCCCTGACCGAGCCGCCGATAAGGTAGCATTCGAAGCCGCTGTCAGAGAACTTGCTGACGATTCTGCTCATGGTGTCAGCCATGGTGTGGGGAATGGGCAATTTTTCTTCAATAATCATCTGTCGCACGGCTGCCAATGTCATTATTAAGAAGCACGTTTTAACCGCGAGGAAAGTAAAGGACAATTTTCAGTCAGGACGGGTTTTTTTCAATCAATTTCCGTGCCGGCGTAGGGCCTTGCAGAAACGGCCCCGGACAGAGGGGATTCGTGGTTGTAAGGAGTATCGGGTTTGTACGCGTCGTAGGCCGTCACCGAGAAATAATAGAGCACGGTGTTTTTAAGCTGCGGGAAGGAGAGTATTCCCCTTTTTTCCAGGGCCATATTTTCCTCTATGACGTCGTTGGTCAGGATTATTTCGATATGACCGGTTCGCGTTAGCTCGTTGGTGATCCTCTTGCCGCTGATCCGTGAAATGACGCCGTCGTAAACCCCCGGCCGCACGCCGTAATATATCCTGTAGCCAAGAAGGTCAGGATCGACGTTTTTGGCCCATTTCAGGGAAACATACTCGTCGCCCGACTCGGCGACTTCAAGAAAACGGGGCTGGGCCGGGCCGTTGTCGAGCTGATAGTCTATCTCGATATTCCTGAGCACCGGGGAATCTTTGCCGTCCGGCGAGGGAACCAGATGTATTCTCCACTGGTAATATTTCCCCCTGAGATAGTCTCCCTGGCGGTCCTTCTTCAGGAAGATATTCCTCTGGCGGTTGATCGAACGATACCAGGTCAGTTCGGCGTCCTCTTTATTGAAAAGATGGTCCGATATCCTGATCTCGGTCCATATGAAGGTTCCGTTCGGCAGGTCCTCCGCCCACCGGAGCTCCCTGATCATGGTGCCGGTCTGGCCGAACGAGTATACGGGGCTTGTGACGACTCCCTCGGTGTTGACCGGTATCCGTCCGTTTCTGCTCACGCCGCGGTAGCCGCTCGTTGCGATGTTTTTTATGGACGAAAGCTCTTCGTGGCCGAGGTAGCTGATCCTGAATTCATCGACATATCCGATGAAATCCTTTCCGATGGAGACCTGCGGCAGATCGATGCCCTTGATCTGGCCCTGTTTGTCCCTGTAGCCGAACGACGGGATGTATACGTTGTTGTAAGGCTCGCCCCCGTCGGTTGTGTAAATTACCTCGTCCTCAAATCCATTCACGCGCTTTGACAGTTTGCCCGAGAGACGGTCATAGCTTATGATGAGGTGGTGCCATTCACCCTGCCTGACTGCTTTCCCGGAGTTGAGAAAGACGTCATAGCGGCGAGCGCCTTCCTTTTCGAAGACCTTATAGAAGGCGGCCGACAGGAAGTCGTTTTTCAGGATTATCTCGATTCCCCTTTTTTCTCCGGAGAAATAGCCGATCCGCGAGAACAGCACTCCCCGGTTTTTCAGCGATTCGGCCTTGAACCTCATTTCAATGGAAAACGACCCGAGATCGTTGCATGACCCGAGCCAGAGGTTCCTGCTGGTTTCCATCCGGACTTCATGGTCCGATTTGTTGAAATACGCGCAGCCCCCTCCCAGGGCCCCGGGTTCGGCGGCGAAGTCGTAATCGGCCCTTATGACCTGGTATTTGCGGGTGTCGTCTTTCCACAGGGATGACGGCCTGCCGTTGAAGGAAAGAACGCAGTCGGATAGCATGTCTGTACCGGCATCGCCGTAGCTGAGGTCGGTTATGGTGTATTCTTTTTCGCCTTTCGCGTTCGTTTTCACACTGACATTGTTCAGCGATTCATGCGGAAAGTCAGCGACTTTCAGGGTGCTGCCTGTCTCAATCGCTGCGTACACAAGAAAGCAGGAGAGGCTCGCGATGCAGGCGGCTTTCGCGTATATCGAAGTGAATTTTTTTCTCGGGGATATCATGGTCATGTATCATTATCGGTATGAAGCCCGGGGGATTTTATCATTAAAGCGGGGATTAAAAGCGCGTTTTTACGGCTGCAACTTACCGGTTTTCAAGGTCCATCATCTTGTCGACCCTTCGCTTGTGGCGCCCGCCCTCGAATTCGGTTTTGAGCCATGTGTCCACGATCCGCATGGCCACGTCCTCCCCGATCACCCTTGCGCCCAGGGCGAGAACGTTGGCGTCGTTGTGCTTGCGCGACATTTCGGCCATATAGCAGTTGAAACACAGGGCCGCCCGTATCCCCCTGATCTTGTTCGCGGCAATCGAGACACCGATCCCGGACCCGCATATCACGATGCCCCCCGCGGTTTTTCCGGATGCGACGAGCCTTGCCGCTTCAGCCGCATAATCCGGGTAGTCGCATGACTCTTCTGTGTGGGTGCCGACATCGACGAATTCGATATCGGGAAACTGCCCGATTATCTGGCGTTTCAGTCTCAGGCCCGCATGATCCGACGCAATGGCAATTTTCATCGTTTTCTCTGTAACAGATATTGTATTATAGCATCACTACAGATACAATATAATCCCGGATTGTAAAGCATATTTCGCCATTACATGTGACATTGAGGGAGGGTCAATATGGATGTAATGAAGGCGCTTAAAGAAAGAAGGGCGATCTCCTTTTTCGATTCCGGCAGAGAAGTCGGCCGGAGCATGGTTGAAGAGCTTGTCGATACGGCGAATCTTTCTCCTTCATCGTACAATCTCCAGCCGTGGGAGGTCATCGTCGTGCAGACTCCGGAAAAGAAGAAGCTCTTAAGGAGCCTGGCGTATAATCAGGCCAAGGTGGAAGAGGCATCCGCAGTCCTGATCATTATAGCTGATCCGGGCGCGGTCGAGGCCAATATCGACGATGTTCTGAAAAGCCAGGTCGAGCTCGGCTATATAAAGCCGGATGAGGTGCAAAAGTCCCGTAAGGGCCCTTTTTCTCTCTATGGCGATCCCGACAGTGTCACGAGGAAAATCTGGGCGACCAAAAATACGGCGTTTTTCGCCATGAGCCTGATGATCGCCGCGAGAGGACTGGGCCTCGAAACCCATCCCATGGACGGATTCAAGGAGGCGAAGGTCAAAGAGGCCTTTTCAATCCCTGATAACAGGATCGTGCCGCTGCTGATTGCGGTGGGGTATCCGAAGGAGGGGGCGAAGCTGCTTCCGAGGGCGTTCAGGCGCGCTCGTGAAAAATTTGTACGCTTTGTCTGAGCAGGGCGTGCTCCTGTTTCCGAGAAAAATTAATTATTTAGAGTTATCAACAAGGGGACCTGTGAGCTTTTCGTATATTTTGTGTTAGAAGTTAATTAATTTTCTACTTTTCACTCATGATTGATTTTTTAATAAAAAATTGTCGGATAACTGTTGGAAAAACCAAAACTTATCCTTTTATGTCTCATTTTTGTTTAAACTGGACCATTCTATTTGTCGATGGACAAAAAAATTGAAATTAATTGAGTAAATTAATGAACTATCGGGCGTTTTTCTGTGGATATTGTGGATAACTTTGTGGATAAATAATATTTTGTTGACCGTTTTCGGCGTATTCTATAGCATTACTCAGTCAGTACTGCCGCTATTGTTTTGAGTCATAAATCGTGTTTTTAAGGAGTTTGTTATGGCTTATGAATTTTATGAAGTGGAAAAGAAGCCTCCGATAGCCTGGGTTTATCTGAACAGGCCGAATAAATTTAACGCCATGCATCCTCCCGCATGGAAAGAATCCATACCCATCTTTGAAGATCTGGACGCCGACAATGAGATCAAGGTCGTGATCGTGTCCGGCAGGGGGAAATGTTTCTCCGCGGGGATCGACCTGATCGCGATGGCCGGCTCGATGCCCGAGCTGATGACCAAGGAGCAGATGGGCGGCGTGAAATGGCGGTTCATACCGAAAATAAAGGACATGCAGGAAACCAACACCTGCATCGAGCGTTGCCGCAAACCGGTGATCGCCGCGATCCACGGATACTGCATCGGGGCCGGCCTTGACATGGCCACAGCGTGCGATATCCGCCTGGCGTCGAAGGACGCCTCGTTTTCCCTGAGGGAGGCCGGCGTGGCTTTTGTCGCGGACGTGGGAGTGCTGCAGAGGCTCCCGCACATAGTGGGGCAGGGGATAACCAGGGAGCTTGCGTACACAGCCAAGTATATCACTGCGCAGAGGGCCAAAGAGGTGCTTTTAGTAAACGATGTGTTCGAGGATTACGAATCACTCATGAAGGGCGCAGAGCAGCTGGCTCTCGAAATCTGCGATAACTCGCCGACGGCTGTCCAGGCTTCCAAGGACGTTCTGAATTTCTGCATCGGAAAAACCATTGACGACGGCCTGAAATACGTGGCCTCGATCAGCGCAAACATCGTGCCCTCGAAGGACCTCATGGAGGCCGCGACCGCAATGATGGAAAAGCGCAAGCCGAAATTCACCGGGGAATAGGGCTGGCGACCGGCATGAATGGCGCCGCGGGACTCCCGCGCCTGCGGTTTTTTTCTTGAAAAAATCGAAAGATTCTATCGATAATGTGACTGTCAGGAATAGATGATGAAGTTCAGAATCAAACATTACCAGAACAGGCTCAGGCTGCGCTTTACCGAGAAGTTTTACATGCAAAAGAAGCGTTTCGGCAAGACCTGGGAGAGGTTCGTGGAAAAGGGGCATGAAAAGATGACCATCATGTTCATTCCCCACAACGAAAAGCGGATTTTCAATTTCCAGATATCGAAGTTCACCATTTCGTTTTTCGTGTTCCTGTTCTTCGTCATTGTCGTGACATCTTCGTACGCTTTTATAAGGAACGCGGCCGTTAAAAGGGAAGAGCAGCGGCTCCTGACCACGTACCTCGACATAAGGTCGCACCTCATCCGCTTCGAGCAGATGACCAACTCCATCGCCGAGACCGTCGACGACATCAAGCCGGAGATCGAAGAGCTCTATGGGCTGGCCGCGGGCACCGGTGAAACCGACGACCTCTGGGACATGTCGGATTACGACCGGGAGGGGACCGAAGAGCTGAACAAGATGAAGAACATCCTGCCGGATGAGATCTTCACGATCAAGGAAATCCAGAAGGACATCGTCTGCACCACCAACACGATAAAGACGATAAAGAACTTCGTGGACGTCCGCAGCAAGGTCGTCAAGGACACGCCATCGATCGTCTCGAACGAGGGCCACATAACCTCGCTTTTCGGCTGGAGACGCTCCCCATTCGGCCACGGCCGTGATTTTCATACCGGCATCGACATAGCGGCTTCGGGCGGGACGCTTATCAGGGCGACCGCTCCGGGTGAAATTATTTCAGCAGGGTGGGGCGGCGGATACGGAAAGATGATAAGGATCAGGCATAAATACGGCTTTGAAACGATTTACGGCCACTGCCGGTCCATTTCAATCGTGCCGGGTCAGAAAATATCCAAGGGACAGATCATCGGTTCGGTCGGACAGACCGGCAACGCAACCGGAAACCACTGCCACTATGAAATAAGGCTCGGAGGAGTACCCATCAATCCCTACCCGTACATGAGCCGTATCTGGTGATGCCATCACATATATCTCTGAAGAGGGGCCTGCGGCCCTGAAATAATCCAGTAGATATCTTCTGCCATGATCAGAAAAATCCCCCTCTATATCCTCGCCCCTTTCCTGGGAGGGATCATTTATGGTCTGACGGCCGCACTGCCGCAGGACAAGGGTTTCAAGCAACGCATCGAGGATTTCATAAGAGAGCATTCCCGCGCGGATGAGTCCGTCGTTGTCGTCGACGTAAAGTCGTCCGATTCCCTTCTCGACCGGTATTACAGACAGACTGACATATTCAGGACCGGCAACGATTCGATCGATTACGGCAAGGGAGACTGGGCAGAGCACGTGCTTGAGACGGGGAGAAAGCCGGATGAAGGGGAAAAGGGGGTGATGCTGTACGGGACCAGGGACGACGATGTGAACATCATTTCGTACGGTTCTCTCAAGTTCAACCTCGGCTACGGCGATTCGGTGTTCACCGACAGGAAATACAAACAGTACGACGAGGACAAGCCCGATTCGGATGTCGTGAAATCCGGCTTCGTGCCGGAGCAGGAGATGCTGCTGCACATGGAGGGAAACATCGGCAGAAGGCTCACCGTGTACATAGATCATGACAGCAGGAAGAAAGACAACGTGTACATGATGCAGTACAGGGCCGTCAAGGACGATGAGGTGATACGCGAGATCAACGCCGGCATGATCGACATCAAGTTCAACAATTCCAAATACGCGGTGTACGACAACTCCACGGCTAAGGGCATGGGACTGGACATGACCCTGAAGAAAAAGGGCTTCCAGGTCAAGGCTTTCGCGAGCATCATGCGGGGCGAATCCGAGGTTGAATATTTCAAGGGCACCTCGACCTCTGGAACCCTTAAGCTGATGGAATACCAGTACCAGTCCGCGACCTATTATCAGCTCGAGCCGTTCAGGCGTTACGACGGCATAACGGACCGCTCCTCGCTGCCCGACAATGAAACCGGGTTCTATGGCCTTGTGACATTCACGTCCGCCCCTGCCGATCCGGCAAATTTTCTTCCCTCGGCGGTGAACATAAATCCCTCGGGCTTCGCCCTGTACATGGACGACCAGGACGCGTACAACAATCTCGGGGCGATCGCTCTTTCGGTGGACGGCGGATACTATACCAGGCTCCAGGCCGGCCAGGACTATTCGATCAACTATTCAACCGGGCTGATAACGTTTCTGAGGAGTGTGCCTGTCAGGGCCAGGATATTCGCCGTATACAACACCGCGGGCGCCGGCACGACGACATCCGACCCGTCGGCCAGGACGGATGTGGCCGAGTTTCCCGGGAAGCTCTTCGTGTTCCTCAAGTACGGGCCTTCGATGAAGGAGGAGGTGAATTCGTACGCATCTTTCCCGTACCAGCCCGTAACTGACCTGAACGGCGACGGGGTCTGCAACCTCGACATCTACGAGGTCAGATCGTACTACAACATCGGAGCGGTCAATATTCTTTCGGACAATTTCACCATAAACTTTTACAACGAGAACGATCTCATCTCCCGCAGGGACGTTGGCGGCCGGAAAGAGATCGATACGATCGGGCCGTACAAGGTCGATTACACGAAGGGCATCATCTATTTCTATCTTCGCGAACCGTTCCGGTATCTTCTCGAAGAATCGGGCGCGTCGGGGGCGGACAGAATATACACGGAGAGCAAGTCGAACACCCTTTACGAGCAGTCCCGGTACAGGATCCGGGTCGACTATTACCGCGACGCGAGGACCTTCCAGCTCAGGCATTTCAACATCATTCCCGACAGCATACGGGTCAAGATCAACGGGGCCGAAATCTCGAAAACGCTGTACACGGTGGACCACACTTCGGGATATCTGGTTTTCAACGATCCGAACAATCCCTACATCAACGCCGAAACAGATATCGAGATCCGCTACGAATATCTTCCTCTTGACGGGCAGACGCAGTCGTTCGTCGGGGGAATCAGGGCGGATTATGCGTTCAATGAAAACTTCAATGTGGGCGGCAGCGTACTGTATTCGAAATCTTCGACCGGCACCGACATCCCTCTGGTCGGCGAAACCCCCACACAGACCGTTCTTCTGGAAGGCGATGCCCTGCTCAACCTCAACGAAAAGGCGTTCAAGAAAATCGGCAAGTTCCTGACAAAAAAAGAACCAAAAAGGGTGCCGGTTGAATTCAAGGCGTACGGAGAATACGCGTACAGCATCCGGGACGTCAACACCTTCGGCAAGGCCCTGATCGACAACATGGAGTCTTCGGACGAGCTTCTTTCCCTGTCCATGTCCGAAAAGGACTGGATTCCGGCGTCGATGCCCTCAGGTTTCGTACAGGCCGACAGGGCGGTGCTCAATTATTACTACTATCGGGACCCCTCGAAACCGGAAACGCTCAGGGGGCTCTCGTACAATCCGACGCAGGTCGCCTATTCGGTGAAGCAGGGGCCCTTCAATGTCGCCACGGGTCATGTGGATTCCTCGATACTCGGCAGCTCCTCCCAGGTTTCCATGGCGATGGATTTCGATTTTTCATATGGAACCTGCGCATCGATCGCGACCCGGATGCTGCAGGGGGCCCCGGTCGATCTTTCAGGGCTCCAGTACGTCGAGATCTGGTACCGATACGAGGGCGAGGCCGCGGGCGATTCGCTCGATTTTTTTCTCGATCTGGGCAAGATCAACGAGGATTCGGACGGAGACGGGACCCTCGACACCGAGGACGCAAACGGGAACGGCTACATCGATTCGGACCCGGACGCCGGAACCTCGGAGGACCGCGGGTATGAATTCAACGGCAATGTCGCGACCAGGGTGGGCTCCGGACCCCGCCTGAGCTCGTCGACGAAGGGGGACGGCATACTCAACACCGAGGACATCGACAAGAACGGGATACTTGACACGTTCGAGAACGTTTTTACCGTCCCGGGGAGCGGCACGACGCCGGGTTCCCTCAACATCAGCGCATCCGAAACCTCCTGGAAGATGGCCAGGATTTACGTCGATTTCTCGGCCATGACGCAGGCCGACATCGAGCTCCTCAAGCAGACCGAGGCGCTCAGGCTGCACGTGCGGAGGAACGCTGCAAGCACGGGCACGACCGGCAGGCTTTATATCGACACGATCAAGTTCGTATCGTCGAAGTGGAGGAATTTCATGCTCGGCTCCGACCCCGACGATCCGATGGAGGGAATTACTACAGGCTCTCAAAACGTTTCGGTCACGATCGTCAACAGCATCAACGACCCAGATTACCGGGCCGACGCCTTCATCTTTTCAAGAAAGAGCGAGTATACCTCGCTGTACGGCGATGACGACGAGGACCTGAAAAAGGTGACCGAATCAGCGATCGAGATCGATTATTCGATCCCTGCGGGCAGCAGCAATGTCTCGTTCACCCAGAATTTCCCCGCGCCGCTCGACCTGCGCTTCTATAAAACCATGAACCTGTGGATCAACTACAGGACGCCGGTAAACGGCGAGATAGGGATCATCCTGGGATCATCCGAGACGGATTACCGCCTGTACCGGTTCCAGGTAAGCCAGGCACAGACCTGGCAGGAGATCAGGCTCAAGCTGAAAAAGGGCTCTTCCGGGTCAGTGTCGGAGTACTCGGAGCAGGGCGATACCGACATGAAAAGGATCTCCTTTGTCAAGGTGGTCGTGTTCTCGTCGGGCAACGCCGGGACGTTCTGGCTCAACGACATGTACGTGTCCCAGCCGGAGAAGCTCCAGGATGACGCGCACTGGTTCGAATCCGAATTGAAAATCACCGAGCCCCTGATAAGGACCGATAAGGGCACGCCGGTGTTCTCTGACCTGTATCTGAAGTATGTGAGAAAGGGTCACGGGGCCCAGTTCAGCTCGGTCAGCCAGACCTCGTCCGACATGGCGGAGCAGTATGACGAGTTCTATTCCTCTTTTAATATCCTGCCGAAATGGTCCACGACAGTCAACTACGTCAAGGAGGAATCGAAAACCGACAGCCTCAACGAAGATGTTTCAGAGCTGAAGAGGGGAGAGACCGTGAGAAACAGCGTTTATGTCCTGAGCGATTACGCGTCGGACCGCAATGCCGTGCCCTCGGTTCGCGTTTCGTACAAGTATGACGATTACGACAACCTCATCAGCGACACAATTACCGATTACGCGGTCAGGCGGAACACCATCACCAACAGCCACGCGCCGTCCATTTCTCTGACCGAAAACATTGACAGGTTCCTGTGGGGCAAACTGAACATCGAGCTTTACCTGAACATGCTTTATAAAAGCGAAAACATCGAGCGCGAATCCGACGAGATCGACGGCGTAACTCTCTCGGATTACGTTTCGCTCGAAGAGAATGAAAAGAGGCAGAAAACAGATACGGGCATCGGGCTCAATTACCAGTGCAAGGCGTTCTATCTGAAGCCGCAGATAAGTTTCGGCTCCGAAGAAATCGTCTCGCTTTCCGGGAGATCGGAGGTGACCGGGACCGAGATCAATTCCGATGTCCGCGGCGACTACCATTTCCCCTATGATTACACCGACGATTTCAAGTTCGTCGACAGGAACAAGAAGGGGTCGCTTCTCCTGGGTACGAACTATTGCAAATACCTGTCGCCGTTTTATCTTTTCAACATACAGTACCAGGAAAACAAGTTCGGCGATTACTCCGACTCCGAGGACATGTCGAGGTTCGACAGGGACAGGGATTCGCGCAGCTATATTTCGACCCAGTTCTCGGTTCCGATAAACCTGTCGTTGATAGAAAAAACGAAATTCATCAAGAACATGAACGTATCGTACGGGCGATCGGTTTACTGCTCCGAGACGGACGTGCCCTACGAGGGCGAGGATGTCGAATTCTACGAGGAAAAGTTCGGGCCGAAAAGATCCGTGAACAGGCTTCTCGGCATGGGCATGGATGTTTTCCGGTACTATCCCTTCTACAATTTCGTGGGCAGGGACAATTTCGCCAACGGAAGGGACTATGTGTATCATACCATGAACAAGTCGATCAGGCTTTCCGACGGGTCGGCGGTCGCGGATTACAGCAACCAGCTCCGGGTGATCGAAAATTTCTCGCTCAACTGGAGCATGGATTTCGACAAGGTCGTCATCGATTCCGGCGGCGGCCTTGACCAGATCTGCGAGAGGCAGAACCTGTACGGAATCCCCCAGCAGACGGTCACCTGGAACCTCAACCTGAACCTGAATTTCGACCTGATGAAGCTCTTCGATTTCTGGTTTTTCAGGCCTAACAGGGAGGGGATCCCGCATCACGCATCGACCTTTGAGCTGGGATACTCCTACGAGAACCGGATGATCGTGACCTCGAACATCGAAGAGCACGTCCACTCACCGCTCATGGGCCTCACGTTCAAGTGGGACCGTGCGAGCATAGGAGTCAATTTCAGCGTCAATTTCAGGATACGGAACAGCAAGCAGTTCATTTCCGAGGACGGGTCCGAAAGGGCGGGCAGCGACGACATCTATTTCGAGAACATGAGCGAATACTCGTCGTTTGTTGAAGATAATCAAGGCTACAATCTTTCGGTGGTGTATGAAACCGACGTCAAATGGATTTACAACATATTCGCGAAATTCTACAAGCTGACGGCCTATCCGATCTACAGGCTTGAATATACGATGAATATCAACAGGTACGATTACAGCAAAACGGTCTCTCCCGAGCCCTATGACCTGCATCTCATAAACAGCACGCTGACGCTCGACCTTCACAAGTACGTCCAGGGAGGATTCTACTCGAAGTTCGCAGTCGAACAGTACCGCAGCAGAACGAGCGACGCGATCACGCGGGAGGTCTTTTCGTATGAAATCGGTTTGAATATCTCGCTGATGTTCTAGCGCTTCCCGGCCCCGGCGGGGATTCATTTATCTTCTGAGCCGAAAAGACCGGCGCACAGTAATTATGATTGATAAAATTTCAGCATTGAAAAGTAATAGTAAAGAAATGACGCTGTTCCAAAAGTCATTCCCGCGAAAGCGGGAATCCATCTTGACACTCAAATGTGTACAGATTGAAGATGGATTCCGGCTCTCTTGCAGCAGGCCGGAAGGAAATTTTTCAGGAAAGCATGATGACTGAAAACGACAGAATGATATCGGTTGACGAAGCGATCAGGATAATCCTTTCTGAGGTGAAGCCGACGCCGGAGGAATCAGCGCCCATACTCGATTCGGTCGGCAGGGTCCTGAGCCGGGACATCGTTTCGGACGTCAATATCCCTCCGACCGACAATTCGGCCATGGACGGCTATGCGCTGAAGCATGAATCGACAAGGAGCGCGACCGGGAACAGCCCCGCGGAGCTCGTCGTGTGCGGGGAAATCCGGGCCGGATCGGTCTACAGCGGCCCGGACGTCGCAGAGGGGTTTGCGGTGAGGATAATGACCGGCGCACCGATACCGGACGGGGCCGACGCGGTTGTGCCGGTCGAGGACACGCTCGAGGCGCAGGGCAAGGTCCGGGTCCTCTGCGAGTTTCAAAGCGGCGAGAACATCCGGCGCGCCGGAGAGGACATCGCGGCGGGCATGACCGTGCTCAGCGCCGGGCACCGCATCAGGCCGGCGGACATCGGGCTGTTAGCTTCCCTGAACCGCATCGAGGCGCCGGTCCGCCGCAGGCCGGTTGTGGCGATCATCGCGACCGGCGACGAGCTCGTCGATCCCGGCGAGGAAATCGGGCCGGGCCAGATACGCAACAGCAACGCCTACGCGCTATACGCCGAAATCCTCAAGTACGGGGCTATTCCCCGCTATCTTGGCATCGCTCGCGACACCATGCAGGACACGTTCGAAAAATTCAAGCAGGCGTTCGAGGCCGACATCGTAATCACGACCGGCGGCGTTTCCATGGGGAAATACGATTTCGTGAAGGACGTGATGCGCGATATCGGCGTCGGCATATCGGTACGGAAAATCCTGATGAAGCCCGGCAAGCCGCTGGTTTTCGGCGCGAAGGACGGCAAGCTCTGTTTCGGCCTGCCGGGAAACCCGGTGTCGAGCCTGGTTTCATTTCTGCAGTTCGTGAGGCCGGCCATACTGAAAAGCATGGGCGCGCGGTCAATCGACAAGCCGGTGGTCAACGCGGTGCTGCTCGAGGACATCCGCAAGAAGCCCGAAAGAAGGCATTTCATCCGCGGGTTTTTTTCGATCAGGAACGGGGAACTCGTCGTGTCCACTACCGGGCCCCAGGGTTCGGGCATACTCATGTCCATGAGCCAGGCGAACTGCCTGATCATCCTCAAGGAAGGCGTGTCCCTCTTGCGCGCCGGGGACCGCGTGCCCGTGCAGCTGATCAATCACGAGGAGATTTAATGCCTGCGGCACGGGGGATTCTTCTTTATTCCGGAGGCCTGGACAGCGTCATTGCAGCGAAGGTTCTCTTCGCGCAGAATATTGAGCTCACCGGGTTCCAGTGCATTCTGCCTTTTTATCCCCCTGATTTCGATCCGGAGACGCTGCCCTCTGCGGATCTGGCGCGAAGGATCGGCCTTGAGGTATCATATCACCGTCTGGGCCGGGATTATATCGACCTGGCGCGCAATCCTCCGCACGGTTACGGCAAGCGCATGAACCCCTGCGTCGACTGCAAGATTCACTTCATCCGCAAGGCGGCCGAGCTCATGCGCGAGACCGGAGCGGATTTTGTCGCCACCGGGGAGGTGGTCGGGCAGCGTCCCATGTCGCAGATGAAGCACATGCTCAACCACATCGTCAAGGAATCTGGAATCGAGGGAAGGCTGCTCAGGCCGCTTTCGGCGCAGATATTGAAGCCGACAATCCCCGAGGAGACCGGGCTTGTCGACAGGGCCAGGCTTCTGAACATCAGCGGCAGGGGCAGGGGGATTCAGATGGCCCTGGCCCGGGAATACGGGATCACGCAGTATGAGTCTCCCTCGGGCGGATGCCTGTTCACGGATGTCGGCATCTCGCGGCGGGTACGAGACCTCTTCGATCATCATGCCGACATCGACGCCCTCGACATGTTCTTTCTGACGATCGGGAGGCATTTCAGGCTTACCGGCGAGGTCAAGGCCATCGTGTCGAGAAACGAAAAGGAGAACAACGAGTTCGGGAAATACATCGACAGGATCGATTATCTGCTTGAACCGCAGTTCAGGGGCCCACTGATAGCGCTCAAGGGGGATTCGGACCCGACTGCTATCGACAGGGCGCGCGCTCTCATGGCGCGGTATTCGAAGCTGACGGGCGCGGATTACAGGATCAGGCTCCTGCGCCGCGGGCAAATCGTGTCGGAGCTTGGCCTTCCGGATCCTGTTTCGGACATCGAACTCGAGGCCATGCGAATATGAAGGGTGGGGAGTCATGAGCAAAAAAACAGTTTCCTTTCTCGCCTCCGGCAGGGGGTCGAATTTCACCGTGGTAGCGAAAAAAATAATCGAAGGCGACATCAAGGCCAGGCTCGGGATACTGATTTCAGACAAGGAGTCGGCGAAGGCCCTGGAGATCGCCGGGGATTTCGGCATGAAGTCCTATCACGTGAATCCGCGGAATTATCCCGGCAGGCAGGAGCACGAGGAGGCGATGGTCAGGCTGCTTACCGATGCGGGGACCGACCTGATCGTGGCCGCCGGCTACATGAGAATAATGACGCCGTACATCATCGGCAGGTTCCGGAACCGGATTATCAATATCCACCCGGCCCTGCTCCCGTCTTTTCCGGGGGTCCACGGCCAGAAGCAGGCGTTCGATTACGGCGTGAAGGTTTCGGGCTGCACCGTTCATTTCATCGACGAGGGAACCGATACCGGCCCGATCATCATGCAAGCCGCGGTCCCGGTGCTCGAGGACGATACCGAGGACACGCTTTCCGCGAGGATACTCAGGGAGGAACACCGCATCCTCCCTGAATCGGTGAGGCTCTTCTGCGAGGACAGGCTCAAGGTCAGCGGAAGGAAAGTGAAAATAATATAGTGCCTATTTTCTTTCGAATTTTTCCCTGAGTCCCTTGTCGCGTATCTGGAACCAGATTTCTATCTCGTCAGCGCCTGTTCGGGGATTGATGACCCTGCCGTTTTCCAGCGGTTTCTTGAACTCATCCTGGATCATGGTTATATCGGTATACCTGCTGTTGTTGAGCATGCGGACATTGACGATATCCTTGAGTATCTGGTGTCGGGCCCTGTTGACCGCTTCATCGAGGCTGGCTCCCGATACGTGCACGGTGTATGTGTCTCCGTCGGACCAACCCGGCGTTGGACGGCTTTCCGCAACGGAAGCATCCGGCTTCTGTACCGCTTCGGTGGTGGCTTTTTTTTCGGCTGACGAGCATGAGAAGAGAACCAACACTGTTAAAATTACCGGTATCCGTTTCATCGTTGTCTCCTTATATCTTAAGCCGAAGTTCGGCCCGAATTTTATCCGTCCCGATCAAAGACCGGTATCTTGTCTGATGCATACTACTACTTGTTCCGCCGGGCGTTCAAGCAATAAATTGTATGACTTAGTCGAATATTTACGATTGCCCGCTTTCATTCAGTCAAAATTAATGAAAAGAGTGATTTTTGGATGCGCCAATAATTGTATTTGACAATTAGTCGTGATATACTATCATTCAGACTAAACAGGAAGCCGGAGATAATTTATGCTGTTCAATATCACCATAATATATATAGTTTTTATTTTCATAATCGTCGCAGCCAGTTATTATATAGACCTGTTCATGAAAAAAGACGAGTTTACCAAGGACGACATTAAAAGCCTGATGCCCCACTTCAATGCGATGTGGTCCCTGTATTCTCAAAAATATCCGCCAATCACGTTTCTTGTGGTTTTTATCGTCAGCTCGTTCCTCAGTATTCTCCTGACGCTGTCAACCTCAAACATCATAATGAATTCAGCGATCCTTTTCATCATGCTTTATTTCTTTCTGCCGGTCATTTCCAATAACATTGAAAAATCCAGGGTCATTGAATCCGATAATTATTCCGATTATGCAGCCAATATTATCGTCAAGTTCAATGATGTGATCGTTCTGGGATATGCCGCCGGATCCGGCGCCGCCCTCATATTCTCGTGGGGGGCTCTCAGGCATATCAGCTTTTTCTGGTTCATTATCAACCTGGTGATAGTGATCGTTCTGGCGGAGATTAAAATCCGTCAAATAAATCTGCAGTAATAAATCCATGATTTGAATGCGTCGTGATTTTCTTTGTTTTCTGTTGACTTTCTCTGTCGGTGCGACAACTATAGTTAGTGGTGAGTTTTCGGATGTTTATTGTGAGCAACAACGATAAATACACGGATTGTAGAGGGACCGGCTTATTCCTGTTTCTGCTTGTGTTCTGCCTGTCGTGCGCCGGTACTTCCGTCGGCACCGATACCGGTCCTGATTCGAAGAACACCGGATGGATTGATGACAGCACCTTTGTGGTCACGACCATCGGCAAGCCGGTGCGCAAGTATACCGACATAAAGGAAAGAAGAAACAGCGCCAGGAGGGCCGCGATAATCAACGCGCAGTTCAGGATATTGAAGCGGTTCAAGAAGTTCAGCGTGGGCGAGGGGAAAAAGACGGCTGTGTCTCCCGAAATCAGGGCCGGCCAGGCGGCAAAGATCAATTCGATCATTAAAAGCGGCAAGGTGCAGAGCGAGCAATTCGATAAAATGGATAATTGTGAAATCTTTTATAAAGTCAGGTTTAAGAATCTCAAGCAATTCATTTCCGAGGCGGATCTTACCTCAATTGACGTGATCAATTAATAATTGAAACTTTATTTGACCTTATATATTTTATTGTCTATGCTTGGTGCCTGATCTTTGCTTTGCAGTTTTTTACAGCATTCATTTATCCCCGCGGGGACAATTTGTTTGAAGGAGGATTATTGAAATGAAAAAGGTCATTATATTCGCACTGGTATCGATAATGTCGCTTGCCGTTGTTTCATGCAGCAAGAAAGTCGGCGGCGGCATTATTAAAAACAGCGAAAGAGGGGCCATGATGGAAGGCTGGCTTGACGATAACACGTTCCTTATGGCCGGCATGGGCGCCGCTCCGGTTGAAGAAACCGATCCGTTTGTCCGCAAGGCGATGGCGAAAGAGGCGGCGATAATTGATGCGCAGGTCAAGATTATCGAAAAATTCGTCGGTGCGAAGGTCAAGGGCGCTGCCGGAGTGAAGAATTTCAGGCTTACCGGATTCGCCGCAGCCAAGGAGATCGAAGGAGCGATCAGGGGCGCGACGGTTTACGAGGACAGGGTTGAATGGGACAAGGAAACCCAGGATTGTGTTGCTGTCATAAAAGTCGAGGCCCGCGGGTTGAAAAAGAAAGTGGAATCGTCTGATATCAAGTCAACTGAGACCAGATAATGATAACCCGATAGAAGCATAAAAAAAGCACCTTGCAAAAGGTGCTTTTTTATTTTTAATTATTTTATGATAGCAGCCTGGCAGCGTCCTACTCTCCCACACAGTGCCCCGTGCAGTACCATTGGCGATGAGTGGCTTAACTTCTGTGTTCGGAATGGGAACAGGTGTTTCCCTCTCTCTATAACCACCAGGATTACAATAAAATCCATGCCTCAATAATTGTCAAGAAAAATCAGAAAAAATTTTTAATTTAAAATTTTTTTCCGGGCTTTGAAAAGATAATCGATGGCCGAATCAGTATCTCCTTTAAGCAGGTGGCACAGGCTCAACGATATGAGGCTGGTGCTGTCGGTTTCAGGTTTTTCTTTCAATGAATTGATCTTTTCATCCATGGTCCCGTAACGGTCCGTGTAAATCTCCACGGGGACTGATTTTATGAATTCATCAAATACCCGGTAGCCGTCCTTGCAGCTTTTCAGGGTCTTCAGTTCCTTTGCGGATTCGGAAATATGGCCGGTCTTAAAAAGAATATCTGATTTGAGCCTGCGGATTATGTGGTTTTCGGAATTGATGCAGAGTATTCTGTTCAGCAGCGTGACGGCATCATCGTATTTTTTCAAGTTATAATATATGATGGCCAGGGCGGTCAGCGCGATCCTGTTGTTCGGAGAGGAGTTTAGGACATGTATAAAATTGGCTTCAGCCGCTTTAATGTTGTTCATCCTGCTGTAGCAGAGCCCCATGACTAGATTTGACAGGATGAACCCGGGATTGAGGCTTCGGGATTTTTCCAGGTTAAATATCGCATTTTTATATTCACCCCGGGTATAATGTATCGTTCCGATATTGAAAGAGGTCAGGTAGTCGGTGCCGAGTTCCTGGGCGACGCTGTAGCACTTCATGGCGTTTTCATATTTTTTCATTCGGGCGTACAGTGACCCGAGGTTCAGGTATGCCTGACGGAAATTTCTGTCTTCGCTGATGATTTCGGTGTATGCGCTCAGCGCGTTCGCAAACTGACCCTGTCGTTCCATTGACAGCGCCATGTTGAATTTCTCATTTAAAGTCATCGTATAATCATCCATACGCAACCCTGCCTGATTGTCCAGCCATATATCATTTGTAAGCGGCAACCCGGTTTCTTCCGGCGTTTTTTGCCCTGTACAGGGCCGTATCCGCCCTGGAAATCAGGTCGCTTTTATCTTTGTCTCTTTCGGGATCGTACTGGGCTATCCCGAGGCTGATTGTCACATGAAGCGGGTCATTCTGGCCAGTGAATTCGTGGGCCTCCACTTCTTTCCTGAGCCTCGAGGCCACTCCGATAGCATCGGCCAGGGCCGTTTCCGGAAGTATTATGGCGAACTCTTCGCCCCCGTACCGGGCAGGGATGTCGATGCTCCGGATGCTTTGCCTGAAAATCGCCGCGACTTCTTTCAGTACGATATCGCCCTGCTGGTGCCCGTACCGGTCGTTGAATTTCTTAAAATGATCGATATCGGACATGATCAAAGACATGGGAGTGTTGGTCCTCTTGCATCTCTTTATCGCTTCAAGGAGGCGTTCCTGAAAATAGTGATGAATGTACAGCCTGGTCATTCTGTCCAGGGTCGCCATCAGGTAGAGGCGGGAATTCTCGACAGCAATGGCCGCGAACTTGCCCAGATCGACCAGGAATTCCTTTTCGGATTCGGAATATTCTTCACCGGTCATCTTTTTCCCCAGCACGATTATCCCGTTGACTGCATTTTTCGATTTCATCGGCACGATCAGGTCGGGAGTCAGGATTTCGAGCTTGTCGCAGTCAATGACCAGCGAAGGGGTGGATTTCAACTGCCCGAATGGCCGTGGATCCGGGTTTTTTGCAAGATACCTCAGCAGCGAGGAATTTTCATTGAGAATGATTTTCCTATCGGGGAAAGATTCATCGTATCCCTTTGACATGTGGATGTAGTAATTCGGCTCGTCTATATCGACCTGGAGCAGAATCGCCACCCGGTCCACGAACATCTGCCCCATGCAGCTGAACAGGATCGATTCCACAAGGCTCTGGAAATTGAGGTTTGATGAAAGGCTGATCCCGAGACTGATAAGATTTTTCAGATCGTATATTTTGCGTTCATGAAGGGCGATCCGCTTTTCATACATGTCGAGATTGCCCTTGATTTTCGTCGATTTTTCGCTTTGTACTGTCTGGCTGTTCATCAGGTGTTCCGGTGAGACCTGTTTCTATATCTATATTATCGGTTCAGAACCCTTTTTTTCAATTAATTTTGGTCATAGTGCCCGATATCCGCGGTTGAACTTATCATCAAATAAAAAATAAAATATGTCTGCTTGTCTTGACAACCTGCCGCCATGGGTGCGATAGTAGCATTAATTCGCCGATCAGGAAACGAAACCTGATATTATAATCAGATGATACCGGTCAAAATTCGATTGTCAGCAGGGGCGAGGGAGCCCGAATATCAAACATCCGGCTCGGCGGGGGCCGACCTGTACGCCTGCCTTGAAGCCCCGATAGTGATCGATCCGGGTAAAACCGTGCTCGTCCCCACCGGAATTTTCGTCGAGATCCCGGAGGGTTACGAGGCCCAGATCAGGCCCAGGAGCGGCCTTGCCCTGAACCACGGCATCACGCTTCTCAACTCGCCGGGAACGATCGATTCCGATTACCGCGGCGAAGTGCAGATAATCACGACAAACCTGGGGAGCGAGCCTTTTGTCGTGCGCCATGGCATGAGGATAGCCCAGATGGTTTTCAGCAAGGTTTACCGCGGCCATTTTATCCAGACCGGCGATTTATGCGAAACAGAGAGGGACCGCGGCGGTTTCGGTCACTCGGGGGTATGATGAAGGACAAAGAGACTGAAAGTGCAATCAAAATAATCCCGCTGGGCGGCCTGGGGGCCGTAGGGAAAAACATAACCCTTTTCGAGTACAGGGGCGACATCATCATTGTCGATTGCGGGATAATGTTTCCCGGCGACGAAATGCCCGGCATCGATTTCATCATTCCGGATTTTTCATATATCATCAAGCATAAGGACAGGGTCAGGGGTATAGTCATAACCCACGGCCATGAGGACCATATCGGCGCGGTGCCGTTTCTCCTTCAGGAGATCAGCGCCCCGATCTATGCGACAAAGCTGACCATCGGCCTCATACAGAGCCGGCTTCAGGAACGCCCGCCCGCAACGGAGCCCGAGTTCATCGAGATCCTTCCGCGCGACAAGGTGCATATCGGCAATTTTTTCATCGAGTTCATACGGGTCAACCATTCGATAATCGACGGCGTGGCGCTCGCGATCCAGACCGATATCGGGACAATCATCCATACCGGGGATTTCAAGATCGATTTTTCACCGGTCGATACCATGGTGACCGACCTGGCCCGCTTCGCCGAATACGGTGAGCAGGGAGTGCTTCTCCTGATGGCCGACAGCACCAACGCCGAAAGGAGCGGCTATACCCCGTCCGAATCCCTCCTGAGCCAGAAGCTGTCCGAGATTTTCGCGTCTGCGAAAGGACGCGTAATCGTCGCCACGTTCGCCTCCAATATCCACCGCATACAGCAGGTCATGGACGTGGCCCAGAAATACAACAGGAAGGTCGTGCTGTCGGGCCTCACCATGATGAAGAACGTCGAGATAGCCAATTCGCTCGGCTACCTGAACTTCAAGAAAGACCTCGTCATAGACGTGGGCAAGGCAGGGGCCCTTCCGGACAAGAAGCTCGTGATAATCGGCACCGGCTCCCAGGGCGAGCCGATGTCGGCCCTGTACCGGATGGCCACCGGCACCCACCGGAATTTCCAGGCGGCGCGCGGCGATACCGTCATCATCACCGCGTCGGTCATCCCGGGGAACGAGCGCACCGTGACCATGGTGGTCAATTCTCTCATGAAGCTGGGCGCCGAAGTGTACCACGAACAGACGAAGGACATCCATGTTTCGGGCCACGCGTCCGCCGAAGAGCTGAAGCTCATGATCACCATCACGAAGCCGAGATACTTCATGCCCATCCACGGCGAGTTCAAGCACCTCAAGGCCCATTCCGACATCGCAGAGTCGCTGAACATAAAATCCGCAAACATCATCATTCCCGAGAACGGCGATATACTGGAGCTCTCGAAAAAGAACTTCAGGCGCATCGGCCGGATCAGCCTTTCGCGGATATACGTGGACGGCAACGATATCGGCAATATCGACAGCAGCCTGATCAGGGAGCGGCAGATCATGTCTGCAGAGGGGGCCCTGTTCGTCAGCGCGGTGGTTTCCCAGGGGCTCCTGGTTTCGAAACCTGAAATATCCTCGCGGGGTTTTCTGGGAAACAGGGGGGAGGAAATCGCCGAGTCCCTTAAAAAAGACCTTGAAGAAAGGCTGCACAAGCACCTTGAATCCGGCCATTCGACCCAGGAAATAAAGGCAAGCCTTAAAAAAAGCATGAAAAATTCGGTATTCAAGCTGACGCACCGTAATCCCCTGATCGTGATCCAGATTATCGAAGTTTAGGCCGTTTCCCGCGCGGCCGGAACCCTTTTCAGTCCATATCGCTAAAATAACAGGCCAGTTCAGCCGATAATTGAATGAAGCATGCCCTGCCGGGGGCCGGCGCGTTTTTCCGCGTCCGGGGTTTTCATTTTCGCGATTGTCCGCCGATCGCCGCATGAGCAGGCATGCCGGGTTTTTCCAGGAGGGGCTCGTGTTTAAGGATAAACGCTCTCAGGAGATCATCGGAATCGTTTTTGTTTTGTTTTCGGTCCTGATCGTGCTTTCGCTCGCCAGTTTCGATCCCGGTGACTACCTCAACCTTGTTTCCGGAAACAGCGTAAAAAACCTCATCGGCCCGCTCGGATCGATCATGGCCCACATTTTTCGGGTTTCATTCGGAACGGCCTCGTACCTTCTGGTGCCCGTGTTTGTCGTATGCGGAATAACGGTAATAAAGAAGGGCTCGCTCATGCCTGCGGTCGACAAGGTGTTCTCCCTGTTTTTCCTGACGATCGCCCTGTCCGCGTTCCTGTCACTGGTGAGCGGCAGCGACCCTCTTTTTTCCGGGGGATATGTCGGGGTCTACCAGCATCATTTTCTGCGGGGAGTGGCGGGCCCTGTCGGCGCGACCCTGATTATAGGCATCATGAACCTGGCGGGCCTGATCCTGCTGGGAATTTTTTCGCTGTCGATGATTATTGACGCGGCCAGGGGAAAGAGGGTCGCGGAGATGATCATGCTCATGAGGGCTAAAATGAAGGAAAAGAAAATAAAGAAGAAGGTCCCGCTCAACAGCATCGGAGCCGATGACGAGGCCGGGCAGATAAGCGGCTTTCGTTTCATAGAACGGGTGCGTCGAAATGCCGGCGAGCGGATTCCCTGGATCGTGAAGACGCAGGTGGCTTTGGCGGTCGGCGCGGACCCTGAAACGAAAAACCCCGTGAAATATCTCGAGATGCAGGTACCGCTCGCGCTCAGGGAGACCCGGGCAGGCAAAGATGCGTTTCCGGGATTGAAAGAGTCCTATGCCGCGCCCCGCAGGGAAGCGCGGCAGGCGAATGAGGATCGCTCCATCGATGCCGATTTTGACGAAAACGGATTCACGGTAAAAAAATATCCGCACGATGACGGCGGCGGTGAAATCGACGATATCGACGACGCAGAATTCACCGAAGATGACGACGGGATTTACTATGCGGATTATGACGAGGAAAAAATCGAGACGCGGCCCGAATCCGAAAAAGAAGAGATCGCATCAGGGGTAAAGATCAACAGGATAAAAAGCATCAGGGAGGATGAAGTTCGTTCCCTGGACGAAGGCGCCGTTGCCGGGGCGGCTCCGGACGAAGAAAAAGAAATTACACCACGGCAAAAGAAACCCGTTCGGCAGGAGGATGAGGACCTTTCCCGCCCGGTTGAAATGGTCTTTTCCGAAATCAACCTGAACCGGGATTATATAATCCCCATGGATTTTCTGAAAATGTCGGTCGCCCAGGATTCGGAAAGCTGGCTCAATGAAGTGAAAAAGAACTCGGCTCTGCTTGTGCACACGCTGGCGGATTTCGGGATCGAGTCCAGGGTAGTGAACGTGAACCGGGGCCCGGTGATAACCCTGTTCGAGCTGCAGATAGCTCCGGGGATCAAGGTGAACCGGATCGTCGGCCTGGCCGACGACATCGCGATGGCTCTGGCCGCTTACCGTGTGCGCATCGTAGCCCCGATTCCCGGCAAGTCCGCGATAGGGGTCGAGATTCCCAACCGTGTGCGCGAAAAAGTGACGCTCGGTGATGTCATACGCTCGGACCATTACCAGAAAAAAGAGGGCCTTCTTAAAGTAGCGCTGGGCAAGGACATTCTCGGCAAGCCGGTCATGCTCGACCTTAAAAAGCTGCCTCACCTGCTCATAGCCGGCGCGACCGGTTCGGGCAAATCCGTGTGCGTCAACACGATCATTACGAGCCTCGTATATGACTATGACCCGAACTACGTGCGATTCATTCTCGTTGACCCGAAAATGGTCGAGCTCCAGCTTTACAACGGGCTGCCGCACCTGCTCACTCCGGTCATCACTGAGCCGTATGTCGCCCCCAATGTGCTGAAATGGGCCGTGTACGAGATGGAACGGCGCTACAGGCTTCTATCCGAGATGAACACCAGGGACATGGAGCGGTACAACGAGAAGATAAAGGGAAGCGGCAACGCGAACGAGCACCTGCCGTATATCATCATAATAATTGACGAGCTCGCGGACCTCATGATGGTGGCGTGCAAGGAGATCGAGGGGTTCATCACCCGCATTGCGCAGAAGGCGAGGGCGGTGGGCATACACCTCGTGCTGGCGACGCAGCGGCCCTCGGTCGACATCATTACAGGCATAATCAAGGCGAATTTCCCGGCGCGTATCGCGTTCCAGGTCGCGCAAAAGACCGACTCGCGCACGATCATCGACCAGAACGGCGCCGAAAAGCTGCTCGGCAAGGGCGATATGCTTTTCCAGTCGCCAAACGGATCGTACCCGGTGAGGATTCAGGGAGCGTACGTGTCCGAGGACGAGATCATGTCGGTCGTCGAGCACCTGAGCTGCTTCGGCGAACCGGACTATATCGACATCGAGGAGAGCCTGTTCAACGCGGAATCGACTCTCGACGAGGACGGCGACGGGGACGAGCTTTTCGTCGAGGCCCTGAAGATCGTGGAGGAGACCAGAAAGGCCTCGGCGTCATACCTTCAGAGGCGCCTGAGCATCGGATACAACCGTGCGGCCAGGATCATCGAGATGATGGAAGACCGCGGATACATAGGCCCGCAGCAGGGGAGCAAACCGAGGGAGATTCTAATTTGATGATATGTGTGCCAGAGGGGGCAGGGCCCCCTCTGGCACATGCCGATTATTTTCCGATTTTTTTTGCGTACGCTTCGATCTGGGGCAATTCCCTGCAGGTCCTGCCTTTATCAATGTATTTTTCCTTTTTCACCATCTCTTTCAGGTTTACGAGCGAATGGAAGGGGAGCATCCTGACAAATCCATGAACAAGTCCGGGAGAAATCGATCCGCCCGGTTCGAAGCTGAACTGCATGGTCAGCTTTGTTTTGTTCCGTCCAATGTACTCGCCCAGAAACTGGACATGCATCTGCATTTTTACGTTTGAATCGTCGAGCTTGTAGTCGGGATATTCGATTGAATCAACCTTGACGTTGATTTTACCCTGGTCGATCCTGTTGAAAGACACTGATTTCACCACCGTGTCCCTGTCCTTTACCGGGAACTGGGAGTCATAGACATAGTAGCAGATGTTTTCGTCGTTGCCGCCGAGGGCCTTGATGAGCTTGAGTTCCTTGCAGTCGTATACCCAATCCTTGTACGCCTCGACGTCGCGGAGAAGCTCGATGACGGTTTCCGGACTGGCGTCGATAATGGTCGTTCCCATAAACTGTTTGAACGTGGACCCCTGGACTGACGCTTCGAAATACTGCACGCCTTTTTTGTCGCCGAGCATTTTCCAGTTCGTTTCTGAAATGCCGGTCTGGATAAAGGCCAGGCATATGATGAGTGCGATGCTTGATATTTGAATGATCCTGTTCATAGCATTCTCCTTTTCAGGGTTTAATATATTTGTTTTTGGCGCTTGCCTGAATAAGCGCGTTTTGATCTCGGCCGCCCGTTGTCCCCGAGCTGGATGATGATTCGCGAGTATCAAAAAAACGGAATCTCTTGATTTGATCAAGTGCGGATTCGCTATTAAATCGGGCTGCAAAAAAGTAGTTATGTCAATAACAAAAAATACGCTGCGACTGCGCTTTATAATCGCACACATTTGAAAAAAGCTTGTTATTTTATCGATTGATTTTAAAATCGCCATTTGTGCTCTATTAGAATATCAAACAATCGGCAGAGGTGGTCATGGGCTGTTTAGTGGTGATCGGAACCCAGTGGGGTGATGAAGGCAAGGCCAAGATGATCGATTTTTATACCCGTGACGCGGATATAATCGTTAGGTATCAGGGAGGGGCCAACGCCGGGCACACGGTCGTGGCCAACGGAAAAAAATTTATCTTTCACCTGGTGCCTTCGGGAATACTGCACGAGGGCCGCATCTGCGTTGTCGGCAACGGCGTGGTTCTTGACCCGCTGCAGCTCATCGATGAAATCAATCTTCTCGGAAAAGAGGGGTATTCGGTGCTTGACCGCCTCCTGATATCCGATGCCGCTCATCTCATTCTCCCGTATCATAAGGCCCTGGACGGGGCCATGGAGGAATCGAGCGCCAAAAAGATCGGGACCACCCAGCGTGGAATCGGGCCCTGCTATGCCGACAAATGCCTCAGGACCGGAATCCGGGCGGGAGACGTCCTTGACCGGAACGGACTCGGCGAGCGCGTATCCCGCGTTCTTGAAATGAAAAACATGCAGCTCGAAAAAATATACGGGAAGAAACCCGTCGATAAAAATGAAGTCATGGACATTCTCGACAGCTTCAGGGCAAAGGCCGAAAAGATGATAGTCAACACGCAGTCATACCTCCACCGGGCCCTGAAGAACAAAAAAAGGATACTGCTCGAAGGGGCGCAGGGATATGCGCTCGATATCGATCACGGCACCTATCCTTTCGTCACGTCCTCGAATCCAACCATCGGCGGCGCGCTCATGGGAACAGGACTCAATTCGTTCGATATAGACAAGGTCGTGGGGATCACCAAGGCGTATGTGACAAGGGTTGGAGAGGGCCCTTTTCCCACAGAAGACGTCGGAGATGACGGCGAAAGGCTCAGGGTCAACGGGGGCGAATTCGGGTCCACCACGGGAAGGCCGCGGCGCTGCGGATGGTTCGATGTCGAACTTCTTAAACAATCGGCGATGATGAACGGCCTTACCGGCATCGCCTTCACCAAACTCGACGTCCTGAGCGGTTTCAAGAAGATCAAGGTTGCAGTTTCATACGAAATAAAGGGGAAAAAAATTGATTATTTTCCCGGCGCATATCTTCATGAAGTGAAACCGGTATATGAAGAGCTTGACGGGTGGGATGAAAACATATCGGATTGCCGTGAATTCAGAGATCTTCCTTCCAATGCGAGAGACTATGTTTCCTATATTGAAAAACAGATCGGCGTTCCCATAGAGATCGTTTCAACAGGGGCAGGAAGGGAAAAAACGATTGTGATGAAGTAAAGACTCGCATGCTGGTTTTTTATTTTTAAAAACGCCGGTTTTTTCTGTTGACATTGAATAGCCAACTACGGTATTGGTATTTCTACGTTTTTGAGTCGGTAGCTCAGTCGGTAGAGCAACGGCCTTTTAAGCCGTGGGTCCTGGGTTCGACCCCCAGCCGACTCACAGTGCAGATACTGGAAATTCTTGTATTCTGCCAAATGTCCCCGTCGTCTAGGGGTCGAGGACACCGGGTTTTCATCCCGGCAACAGGGGTTCGAATCCCCTCGGGGATGATCAAAAAAGGAAAGCCTTAATCGGCTTTCCTTTTTTTTTAATGTTCAGGGTTATGATTATTTCTGATCATGGGCCGGTTGTTTCATCCGGATGCTTTCCCGTAACGCTGCTTTCCTTTTTTCTTCCGACTTTAAATCATACTGGGATTTCGCATGACAACCGGTGTCGCAAGCAACTTTATGTCCGACGTTGCGTGTCAGACTTTGTCCTACACGGGTTGTAGTCTTTTTAAGACAGATTAATAAGTAAAACAGGTTACAGATTAATCAGAATATCCCTGATTGATAATCCATGCCGATAAAGTTATTCTTCATTACATACAGCATAAAATTCTGCAGGGAGGAGTACTTTATGACAGCACAAAAACTTGTAAGCGACCTCGCAATAGCTGAAAGGAACACGAAACATATGTTAAAGTACCATGAGTTGAATTTTGCCGAGGAAATACGAGAAATTTTTGAAAAGTATAAAGTCTCCACTTACCTTGACCTTGTTGAAAAATATCCCCAGAGATGCCTTGAACTCAGGGCGCTGGCGATCAAGGAAAACCTTATTTAATTCTCAAGCGATACAATACGACGATATTAATCTTGACAAAGAGACGGCTGGCTGTTTATTTGGCTGTTGCATAATGATTAATACGGAGGTTTATCAAGGTGAGCAAGCAGTACAACGGCAGGGAAAAACGTAAAAAAGCCAGACGCAGACTGAAAAGAAAAAAGCGTGAACTGAAAGAGAAGCTGGCTAAAAAATTTTAATTGAAATCAATCGTCACATTATAATATTCAATTTTTTTGAGATCAAGACAGAACTGCAGGAATTCCGGATAATCCTGCGGTTTTATTTTTGCAGACGGAATAAAAATTCTTTTTACAACGGACAACTCTCTGGAGTTGTCTTTTTTCTTTATACTGAACTCAGCGCTGCCAAATTTTGAAACAATCCTGAAATTTTCATCTACAACTGAGCTGCCGCACGCTTCGGGCAGAATGCAGCGGTATTCGTGATTTTCGATGTCGGGATACTCGATCACAAGAGGACTGCTCCTTTCGGGACCGCTTATATAACGATATACGCCGCCGGGGATCAGGACCGGCTTTATAATCAGTTTGCCTTTTCCTGCAACGGCAAGACCATTAGCTTTTCCTTTGACCGAAATGATCAGAGGGCTTCCGGGATTTTTTATATTGTCGATCGAAAAATCATCGATCTCGATCGCAGGGAAAAATGATCTCATATACGAGTAGAGCGTTTCCTCCCGGTACTCGCTGTTTTTGAGTGAACCGTCTATCGAGCGATAGATTCCCGACAGCGTCAGCCTGGCGTCGATTACCGCGTTGCCGCGATCGTCGATCGCGAGACTGATGATGCATGTTTTTTCATTTACAGATGCGGCGGAAATCGTCCTGTATTCATGGATATTTGACAGCAGCACGAGCGCCCGTGCGCCGACAAGGGGCCCGCTGACCATCCCGCAGGGCACATAGTCGCGTGAAAAATCGAGCCACAGGCCCTTGTCGGGGCTAAGCGGCACATACACCAGCGCGTGGGTGCATGTTTGAAAGGATATATAACCGCCCGGATCGGGCAGGTATTTGTTGCGCGCAAGGGCCATATACGAAGTAATACCATGCTTTTCAAGCAATGCGCGCGCGAGCACGGCCCGGTCATGGGCCGTTCCCCTTTTGTTGAACAGGATGTCCTCTGCTTTTTCCGGGGTGAGCAGATAGTTTCCCGCGAGCCTGATTTCCTCAGTCACGAAAGCATGTATCCGCCTGACTGTTTCTTCGGAGTCGGCGCCTGAAATCCGTATCCCGCTCTGCTCTTCGCAGCATAATGCTGTTCCCGACATCAGTCCCCTGTACCAGTAGAGGAGGTCCTCTTCGTTCTTCATCGCGGTGAAGCCCGCATAGGGCAGGACATTGGATGCATGGCCCGAATCCTGCTCCCTGTGCCGGGCCGGCAGCGAAGAGGCGCTAACCGTGTATACCTTGTTTTCCCCGTCGAAGCCCTGGCCGAAAATCAGATCGGGATGGACCATAAACGAAAAATCCATATCAGGCGGGCATATGAGGTCAAGGCGGTAATTGAGTACCGGCTCGTCATAGTCCTGGACCGATACCGGGGCCTGTTCCAGCATCAATCCTGACTGCTTCATGTCGAACATATCCTCGACACCGTAAGAAATTTCAAGTATGCTTCCCTGCTTGAGTGACCCGATGGACACGTACTTTGCGCCGTCGACCGAATGAATTCTGTAGTTTTCGGTATACTCGTCCGGCCCTGAATAGACCCTGACTCTGACAGGAATTGTTCTTCCCCGGTAGGGGATGCGGTATTCACCCCAGAGGTGAGCGCCTTTCTCGGTATTGATCCTCACGATGTCGCGGCACAACGCTCTTGATGCTCCTCCATGGTAAATGCGGATGACCCTTTCCCTTGAGATAATGGAAACCGGGGAACCGCAATCTTCGGCCGACAGTACGGATCCTGACGTCCAGGGGTCGATCTGTTTCAGGCGTTTTTTCAGGGGGTGGGATGCGTCATCGGTCGAGAGGTATTCCATGTAATCCGACAGGCCGAAGTCAGACGGATCGAGGTTCAGGGCCTTGAGCCAGTACAGGGACGGGTCGATGCGCTGCATGGTGTTAAGCCGCCCGAGGATCCGGTAGTACTCGGGGTCGCCGCGCCTGACGATCTCCCTCAAGAGCGCATCCCTTGCCCTTGACGGGTCTTTTCTCCTGATGTGGGCAGTTATGGCCTCTTTGCCGAATATTTCGTCCTCGTCGTGTTTTTTTATGAGCGCAAGCGCCTTTTCCGGCTCACCGGCGCTCAGGCATGCGGATATCAGGGCCTGCATCACTTCGGGGATATATTGCCTGTCCGAGGCCGCACTGAGGGACTCTTTCTCGTTTTTCAGGTTTTTGCCGGCGTAAAACAGGGCCCGGTGCAGCCATGGCGAGGGGGATTCGGGAAATACGGCGGTGAATTGTCCGATCAGCCGGTTGAATTCGGCCTCGAGCCCGAGCCCGGAAAGCAGGGCCGCATACAGGTCATACGCCTGATAGTTTTTCGGGCACAGGGCGATGAGCCTTTCGCCCTCGCGGCAGGATTCGGCTGAATCCGATTCGTCCTGGTTCATCTCGAGAAGCGCGGCCCTTGCGGGGATGAAGTCGGGATGCGATGCTGTGATTTTTTTCATGGCTCTCCAACCTCTGGCGTGGAGCGCCGAATTTCTGTCGTGATTCGAAAGCCGTATCATCGCCGCGGCGTAAAAATAGGCGGTAGCAGGGTCGTATTCGGCCGCGAGGGCCCTCGCATAATAATCAAGCGCGCGCCTCGAGCCGATTTCGTCGAAATAATTCCCGAGGTATATGTCGGCAGTGCGCGGTTCCATATCAGGGTTTTCCTGCAGATAGCGGCAGGGATAATCCTCGATTTCCGAAACATCGCATGGCGTGCGGAAAACGGCATCATCGATGATCTTCGGCTGCACAAACGCGTCGTTTTCGTCGGTGAGAATGACCCGCGCGCCCCAGGTTTCTCCTGCAAGGATTTTCAGGGTCAGCGAAATTTTTTCGGATCCGGAAATTTCCAGAATCCTCAGACGCCTGAAGTCGTCCCTGGTGTTCGAGGCCTTTTCCTCGCCGTTGATGAAAACCTTGTACAGCGAATCCGAATATATGCGGACCCGGGTGCGGCCATTTACGGCGAACGACGAGGTCGCATAGGCCACGCCCCTTTCAGGGTAAAGGTGGTCCCTGAGGTTCAGCGCGCCCTTTCTGTTTTTTATCATGATCCGCTTCTGGGGGATTTCGCCGGATGTGAGTTCCATGGTTTTTTCAGGAAGAAATGGATAAAAGAGGTCTCCTGCGCCGTATTTTATGATTGGCCCGGTGAGAACCCATGCCCGTACCGCGGAGATTTCCCTGTCAGCGCTTCGCTTTTTTTCCGATCCGGCGGCGCACAGCAAATCCTCCCTGATCAGCGAGAGCTGCACGAGGGCGCTCCCCCTTGATTTGAAATCCCCGGGCCGGTTCAGGTTCAGGATCATCGCGTCGACCGTTTCCAGCACCCTTGCGGGCCCGAATACGTCGGCCATGCGCACAAGATCGGGGAAATACATGGCCGATACCGGATGGTCGGGCCTTTCAGTCAGCATTCGCTCGAGGCTTTCATACAGCGCCGGGAAGTCTCCGCGTGCGAAACTGTCGAGCACCGGTTTTTCAAGCGTTCGTATCTCGTCGGGCGAACCTGCCGGTAATCCGGTTGAAGGGAACAGGAGAAAAAACGCGAAGATCGTTTTAAAAATCATCGAGGCTGTTCTGCTGCAATTCATGAATGGACCGTATCGCACCTCGCATCCGGAGTCAATTAAAATTGAATTAATCTGTTGACGTAACGGGCTGCCCGATATATGGATTATGGAAGAACCGGAGCCCTGGAACGGCGTCACTGATGCAAAAAATCAAATACGGAATTCTCATTACCATCACGGTCCTCGCGACCGTAATCGTCATACAGAACATGGGATCGGTCACCATCGATATTCTTCTCTGGGATTTTTCTCTTCCGGTGATCGTTTTCGCCGTTCTGTTTTTTCTGGCCGGCGCGGCTGCGGGATTCGCTTTTGCACGGTTCAGAAAAAGAAAAATATAGAACGGACCCTTTTCGGTCCGGACTCCTTATCGGCTTTTGCCGCCCAGACTTGTCATATGAAGGATTCCATTCTCGAAATCGTTCCTCTCGATCAGAAGCCGGATTGCGTACCGATCCTCGCGTGGTGGGCGTTCATGGAATGGTATCGCGACAGGAACATCGGCTTCGACATTCTTCTCTCTTCTTACCGGAAACGGTCCGCGGGCCCGGACGCCGACGGGTTCCTGGTCGCCTGCCTCGACTCCCTGCCGGTCGGCATGGTTTCGCTCAAGATGAACGATCTCTGGTCGCTGACCGACATCAACCCCTGGCTGGCTTCGCTTTATGTGTGCCCCGAATTCCGGCGCAGGGGAATCGGCGGCTCCCTGATCACTGCGCTTCTCGAAAAGGCGCGCTCACGCGGGCACCGCAGGATATATCTGTACCTTTCAAGCGAAGGGCGAGGGGATCTCGAGAAATTCTATATCACGAGGGGATGGCTCTTTTACGACAGAGCGGTCGACAACGACGGGCGCACCACGGACGTACTGTACCGTGAATTATGATAAATCCGCTCGGCTGTTCTGCAATTCAGCTCATTGAATAGCCGTTGACTCTGAACACTCTTTCACAGGCGTCCACCACGTCATTGTCATAAAACACTCCGCGGTGAACCGTGATTTCATTGAGAGCCAGATCAATACCGAGCGCGGCCCGGTACGGCCGGTGCGACGCCATTGCTTCCACCACGTCGGCCACGGCGATGACCTTGGATTCAATCAGGATGTTTTCTCCCATCAGGCCTAGGGGGTAGCCCGAACCGTCAATTCTCTCGTGGTGCTGATGCACGATGTCGGCCACCGGCCAGGGGAAATCGATTGTTTTTAATATGTCGTAGCCGGTCTGCGGATGGCATTTGATAAGGCTGTACTCGATGTCGGATATCCTTCCCGGCTTGCTCAATATCTCCGCCGGAATCGAAATCTTGCCAAGATCATGGATGACGCTCGCCATCCGAATGCCCTCGATTTTATCCGAGGGGAGTTTCATCTCTTCGGCAATCGTCCTGGCCAGGTCGGAGACCCTCCTCTGATGGCCCGCGGTATAGGGGTCCCTTGTCTCGACGGTCTGTGCCATGGCCTGTATTATACCGCCCATGGCCTTTCTGAGCTGGCGAAACGACTGGTCGAGGCGCTCTTCGGATCTGAAACGCTCCGATATGTCCCTGATAACCATCACGCTGCCCATGGGCTTCCCTTTTTTGTTTTTCCGTGGGGAAATGCTGTATTCAACCGGAATTTTTTTACCCGTGCCGGTCACCAGGAAATTATATCCCCGCCCCTGCCTTAACGGATCGGACTTGTTTTCTTTCAGGTTCTGCAGCATTTCATTTTCAATATGGAGCAGGCTGTCGATTTTCTTTCCGGTCATGTTTGTGAACGACTGTTCTGTCATGAATTCGGCGATCGGGTTCATGTAATTGATGTTACCCGATGAGTCGACGACAATGACCGCGTCCCCGATACTGTTGAGGATCGTCGAGAACCTGTCTTCGTTATCCTTCAGCTTTTTTTCCATCCTGTGGCGGAGCAGGGCCATATCGATTGAGGCCTTCAGCTCATGCCTGTCGACCGGTTTCAGAATATACCCGAAAGGGTTGGTTCCCTTGATCCTCTCGAACGTTTCGACTTCGGAGGATGAAGTTATGTATATGACCGGTATGTCGTAGGTGCTGTTTATGTATTTTGCGGAATCGATGCCGTCCATCTGGCCGTCGAGGGTGATGTCCATGATGATGATCTCGGGAGGGTTTCCGGCGATCCTTTTTATGGCCTCCTCGCCGGTTGATACGGCGTCGATTTCGCTGTAGCCTAATTTGGAAACATATTTTTTGATTATCGCCGATGTAGTGTTGTCATCTTCTACCAACATTATTTTACGGGTCATCAGGTTCTCCTTTGACGCTCAAATAGCGTATAATGCCATGTGCAGTTTAATTAGTATTATACCAGATGAATGATACAAAGAGAAAGTTATTTTTTGAAATCATTGACCATATATTTTATAGCGCAGGTGACGTATTTGAACTGGTTGCCTTCCCCGGAGTCCATACGGCAGAAGGCTCTTTCGCTATGTAGAGTTCGCCCGGCATCAGATAGTGAATGGTCCTGTACTCCTTTAAGGCGAGGCTGATCATTTCACCGTATCCTTATGTAGACTGACCGGAATCGGGTTTTTGATCGATATGGCAATTGAATCCGAAAAGACAAGTCATGCACAATAAAAGAGTTCGACTGCGCATATGCTTTCATGAAAGGCGGTTCCAGTATAAGTCATATTAGCATACATTTCAGGGAAAATGTCCATTTTACCAAAAAAAAATTATTGGACAAATAATTTGATGATAGTTCAATTGTCATTTCAGAATTTTTAACCCGGGAGGTAATCATGCACAGCCTTGGTATCAATGTAGGCTCGTCAAGCTTAAAGATCGTTATTCTTGAAAACTCGAAGATAGTCCTCCATAAAGTCCTGGATCATGAGGGTAATTTTGTAGAAACGCTTCAAAAGTTTCTCAAAAACGCAGATTTGCCCAAAAACATCCCGAGCCTGGTGACCGGAACCGAGGGACGCTATCTTCTCAATATAAACAATGTCATCGAATCCCTCTGCATCGAGGAGGCGCTCGGCGCGCTCAATCATTCCGTTGACGCAGTCGTTTCCCTCGGAGGGGAGAATTTTGTCGTTTATACCATCGACAAGGACGGCAGGATAATCACGAGCTTTTCAGGGAACAAATGCGCCTCCGGTACGGGCGAATTCTTCAAACAGCAGCTGGGAAGGATGGACATGACCCTCGCTGACGTGGAATCCGTTCCCGATGACGCCAGGGTTCAGCACCTGTCTTCGCGCTGTTCGGTCTTCATGAAAAGCGACTGCACCCACAAGCTCAACAAAGGGGAGGCGACCAAAAACGACATCGTACTCTCGTTGAGCGACGTCATGGCCACCAAGGTCGTGGATTTTCTCAAGCGTGCGCGCATACGGGAAGGGAAAGTGCTCCTCTCGGGCGGGGTGACGAGAAACAGGTACATCATAAGGTTCGTCAAGGAGAAGATGCCCGACGTGGATTTCATTATCCCGGAAGAGGCGCCTTATTTCGAGGCGCTCGGCGCGGCCATAATCGCCGGCACCTCCGGAAGCCCGCTTCCCCCGGTTGACCGGCTTTTCAAGCCGCACAAGGTCCAGTTCGCGCGCTTCGAGAGCCTGCGCACGGCGGAGGGAAAGGTCCACTACATCCAGCCGATCAGGGGAGCTGTCAAGGAGGGCGGGGAGTACATTCTCGGCGTCGACGGCGGCTCCACAACCACGAAGGTCGCGCTGATCGACATAGAAACCGACGAGATCGTCGCCGCGCATTACGGCAGGACCCACGGCGACCCGGTCGCTGCGCTAAAAAAATGCCTCGAAAGCGTGAAGGAGCAGATCGGAGGCAAAAAAATTTCGATTACGCTCGCCTCCACGACCGGATCATCGAGGGAGATACTGGGCGTCTTTCTTGAAACGCCCGCCGTGTACAACGAGATCATAGCCCACGCGACGGGAACCACCTATTTCAAGGGCGATGTCGATACGATCTTCGAAATAGGGGGGCAGGACGCCAAGTACGCATCCCTGAAAAACAAGGTGCCCATCGACTACGCCATGAACGAGGCCTGCTCGGCCGGGACCGGATCGTTCCTCGAAGAGTCCGCTTCGGGCGACCTGAACATTACCGACGTCAGACAGATCGGCGAAATCGCGGTGCGCGCCGACTCTCCCCTGAAATTCGGCGAGCACTGCTCGGCCTTCATCAATTCGGATATCCGCAAGGCCATACAGCAGGGAGCGTCCAGGGAGGACATAACCGCCGGCATCATCACCTCCATCGTGTCCAACTACCTGAACAGGGTCGTGGGAAACAGGTCGATAGGCCGGAACATCGTGCTGCAGGGCGGCGTGGCCCTGAACAAGGCCGTGCCCCTTGCATTCGCCATGCTGACCGACAAGGACATAACCGTGCCGCCCGATCCCGAACTCCTCGGCTGCTTCGGGGTCGGCATGCTCGCCAAGCAGAAATGGCAGGACCGCATCATCGAGAAGAGCTCGTTCGACATCGACACGATCCTGAACACAAGCATCGTCTACGAGAGGGAGTTCACCTGCAAGGCCTGCGACAACCAGTGTCCGGTCAGGGTCCTGAAGGTCAACGAGCACAAATACATGTTCGGCGGCCGCTGCAACAAGTACGCGAACACCAGGCGCAAGAAGAATTTCGACGAGGCAAAAATATTCAACTACATCGAAAAACGCGAGGAGCTCCTGTTCCGTGAATTCGCGGCAAAAGAGGATGAATTCGCCGCAAAATACGATTTCACCGTGGGAGTTCCGCGGGCCTTTTCGGTGTACACCCTGTGGCCGCTGTATTCGTGGTTCTTCCACACTCTCGGCATAAAGACCGTGCTTTCAGAGGACATCTGCTATGAGGGGATAGCGCGCACCGAAGGGTCGTACTGCTTCCCGGCTGAGATCGCGCACGGCGCTGTGCAGGACATCGTCAACCGGAAGATCGATTACATTTTCGTTCCGCACTTCAGGGACATGGAGAGCTATGAGGATGACGTGCATGCGAACTTCTGCCCGATAACCCAGTCCCTTCCGTATTACATCAAGAAGGCCTTCCCTGAAATCCCCGAAGAGAGGATACTCTCGCCGATCGTCAGCTTCAAGTACGGCAAGGCCAAGGCGCTCGAAGGCTTCCTTGATCTCGGGAAGATGATGGGAGTGCCCGAGAAGGACGTGCGCAGGGCGTTCGACATCGCTCTCGACAAGCAAAAGGATTTCTGGAACGCCTACACCGATCTCGGGAAAAAAGCCCTGAAGGAGGCCCGTGAGGCGGACAGGCCGGTCATCGCGATTCTGGGCCGCCCCTACAACGCGTTCACCAGGGACGCGAACATGGGAATCCCCCTGAAGTTCACCAGCCGCGGATACTCGGTCGTCCCGTTCGACATGCTGCCGATCGAGGACGTTTCGATATTCAAGAACATGTACTGGTACTACGGGCAGCAGGACATGAGGGCAAGCGTGATGCTGAAGCAGGAGGAGAACATCTATGTCACGTACATTACGAACTTTTCCTGCGCGCCCGACTCGTTCATGCTCCACTACGTCAAGTGGATCATGGGCACCAAGCCGTTTCTCGTGCTCGAGCTGGATTCACACTCGGCGGATGCGGGTATCGACACCAGGGTCGAGGCCTTCGTCGATATCATCGAGGGCTACCGTTCGAAGATAAGCTCGATGAAGGAGGAGCGTTTCGACAACGGCCTGCGCTTCATCAACAACGGCAAGGACCGTCTGCATCTGATCGACGAAAAGACCGGGAAGCGAATTGAGATTTTCGGCAACAAAAAGACCAAACTGCTTCTTTCAAATATGGGGCGCCTTTCCGCAGAATTGCTTGCGGCAGGCGCGAGGGCAACCGGGATCAACGCGGAAGCCATGCCGCTTCCGGACCGGTACACTCTCCAGCTCGCCCGCAGCCATATGTCGGGCAAGGAATGCCTGCCCTCTCAGCTCGTTCTCGGGAGCGCGCTCAAGTATTTCACCTCTGACAAATACCGGAAGGACGAGATATACCTTCTGTTCGTGCCGACCACGACCGGCCCATGCCGGACAGGGCAGTACTTCATATTCTATGAAAACCTTTTCAAGGACCTGCGCCTCGAAAACGTCGTTGTCATCACGCTTGAAGCCGACAATTCGTACAACGAGCTCGGGCCCAATTTCAGCAGGAACGCCTGGTGGGCCCTGACGGTCGCCGATTACATGAAGGACATCGAGACCTCGCTGCGCACCTGCGCCGTGGACCCGTCAGCTGCAATCGCGAAATACGACGAGCTCTGGCAGGAGCTCATCGATATTGCCGAAGTAGACACCTCGAAGGTCGTCCCCGCGCTCGAGAGGATAGCGGCCGAGGTGTCGAAAATCCCGCTGAAGCAGAAAATGGCCGATACCCCAAAAGTTCTCATCGTCGGCGAAATATACGTGCGCAGGGACGATTTCGCCGTGGACGAGCTCATCCAGCTCATGAGCAGACGGGGCATCATAGGCAAGGTTTCGGGCATCACCGAGTGGATTTATTACTGCGACCACACGCGCAGGCACGAGATCGAGAAACAGATCGACGTCAGCCCGTGGTACAGCAGCCGGTACTGGTCCGCGAAGAAGGACCTGTTCCTGTGGAAGCTCGAAGAGAAGTGGAAGCACGGCGTGGAGCGCAAGGTCAAGAACGCGCTCAAGTCCACCGAGCTCATCCCCGAGACACCGCATGACATGGAAGAGATCATGGGAAACTCCTACAGGCATTTCGTGACCGACGAGCTGCATTCCGAGATATCGATCTCGAGCGGCGTGGCCGCCACTGCCCTCATGGACGATTTCTCCGGAGTCATCAACATTTCGCCGTTCGCGTGCCTTATCGGCCGGGTCATCGAAGGGCTCATCACTCCGTGGGCGAGGGAAAGGCGCTTCCCGGTCATGTCAGTCGAGATCGACGGCGAGATACTCCCGCCGAACATCGTGAACAAGCTTGACATCTTCATGCTGAACGTCCTGCGCTTCAGGAGCAAGGTCGACAACCTCGATCTGGTGGACAAGGAAGGAGAGCAGGACCTTTCGCTCAACAGAAAGATCATCAAGGCATAAAGAAAACGCAAGGGGCCGCCGGGAGGCGGCCCCTTTAATTTCTCACTAAAAAACACAGTCCCACCTGCGGGTTTTCCGGGCGCGAAATGGGAGTTCCGCAACAGTTTTATTGTTTGACACGGAAAAGAGTGTCTTTGTGTAATTATTACTGAAGATCGACCGACGCGATCTGGTTATACGGAAAACTATTCAAGAGGTATGCAATGAAACGTATATGGTATTTGCTGATGCTGGCGCTGCTTGCGGCATTTTTTCCCCTGACCGCCTGCGATGACGGCGGCGATAAGAAGAGCGATTCATCGGTGGTAACGATCGCTCATACAGGAGTGGTGTATACCGGCGGTGATATAGGGGGCACTGATGATGGGCGCTACATGATGCTTTATCTTGCAAATGACATCGATAGATCAGGGACCATTGAGGCGATCAGGTTCAAGCGCGGGGAGGACATGATCGCAGAGTCGACATGTTCCGACATGAGCATAAATATCGGCCATACCTCTGCCACGAGCCTTGATGCGACTTTTAGCAATAATTATTCAGGATCACTGCAGACTGCGTTGGACCATGCTGCGATCATAGTGCCGGCCGGGGCTGCAGGGAATTTTTTTACATTCACGCTGTCAGAGCCTTTTATTTATAATGGTTCCGACAACCTTCGCAGCTGAGGCTTCGCAGTCAATCAAAGTTGTCGCACATGGCGCTGATCCGGCTTATAACGGCGTTTGTTTTGCGAATGATGTAAGTAATATTTCCGGAACGGCTATTGGATTTGTCGTTGATATCCAGCTTGTTTTCTCAAAGGAATAAAAATTAATCGAACAGCGCCCTGTATCTGCCTTTAAAAAAGTTACAGGGCTTGGTTTGCCCGCATAATCCATCAGCCCGGGCCGGCGTAATGCGCGTCAATAAGTCTCATATATCCTCAATCCCGGTGACATTCTTCAGCTTGTCCAATGTATTGAAAGAGATAATGTATTCAAGCCCGTTCCGGCGGATTATCTGCAGGTCTCCTTTTATCTGTTTGACCATCACCGTGACCATGGTAAGTCCCAGGGAATCCTTGCCGGGAAACTCAAAACCCGCGGGGAAGCCTACGCCGTTGTCCTTCACGGTCAATGAGTATCGGCGATCGCCGTTATTTTTCAGTCCTATGTACACCTCTCCGCTCTTCATATCCGGAAACGCGTGCCTCAATGAATTGGTCACCAGCTCGGTGACGATCTGCGAGCAGGGTATAGCGTAGTTTACGTCAAGATCAATATCTTCGGTATTATTTATCAGACTAATTTCCTGCCCGGGATGTTTGTACATTGTCCTGAGATCGGAGAGAAGGAGAGACAGGTGTTCTGAAAAATTGATCATTGAAAACATTTCATTCTGGTAGAGTCTTTCATGGATTATGGCCATCGAGTGAATGCGGCTGCCTACGTCCTTGATCAGCCAGCGGGCATTTTCGTCGACGATGTAGTTTTCCTGCAGGCTGATCATGCTGCAGATCACCTGCAGGTTGTTCTTCACGCGATGATGCAACTCCTTGAGCAGGACTTCTTTTTCGTTGAGCATTTGCTCGAGCAGTTCCTGGGTCCGCTTCAGGCTTGTCACGTCCTGCATGGTCCCCATGATCACCTCTACGGCGCCGTAATCATTGCGGATTACTTCCGCGTACTGGCATATGTATTTGACCCGGCCGTCAGGGGTGACGGCCTTGAATTCAAGCTCGCCGTTTTCCTCTCCTGCAATGAGGCCTTCCATTATTATTCTGTTGCGTTGCCGGTCTTCGGCTTGAACCATGGTAAGAATCCGCTCAAGTGTAAGATCATAATCCACTGGGACGCCGAATATGCGGTATATTTCATCGGACAATGTGAGTTTTTGAGCGCCGACATCCCATTCCCAGTGTCCCAGTCGGGCTATGCGCTGTGCCCGTGAGAGCAGCAGTTCGCTGCGCCTCAAGGCATCCTCCGTCACTTTTCTTTCGGCGATGTCGCGTTCCAGTTCACGGCTGATTTTTTCCAGGTCGAGCATTTTCTTTTCAAGTTTGCGGATCAGGGTCTCATTGTACATGCGGTAGTATGCGGTCTCGTTTTCAACCGCTATCCCCCGTGCAGCAGAACTTCCCGTCGGGGCAGTATCAAGCACCTCCTGTATTTCTGAAATGAATTTTTCGGGTGCAATCGGTTTGATGAGAAACCGGGCAGCGCCGAGGTCGAGGCCGAAGTCGGCGTCTTTTTTTTCCGTATAGGTGGCGGTATAGAAAACAAAAGGTATATCCTTGAGCTGTTCGTCTTTTTTCCATTCCCTGCACAGGGCGAACCCGTCCATTCCGGGCATGAGGATATCCGATATTATCAGGTCAGGCCTGTTTGAATGCGCTTTTTCGATGGCCTCCACGCCGTTGGAAGCTCTGACGACCTCGCAGCCGTGGCCGGACAACAATACCTCAAGCAGGTATAAATTCTCCAGATTGTCGTCTACAATGAGAATTTTTTTCATAAGCTGTCCTCCGTGAGGGAATGGCCAGTACTGTGACGCTTTTTCATTAATAATGGCGTCACAAGTATTTTTCAATTCTTTCCATAAAAGTCAAAGGATCAATGGGTTTCTCGATGTACCCCGTGCATCCCGCCTCTAAAGTTCGTTCACGGTCTCCGGTCATAGCATATGAGGTGACGGCCACGATCGGAACAGCATGCAGGGATTGATCCTTCCTCAATTCCCGGGCGACCGCGTATCCATCCAGGCCGGGGAGCTGAATGTCAAGAAGAATGAGGTCGGGAATTTTGTCTTTGGCCTGCTCGATTCCAGAGAACCCGTCGCGCGCCTGAGAGACGCTGTATCCGTTTTTTTCGAGAATGAAAGTCAGAAGATAAAGATTCTGCTCGTTGTCTTCGATGATGAGGATTTTTTTCATGAAAACACCTCGTCGTCAGTTCCGTCCGCGCTGCATGCGGGACGGGTTTTCACATTTTTGACTGCAATGGCAGCCGAAATGTAAAAACGCTTCCCTTGCCGGGTTCGCTTTTCACGCTGATTGTTCCACCGAGCATTTCAATCAGCTTTTTGCAGATTGAAAGTCCGAGTCCCGTTCCCTCGTGGCGTCGGGCGAGGCCGGTGTCGATCTGCCTGAAGGGAAGAAAGAGTTTATCTATTTCCGCGGCTTCTATCCCGGAACCGGTATCGCTGACCTTTGTTATAAGGCATGCCTTTTCAATTTTACATTCAACGCGGATGGTGCCGTGCTCGGTGAACTTGACCGCATTCCCGATGAGGTTGATCAGTACCTGTTCAATTCGTCGTCGGTCGCTTTTTATCATGCCCACTTCAGAATCAATGGCAGCTTCAAGCGCAAGGCCTTTCTTTTCAACCTGGGGAATCACGGTGCGCAGCGAGTTCTCGACTGCCGCCCTCATGTCAAATAGTTCGGATTTGATTTCAATCTCGCCGGCCTCGATCTTGGAAATATCGAGAATGTCGTTGATCAGGCTGAGAAGATGGTTCGCGCTTTTCTGCACCATCGAAAGCTGCTTTATCTGCTCGTTGTTGAGAGGTCCGGCAAGCCCCTGCAGGATGATTCCCGTAAATCCGATAATCGAGTTCAGGGGCGTGCGAAGTTCGTGGGACATCGTTGCAAGAAACGCCGACTTCAGTCGGTCGGCGTCCTGGGCCCGCTCCATGGCCTCGGCAAGCTCGGCGGTTCGTTCGACGATGCGCTGCTCCATCGCCTCATTGATTTCTTTAAGCTCGCGAGTCCGTATATTGACCTGCCGCTTCAGAATGAAACTACCGGCGAAACTTATGGTAAGAGCAATACCGGAAGCCAGTACAACTATCTTCAGCCATGAAGGAATCCTGAATGGAACTTCCTCGGAGGTCCATTTCTTCAGAGATTGATAATAAGCGGAGTTCGGATCATTTTTAATTTCAGTCATATGACTGTCGATCGCGTCCAGTAAATACCGGTGCGTGTCCTTTTTTGAGGCAAAAAAAAGCGAGGAAGGCTCGAATACGATCGCAGTATCCGCGAGGCCGTATTTTCTGGCATGGAGCGCTCCGTAAAACTGGTTGGTTATCCCGGCATCCGCATCTCCCCTGGAAAGGATTTCAAACATAGTTTTATAATCAGGGACCGAAACAATATTGATGTCGAGTCCGAATCCCCGGCTGAAGCGGTTAAATGCCTCCTGCTGTACCGATTTTTCCAGGACAATGATTTTCTTTCCGTTCAGGTCAAGTATCGACCGTATTCCGCTTTCCCTTCGCGCATACGCCTGATACCAGGATGAGAGCACCTCTACCTTGTGAAAAGAAAACTTTTTATCACGGTCGGCGGTATAGGCGACATCGGGCATGATGTCTATTTGTCCCTTTTCAAGACGGTTCAATCCTTCATCCCAGGTCCCTGGCACGTATTTAAGTTTCCAGTTTTCTTTTTCCGCTATAAATTCGATGATGTCGATAAAAATTCCGGCGGGCTTCCCGTTATCGGAAGTAAAAACTTTGGGTTCGTTTTCATAAATGCCGACGGAAACGAGCCGGCTCTCGGCTGACGAAGGATTTATGCCGGATAATATTATTATCGTAATTAAAATATATGACAGACATGGAGTTTGAGGTGATGTGTGAATGTCGGGCCCGGATTTATTGTGTGCATGCCTGTTTTTTATAATGAATCGTCGAACGTTATGTGAAAATTGATGAGCCGACTTCAGAATATAAATTTGTCTACTTCATAAATATTTTTATTGGTAATTTTCACTGTAAATAAAATTGTAAAGGATCAAAGTATTATCCACATTTTCAAAATTATTAAAAGAACTTTTATCATGGCTTTGATAAAAAATTTCATTTCTTTTAAGGTGAAACGCAATAATATACAGGGATCCTTTTTAATGGGCTGCGGTACAAAAATGTGCTATTCAGGCTTGTCGTGTTTTCGACGATCCAAACCTGAATTGATTCGATTACGACACCGGCAGTCTTTCGCGTCGATAGCGCGGGGCGTCTGACGTATCGGCAGAAATCTGATGCCGATCGGGTAACATCGGGTCCCGGATGTATATTTTTCTTGCAGATGGCGTCGTTTGGTATATAATTTAGTACAGTATAATCAATTTTCAATTCTGCAGAACAATCATGAAAAACTCGCCGAAAACCATACTGCTCGTGGAGGACGAAGCCCTTGTCGGAATTGCCGAATCTCAGGCATTGACAACGGAAGGATACGAAGTCATTCATGTTCTTTCCGGCGAGGAAGCAATAAGCTTTTTTCGCGAAAAAATGGGAACCGCGGATCTGATCCTGATGGATGTCGATCTGGGTGAAGGGATTGACGGTACGGTCGCAGCACAGGAGATTCTCAGGGACAATGATATTCCGGTGGTGTTCCTGTCATCTCACACCGAAAAGGAAATCCTTGAAAAGACTGAAAAGATAACCTCGTACGGTTATGTGGTCAAAAACACCGGTATTACCGTGCTGACTGCTTCGATAAAAATGGCCGCGAAGCTTCACGAAGCCCATCGCAGGCTGAAGGAGGACGAGCGGATCATTCGTGAAAGTGAAAAAAGATACCGCGCCACGTTTGAGACGACCGGCAGCGCCACGGTCGTTCTTCGGGAAGATACCATCATCAGCTTCGCGAACAGGGAGTTCGAGCGTCTTTCCGGCTACTCGAAGGAGGAGATCGAGGGGAAGATGAGCTGGACTGAATGGGTTGTGAAGGACGACCTGAACATAATGATGGAAAGGCACCGGAAGAGGAGGGAGGAAGGAAAGGAAATTCCGCGTGAGTACGAGTTCAGGTTCGTCAAGAAATCAAGCGAGGTCCGCAACATATTACTTCATGTGGACATGGTTCCCGGAACAACCGAGAGCATCGCATCGCTCGTTGATATAACGGACCTCAGGGCCAGCGAGGAGCGTTACCGCAAGCTCGCCGAAAACGCAGGAGAATCAATTGTCGTGGCGCAGGGACAAATGCTGAAATACGCAAATCCGATAACATGCAAGCTGACCGGGTTCAGCATGAATGAGATATATACGAAGCCGTTCATCGAGTTCATACATCCGGACGACAGAGCCAGGGTGGCCGAGAATTACCGGGCCAGGGCCGAGGGACGCCAGGCGCTTTCGAGCTACGAGTTCAGGATGCTCGCAAAAGACGGAAATTTCCGCTGGGTCGAGATAAACGTGGTCGAGATAACATGGGAGGGCGCTCCGGCGACCCTTAATTTTTTCAAGGATTTCACCGAGCGGAAACTGATGGAAGAGCAGCTGGAAAAATCCCTCATTGAAAAAGACCTGCTCATGAGGGAGCTTCAGCACCGGGTGAAGAACAACCTGAACGTCGTCTCGGGCCTTCTCGGTCTTGAGATGGACAAGCTGTCCGACGAACGCGGAAGGGAGGTTTTCAGGAACGCGCAGTCACGCATCAATTCGATGTCCGCCATATATGAACGACTGAACCGCTCCCCCGATTTCACGAGGGTTGACCTGGCGCCGTACGTGAGAGATCTCGCCGCCATGCTTGCCGAAACATATTCTCTGGACTCTGACAAGGTGCGGATCATCGCAGACATTCAGGAGGTGTGCCTCGATATGAAACGTGCGGTGCCGCTGGGTCTGATCATAAACGAACTTATAACAAACGCTATCAAGTATGCCTACCCGGAAGGCATTAAGGGCGATATCAGGATCGATCTTAAAGTTCGGGGTGATAAAATTGATCTTTCAGTTGGTGACAACGGAGTTGGTTTGCCTGACGGTTTTAATTTTCTCAAATCGGAAAGTATGGGACTGCATTTGATATGGATGCTGACCAACCAGATCTGCGGGGCTATAGAGTTCGCTCCAGGGCCCGGCACGAATGTGCTGCTATCCTTTCCTTTGCAGCCGGCAGATTCTCAGTCGAACGCATATCATCCTCGATGATAAGGAGGTATTGATATCGGATCAGGGCATGGAGTCTATCGTACCGGTAGAATTGCAATTCAACAAAAAAGGCCGCTTTTTCAAGCGGCCTTTTTGACTTATGCCGGATCGGTATTCTATCAATCCGAATCCTTGCCTGCGTACATCTTTTCGATTACGTCGGCGTATTTCTGCATGATGACCTTTCTTTTTACTTTCATTGTCGGCGTGAGTTCACCGCCGTCCTGGGTGAACTCCCTGGGCATGAGGGTGAACCGCTTGATTTTTTCGTAGTTGGCGAGCTCAACCGACTGCTTGTCTATCCTCTCGCTGTAGAATTTGATTATCTCGGGTTTTGCGACCAGTTCTTCGCGGCTGGAGTAGGCGATTCCGCTGTCCTTGGCGTATTTTTCCAGGGCCTCGAAGGAGGGAACGATCAGCGCCGAGATGTAGTTGCGCTTGTCGCCTATTGTGGCGATCTGCTCGATATAGTGGTCCATTCCGACCACGCCTTCGATATGCTGGGGCGCGATGTTCTTGCCCTGCGAGGTTATGATCAGGTCCTTGATCCTGTCGGTTATCCTGATGAAACCTTCCTCGTCGATGACGCCGACGTCACCGGTCTTGAGCCAGCCGTCTTTCGTGAATATCTCGGCTGTCGCCTCGGGCTTGTTGTAGTATCCCTTCATCAAATTTGGGCCCTTGATCTGGAGCTCTCCTTCGTCGGATACACGCATCTGGGTGCCGTATATCGCCTTGCCCACCGTGCCGAATTTATATTCGCGCGGCCTGTTGCAGGTCGACATCGGAGATGTTTCGGTGAGGCCGTATCCCTGGCAGACCAGCACGCCGCAGGCGAAGAAGAATTCCTCGATGTCCTTGGACAGGGCTGCGCCGCCCGCGGAGAAGAATTTTTTATAGCCGCCGACCACGTCGCGAAGCTTGCTCAGGACAAGCTTATCTGCAAGGGCGTGCTTTGCGGCAAGCAGCGGTCCGACGAACGCTTTGTCTTTCTTTTTGTAGGCGTATTTTTTCCCGGTCTCGAAGGCCCAGTTGAAAA
>ERZ795054.279-NODE-279-length-76776-cov-7.490335_pt1 | contig 76776 bp, 53 predicted proteins | sample MGYA00375138_ERZ795054 | MGnify/ENA primary metagenome ERZ795054 (study PRJEB30183, sample SAMN05720215) | anaerobic digester metagenome | isolation source: active sludge of municipal wastewater-treating anaerobic digesters | place: USA | collected 2014-12-23 ... | reverse complement strand
CGAAGCTGCGCCTCAAATCAACCATAGGGATCGAGGCCATATGAAAGAACTTCACATGACTGGTCGGTTTGAGGCGCAGCTTCGTTAGGCAAAGAGCAGAGGCGTGGTGGGAGCGTCGGGATCCCAATTACGCGGCGGTTTGCTGTTGATGGACGCGACGTCTTTGACTGAGACCTGATTACCGCGGGCCTTGGCGCTTTTGACCTGGAGATCGGCTGGTTTGGCGACCTGCTGGTGGATTCTCTGGTAAGGGGCCGGTTTGTATTTGATAAAGAGTTGTTCGGGGGTATCCGGCTCGAAAAAGAGGATTTTGGACTTGGGCGGGATGCAGAAATACTCCTTATCGAGGATGTAGCCCCCAAAGGCAAAGCGTTTCAGATAGGTCGCGTTGCGGTCGCTGTAGGCGACCGTGAAAATCCGATCGCGATCCGGGAGCCCGCAATAGACAAGATCAGGCCCGATAAAGAGTTTCTCGGGCAAATCGATGACCCGGTAATGGCCATCCTTGAAGAGCAGCAACAACCGGTCAAACTTGGTGCAGTCGATCTTGAATTCGTCTCCCGACACCTTGTAGCCAACGTAGCCCGACTCGCGATCATAAGACAGTTTGAAGGCTTTGAAGGCGACCTCGCGGGCGTCGATTTCATCATGGCGGCTCGACTTGGTTCTGCGGGGATATTGGGGGCCGTACTTTTCAAGCAAGGCTTCCAGGTGGGCGATGGCGAAACGAGTGAGGTTCTTCAAATTCTTGCGCGTTTCAGCCAGCTCGGCCTTGACCCGGTCCATCTCTTCCCGGTGCTGTTGGATGTCGAATAGGGAAATGCGACGAATCCGAACCGCCAGGAGGCGATCGATGTCGGGGGGCGTGAGTTCGCGGATCATTTGTTTCTGGAACGGCTTGAATCCGTCCTGAACGGCGGCGACCACCGCTTCGTTGGTTTTACACTGCTCGATCTTCTTGTAGATCCGCTCCTCGATGAAGATCCGCTCGAGCGTGCGAAAGTGGAGTTCATCCTGAAGGCGTCCTTCCTTGAGTTGGAGCTCGAGCTTGAGGAGATCCACCAATTGGCGGGTGTTTTCATGGAGGACCTCCGAGACGGTCAGTTCCACCGGTCGGTTGTTCCGAATCGTCACGATCCGGCTGGCGACGGACACTTCACAGTTGGTGAAGGCGTAGAGAGCGTCAATCAACTGGTCCGCACTCACCCCGGACGGGCATTTGACCTCGATTTCGACCTCGGCCGATGTGAAATCGTTGATGCTTCGGACCTTGATTTTTCCTTTGTGCGCCGCATCTTCGATGGATGCGATCAAGGAATCGGTGGTTGTTCCCGGGGGGATTTCCTTGATCACCACTGTGGATTCATCTTTGGGCTTGATCCGAGCCCGGACTTGGACGCTGCCTTTGCCGTCGGCGTATTCGCGGGCATCCATTAATCCGCCGGTTGGAAAGTCGGGCAGCAGTTTGAACGGCTGGTTCTTAAGAATTGCGATTTGTGCGGCGAGCAACTCGGGGAAGTTATGAGGCAAGAGTCGTGCCGACAATCCAACTGCAATCCCTTCGGTCCCAAGCATTAAGGATAATGGAAGCTTGGAGGGCAGGGCGACCGGTTCCTGGTTGCGCCCGTCATAACTGGGGACGAACGCGGTGATATCGTCGTTAAAGAGTTCCTCCCGGGCCAGGCTTGTCAGGCGGCATTCGATATACCGGGCGGCGGCGGGAGGATCTCCGGTAAAGATGTTGCCGAAGTTCCCTTGTCCCTCGATGAGATAACGTTTGTTGGCCAGGACCACCAGGGCCTCGTAAATAGAGGCATCGCCATGGGGATGGTACTGCATGCAATGCCCCACCACATTGGCGACCTTGATGAATCGGCCGTCGTCGTTCTTATGAATAGACCATAGAATTCGGCGCTGCACCGGTTTCAGGCCATCAGCGAGATTGGGGATGGCCCGGTCGCGGATGACGTAGGAGGCATACTCCAGAAAGCCGGTGTCAACCCGGCGATGGAGCGGACCGGAAATTTTGCCGGGTTCAAAGGGGCGATGGGCTGCGGTTCCCGTGATTTCTTCGGCGAGGATATGAGTTTCGCCGTTTTGCTTTGGCGGGTCTGCCGGGGTTGTCTGGTCTGTGAGGGCGGCGGGCATGGCGGCGGGGGACTCGACTGAGCTCGACAGCAAATCCATTTGGTTCGGATCGGTTGTATGTTTCTTGGTCATTTTGAATTCTCGCGGCCGGTTTTTATCATAGGGATTCGATGGTTTCAACCTGCGGGAATGGTGTAATTTTGATCGCCAACGGCATGATTTCTGCTTAATGAATGCAGAAAACGGTGGGCTTCGCCACGAGTGAACCCGCCGGTTTTTACATTTTGACCGCATGAAATTAAACCGTAATTCCAAGATCTGTTGGAAGCCTGTATCGAGGCTTTCGAGGGCGGCAGGGGCGTTTTTGGCGGGGGCATGGCTGGGTTTTAGCGCCGAAGGCGCGGTCGTGATCAATGAGATCCATTATCGACCGGATGTAAAGCCCGAGCGGGTGGAGTTCGTGGAGTGCTATAACACGGGGCCGGGTGCGGTGGACATGAGCGGATGGAGTCTTTCCGGGGCCATCAGCTACGTGGCGCCGGATGGCACACAGGTCGAGGAAGGGGGCTATATCGTGATTGCCGAGGATCCGGCCTCGCTGAAGGCCAAGTATGGCGCTGACGCGCTGGGGCCCTGGTCGGGTCGCCTGGCGAGCGAGGGCGAGAAGATCAATTTGAGGAATGCATCAGGTAAGATCGTGGATACCGTCAATTACGGCCAGGGATTTCCGTGGCCGGTGGTAGGGGACGCCCCGGGTTACTCGATCGAGTTGTTGCATCCGGATTTGGACAACTCACTGCCCTCGAGTTGGAGGGCATCGGTCAAAGTTTCCGGCGGCACGGTGACCAATCCCGTTCCGGAACCGACTGTGCTGATTCCAGCGGGCTCCGAATGGCGCTTTTTTCGGGGGACGACAGAGGCCTCTCAGCCCGTCAGTGCCTGGCGAAATCCCGGATTCAACGACGGAACCTGGGAACAAGGAGGGGCGCCGATCGGGTATGGTGAGAATTTTGTGCGCACGCGTCTGTCGGATATGCGCGGCAGTTTCTCGGGCGTCTGTCTGCGGCGCGCTTTTTCGATTGCATCGATCACCAATATCGGCAGCCTGGTTTTGGAGGCGCAATACGACGATGGATTCAGCGTGTGGATCAACGGGAAATTCGTGGCGGCCCGCAACCTGCCCGGAAATGAGTTGGCCTACGACGGATTGGCCTCGAGTGCCCGGGAGTCCTCCGAGTACGAACAGATTGTGGTGCTTGGAGCCGCGGCTTACCTGGTTCCTGGTGAAAACGTAGTCGCAATTCAGGCCTTCAACTCGTCGATCGGGCAAAGCTCGGATTTCTTTATCGATCTGGCGCTTCGAGGCGAGCCGCCCGGTTCCGGCCAGACCATGGAAGGCCGCGGGCCGACTCCTGGTTTGCGTAATTCAGTTTATACCGAGAACTTTTCACCGTTTTTCCTGAAGGTCGAACATGCTCCCGAGAGCCCGCGCACTGGCGATGAGGTCAGGATCAACGCGACTTTTGCCAATGCCCAATCCATCGCAACCGCTTGGCTTGAATACCAGGTGGTAGAACCCGGCCGGTACATCGAGCTCAAGGACGCTGCGTATCGCACAAACTGGGTTCGGCTTGACCTGAACGATCGGGGGGAGGACGGAGACGCGGTCGCGGGAGATGGCGTATTGGGCGCCACAATACCCGCGGGCATTCAGGTCCATCGCCGACTGGTTCGGTATCGGGTAGCCGCGGCGACGGCTAACGGGGTAGGGGTCCGGGTGCCTTACCCGGAGGATCCCCAACCCAACTTTGCCTATTTTGTTTACGATGGAGTGCCGGCATGGAACGGAGCCGTTCGGCCAGGGACAACCCCAGTCGAGACCTATGGCACGTCGGTGATGCGCCAGCTGCCGGTGTATCACTTGATCAGCAAACGGGATAGCGTGGAACACGCCACCTGGATCGATCGATACGGAGGAGATCTTTACAAATGGCAGGGGACCCTCGTCTACGATGGCAAAGTCTATGATCATGTCGGGTATCGGGCGCGGGGCGGGGTGTGGCGTTATGCCATGGGCAAGAACATGTGGAAGTTTGATTTCCTGCGCGGCCACGATTTTCAGGCCCGGAACGATTACGGCGAGAATTACTCCGCAAAATGGACCAAGCTGAATCTGGGGGCCTGCATTCAACAAGGGGATTACCAGCATCGTGGAGAGCAGGGGATGTTTGAGGCGGTCGGCTTCCAACTCTTTAATATGGCGGGACTGGAGGCGCCCTACACCCATTGGATTCAACTTCGCATCATTGACGACGCGGCGGAGTCCGATCCCCAAAACCAGTATGAAGGCGATTTCTGGGGGCTTTATCTTGCCATTGAACAGGAAGACGGCCGTTTTCTGGATGAACACAACCTGCCCGATGGCAATCTCTACAAGATGGAAGGAGGAACCGGTGAGCTCAACAACCAGGGCGTTTTGGCAGCGACCGACAAGTCGGATCTCAACCGGTTTATGTCGAGCTATCGATCCGGGAATGCCACCGACGATTGGTGGCGCGCGAATATGGATCTGCCCCGGTATTACAGCTATCGATCGATTGTCGAATGCATTCATCACTACGACATCGACGAAGGCGCCGGCAAGAATTACTTCTACTACCTGAATCCGGAGACCGGTTTGTGGTCAACCCACGCGTGGGATTTGGATCTGACCTGGGCCAATAGCATGTACGGCGGCGGAGAGTCGCCCTTTAAAAACCGCGTTTTGCCCCGTCCGGCTTTTGGCTTGGAATATCGGAATCGTCTCCGGGAAATTCGTGATCTGCTCTTTAATCCTGATCAGGCCGGTCAGTTGATCGATGAAATGGCCTCCATCATTTACGATTTCTCGGGCAATCCCTCTCCGGCCAACGCCGATCGCGCGATGTGGGACTATAATCCGGTGATGACTTCGGCCTATATCAATCCTTCCAAGGCGGGCCAGGGCCGGTTCTATCAAATTGCGCCCTCGAAAGACTTCCCCGGCATGGTTCAGCTCATGAAAAATTATGTGGTGTCCCGGGGCGCCTGGATCGACAATACGCTGCTGACGGATCCCTTGATTCCGGCGAGGCCAACGGTGGCGTTCACCGGCCCAACCCACTACCCCGCCAACCGGCTGACATTCCGGAGCTCGGCCTTTTCCGGGAATGGCGCCGGTTTTGCCGCCATGAAGTGGCGGCTGGCCGAAGTCTCGCCCGACGCACAGCCTGCTTTCAATCCCAGGGAACCTCGGAAATATGAGATCACTCCGGTCTGGGAATCCGCCGAAATCACCTCGTTTTCTGAGGACGTGGTTTTGCCAATGGGCGTGGTTCGCGTGGGCCATCATTATCGTCTGCGGGTAAGGATGAAAGACACGACGGGCCGCTGGAGTCATTGGTCGGATCCTGTTCCGTTCATCGCGGGGGAAGCGGAGCAAACCGAAATTCTTAAGGCCCACTTACGATTGACGGAACTCATGGTGGCGCCGTCCGACGGCGCCAAGTGGGAGTACCTGGAATTGATCAACACAAGCCCGGGCGTGACCCTGGATCTTGGAGGCGCGGTCTTTACCGAGGGGATCGAGTTTGCGTTCCCCTCCGGAACCCTGCTCGGACCTGGTCAACGCCTTCTGGTGGTCAAGGACGATCCGGCCAATGATTTTGCCGGATTCCGAAGCCGGTATGGATTGGATGCGTCCGTTTTGATCGTGGGCCCCTACGAAGGCAGTCTTGATAATAACGGCGAAAAGATCACTTTGAAAAGCGCGCTGGGCGGTGAGGAACTGATTTCATTCCGCTACCATCAGGGCCCCGGCTGGCCCTCCGCAACCGATGGCGCCGGACATTCCCTCGTGGTCGAGGCAATGGCCCTCGAGGAATCCCCCGCGGATGGATGGCTCGATTACCCGGGACGCTGGCGCGCCAGCGCTTATATCGGCGGTTCTCCTGGCGGCCCCGATGAAATGCCGGGTGTTTCATTGCTGATCAACGAAATCATGGCGCACACCGATTTCTCCGATCCGGCTTATCCGGATTACGACTCGAACGATTGGGTTGAAATCTATAATTCGGGTCAGTCCCCGGTGGATCTGGGGGACTCCTGGTTTCTAAGCGATGATCCCGCCGACTTGAAGAAATGGCGCATCCCCGGCGGCACCTTGAACGCAGGCTCCTGGGCAAGCTACGATGAAATCACCGGTTTTCATTCTCCCATTACCCATGGATTTGGGTTGAGCAAGGCCGGCGAAACCGTTTTACTGTCGCACCTGCCCGGCACGGGCAAGGATAGGGTTGTTGACGCTGTCAGCTACCCAGGCATGGATGGAGATCGTTCCTGCGGACGTTATCCCGATGGGAGAACCTGGCGGCTCGCCACCCTTCCAACCCGGGACGAGGCCAATACCTTGTCCGCAGCTGGCATTGTGTTTTCTGAAATCAGTTTCGATCCGGGCACTCAAGGCACGAACGAAGCGTTGCTAGAGTTTATCGAGTTGGTGAACGCGGGCAATTCCACTCAGAGCTTCTCGAACACGAATGGCCTGTGGCGAATCACTGGCGGCGTCTCGTTCGCTATTCCAAGAGACACCGTCCTCGCCCCCCGAGAGGTCTTGCTGCTGGTCAGTTTCGATCCGAACACCGATTCACTGTGGAACGAATTTCAGGCCTTTTACGGACCGATCAACGATCAAGTCCGTGTTCTGGGGCCTTTCTCCGGGCGCTTGGCCAACGAAGGGGATCGAATGACACTCGAGGTTCCGATGGCGGCCGATTCGCCGGATGAAAGCGCGGGTTGGGTGGTGGTGGATGAAATCATCTACACGCTGGGAACGCCTTGGCCGTCTCCAGCGAACGTCCCTGGACAATCGTTGCAGCGAAGCAGTGTGTCCGGAGCCGGATCGGATCCGTCCTCATGGCGATTCGATTCGGCAACGCCAGGCCGCTTTGTCACGGACTGGCCCGCGCCCAGCCTGGTGTTGTCCGATACCGTGAGGCTCGCATCCGATACCGTGCAGTTTAAAGTCATCGGCCAGAATGTGGCGCGTTTTGCTGTGGAATTCTCCACAGACCTGACGACCTGGGAGGAAATGACAGCCCAGGACTATACCGGGGCGAGCATGGATGTCCGTGTGACGCTGCCGCCAGCCGGCCGGACAGGATTCTATCGATTACGAGCGATTCAATGATTCCGTTCTTATCTCGTGGTGGCCAGGGAATTCTCCTGGTGTGTCTGCTGATCGCGGACTTGTCGGCGGCAGTCCGCATTCATGAATTCATGGCCATCAACCGGGGAGCGGTCGTCGATCCTTACGGTGGAAACGCGGATTGGTTTGAGCTCTACAACGATGGCACCTCCCGTGTGGACCTGTCCGACTACGGCATCAGTCTGGATCCATCCAAAACGAACCGCTGGCGGATTCCATCGGGCACGAGCCTCGCCGGCCGGAGTTTTCTGGTGGTATGGTGCGACGGTTCCCGTTCCCCTTCCGCGAAGGCCGGGGCGGTGCTCAATACCGGTCAGGCCCTCCCTGGCGAGGGTGGGGGAATTGCGTTGTTTTCGCCAGCGGGAGCTGCCTTGGATTCAGTCGAGTATGGTTTTCAGATCGAGGATGTTTCACTCGGATGGGTGCGCAACTCATGGGAACCTCTCTCCTCCGCCACTCCCGGCAAGGCCAACAGTCTCCCACGGGATGTTGATGCGCCGGCGGGGCTTCGATTCAATGAATGGCTGGCGGATCCGGCGTCCGGTTCGGATTGGTTCGAAATCCATAATCCCGGTCAGCGCCCGGTTAGTTTGGGGGGCTGCTGGTTAACCAATGCCACTCCCGTGGCGGGCGCCGCCCTGTTCCCCATCAGCAGGTTCAGCTACATCGACGCCGGCGGCTGGGTGCTTTTCTACGCGGATAAAAAAACGAATAGCGGTAAAAACCATGTTACGTTCAACTTAAGCAAAGCAGGAGGGATGCTGCTGCTCTATGATCCCGATGGGAAACCCGTCGATCAAGTGACCTACGATTCCCAGGAGGAGGATGTTTCCGAAGGCTGGCTGCCGGATGGCGGCGATCATCGAGTGCGCTTTCGCGATACCGTCACCCCCGGGCAGGCCAATTATCTGCTCATGACCAACCTCTGGATCAATGAGATCCTCGCTCATACAGATCCGCCTTGGGAAGATGCGATTGAGATTTACAATCCGAGCCCAGTTCGCATCGACATCAGCGGCTGGTTTCTCAGCAATGGCCCGAATCAACCCCAAAAATACCGTATTCCCGAAGGTTCGGTCTTGTTGCCCTATGGATTCACGGTTCTTTATGAATACCAATTTCGTGGCACCAATGACTTCACCTTCAATTCCGCCCACGGGGATGAGGTTGTTTTGAGTGAAACCGACGCCGAAGGCCGCCTGACGGGTTATCGCATCCAGGTAGAATTTGGTTCCACGGAAAATGGAGTATCCCTGGGGCGGTTTGAGACCAGTCAGGGAGTCGATTGGGTGGCGCAGACAACGCCGAGTTTTGGCGTGGCGAACCCAACGTCTTTATCGGATTTTCGCAAAGGAACCGGCCAGCCTAATCCCTATCCACGGATCGGGCCGGTTGTCATTAATGAGGTGATGTATCATCCGCCGGATGCCTGGGCCACCAACGAAACCGCGAATATGAACTACGAGTATGTGGAACTGCTGAATGTCGGGGCCTCATCCGTGGCGTTGTACGATCCCGAGCATCCCGAGAATACCTGGCGCGTGGAGGGTGAGATCCGTTGGTTTTTTCCGGAAAAAAACACGATTCGAGGTGGAGAGTATCTGATCCTTGTGGGTTTTGATCCTGAGCAGGATGCTCAATTAACCGCAAGCTTTCGAGCCCGTTATCCGCAACTCCCCAATGCAGCGCGCCTCCTGGGACCTTATGAGGGTCGGTTGAGCAACAGCGGAGGGCGTTTGTCCCTCTATAAACCGGATCCTCCCCAGGAGCCTCCGCATCCGGATGCCGGCTACATACCGTATATTCTCGTCGACCAGGTGCGGTTTCAGGATCAGTCGCCCTGGCCTGCATCGGCCGACGGCGGGGGCAACTCGTTGCAGCGCCGAGTGCCGGGCGACTACGGCGACGACGTGGTCAACTGGCTGGCGAATCTTCCCACACCCGGCCTGGACAATCGGATCGAGACATCCGACCAGGATGGCGACGGCATGCCCGATTCCTGGGAGCTTGCCCACAGTTTTAATCCTCAGGATTCTTCCGACGCCTTGCTGGACACCGATCTCGACGGGCTCGATAACTATGAGGAGTACCTTTGTGGCACCGATCCTCGACAGGCTGGCGATCATCTGGACTTCAGCGCCATTTTTGTGGAACCCGAGTGGATTGCCCTCCATTTTAGCGCGCGCGCACAACATACCTACACAGTGGAATATTGTGACGGCGGAAAAACCTGGCAATGGCGAAAGCTCATTGACTTGGGAGCGCGCCCGATCGACGAACCAGCGGTCCTTCAGGACCGCCTCACGCCCGAGGGGCGCGGACGGTTCTATCGATTGATCACCCCGCGTGTTCCTTAAGCGCGATATCCAGACAGTAATAAGAGATCAATACAAACCGAGTGATGAATGAAATGACTATCCAGACCACCTTCCAGGTGGTAAAGGCATGCAAAATGAGATCGATGAAAGTAATCGCGAGTTTACTGGTTGCCGGCTTTCTGGCCGCCCAACCGTTCGCATGGGGCGCCGTGCGCATGAACGAGATCCTGGCCAATAACGCCTCGCTGGCCGAAATCGACGGATCCACACCCGATTGGGTTGAGCTCTACAACGACTCAAACCAAGAGGTGGACCTTTCAGGATGGTCGTTCAACGGCCAACTTCAACAGCGCTGGCTGTTCCCAAGCCCAACCAAGATTCCCGCCCAGGGCTATCTCATCATTTACTTCAATAGCAGCGTCCCGGCCGGCGTGCGCCAGACCGGTTTCGGACTCAGCACCGACGGCGATGCCTTGAGCCTGCGTGACGCGAGTCAAGTCCTGGTCGATAGCCTCACGTTTGGCATGCAGATTCCCGACCGCTCGATTGGACGGATCGGCGCCCAAGCCGCCTGGACTCTGAACCAACCCACGCAGGGCGCCGCGAATGTGGCGGCCCAGCTGGGCAACCGTTCCGCCCTCGTCATTAATGAGTGGATGGCGTCTCCCGTCAGCGGCGACGACTGGTTTGAACTCTATAATCCCGAGTCCAATCCCGTCGACCTCAGCGGTCTCTTCCTAACGGATGATTTGACAAAACCCACCTTGTCCAAAATTTCGGCCTTGTGCTTTCTGGGCGTGGGACAAAACGCCTTTCAAAGGTTCTATGCCTCGGGCGAAACTAACCTGGGCCCGAACCATGTCGCCTTCAAGCTCTCCGCGGGTGGAGAAAACATCGGTCTTTACGCGTCCGCTTCCTCCAGAATCCAGAGCGTCGCCTTCGGCGCGCAACAGACCGGCATCTCCGAAGGCCGGCTCCCGGATGGCGCGGCGAATGTCGCCCGTTTTCCAGTGTCCTCGTCGCCGGGAAAAAGCAATTATCTGCCGCTGACCAGCGTCTGGATCAACGAGATCCTCTCGCATACCGATGAACCGATTGAAGATGCGATCGAACTTTACAATCCCGGAACCCAGCCGGTGAACATTGGTAACTGGTATCTGAGCGATGATGCCGATAATTTCATGAAGTACCGGATCCCATCGGGAACCTTGATTCCAGCGGGCCGTTTCATGGTGTTTTACCAATACCAGTTCAACGGGGCCGACGCTGCCGTTCCCTTCAGTCTCGATTCCGCGGAGGGCGATTCCGTTTTTCTGTCGGCCGTGGATGCCACGGGCAAGCTGACAGGATACCGCGCCGTCGCTCAATTTGGCCCGTTGCCGAATGCCGTCTCGGTCGGACGATTTGAAACCTCAGTCGGCGTTGAATACCCCATCCTTACGAAACCCACGTTCGGTGTCGATAATCCTGCTTCCCTGGCCGAGTTCCGCCAAGGCTCCGGAGCCGCCAATACCGCTCCCACCATCGGTCCCGTGGTTATCTCCGAAATCATGTATCACCCCCCGTCTCTCACCCCCGGCGTCGATAATACCCAGGAGGAATACATCGAGCTCTGCAACCTGTCCCCCCAAACCGTTCCGCTGTTCGACCTTGAGTATCCCACGAACCTTTGGCGGCTTCGCGGCGGAATCAGTTTCGACTTTCCCCAAATGTCCCTCTCGTCCGGCCAAGTCCTCCTTATTGTAGCCTTCGATGTCGAGGATGATGCCAAACTCGAAGCGTTCCGCGCCAAATACCAGATCCCCGCAAACACCATCGTCCTCGGGCCGTTCCAGGGCAAATTGGGAAATGCCGATGACACTGTCCGTCTCCAAAAACCCGATCCCATTCAGGGACAAGGCCACGCCAATATGGGCATGATCCCCTATGTCACAGTTGAGGAAATGCATTACTTGGATGCCGCTCCCTGGCCGCCCCAAGCCGACGGGGCGGGTTTTTCCCTGCAACGCCTCCCGCTCGACGGTTACTGTAATGAACCCAGGAACTGGCAGGCCCTGGCCCCTAAACCCGGTCATGTCGAGGGCCTGCCAAACGGGGACTCCGATCAGGACGGCATGCCTGATGCCTGGGAAATCGCTTATGGATTGAATCCCCAGAATCCCTCTGACGCCACTCTCGACTCCGATCAGGATGGACTTACCAACCTGCAGGAATATTCCTGCGGCACCTTGCCCAATTCCGCGTCCAGTGTCCTGAAACTCGAGGTCTCCCGAGCCGAAACCGCAAGCATCCAGCTCCTTTTCAATTCTGCCCCTGATAAGACTTATACCCTCGAATACATCGAGTCTCTTCCCGCAGCGGGCTCATGGCTGGTTCTCACCAACATTCCCGCTCGCAGTTCGGTCGAGACTCTCAAGATCGTGGATGCTCCACCGGCAGCCCATACCCGATGGTATCGGCTGATCACCCCGGCCCGCCCATAATTGCCGATCCGAAGGCCGGGCCATGATCCCATGCGTCTCCATCATCATCCCGGCCTTCAACGAACAAGAATCTCTCCCCCATACCCTGTCCGCTGTCGAAAAGGCACTGACTGTCTTTCAGGAATATCATTGGGCCGCCGAGATCATCGTTTGCGATAACAACTCCTCTGATGCCACCACCGCCCTTGCGCGAGAGGCCGGCGCCAAGGTGGTCTTTGAACCCGTCAACCAGATTTCCCGCGCCCGAAATCGCGGCGCTTCGATCGCCTCAGGGAATTGGCTCGTCTTTGTGGATGCCGACTCTCTTCCCTCCCCGGAGCTCTTTCGTGACATGTATCATGCCATGACCGCGCCCGATATCCTCGGCGGAGGTGCCACTCTCTCCATGGGACCGTTGCCTTTTCATGCAAAAATCTGCCTCCATGGCTGGAACCTCCTCAGCAGGATCAACCGCTGGATGGCCGGTTCCTTCATCTTCTGTCAGACTCAAGCCTTTCAAGCCCTGAACGGCTTCAGTCCAGAACTCTATGCCTCCGAAGAGATTGACTTCAGCCGTCGATTGAAAAAACTCGCCGCCACCAGCAAGCAAAATGTGGTCATCCTCCATCGTCATCCCCTCCAAACCTCCTCCCGTAAACTGCATCTCTACGGCTCTCGTGAGATCGTTCGATTCATCTTCCTGCTGTCCACTCAAGGTCGCAAAGCCCTCAAAAGCCCGTCAGCCTGTTTCCCTTGGTACGATGGACGACGATAGAATCCCACCCCCAGGATATCCTCCTCCGGCATGTGAGATTATCCTGATCATCGGGCTTCCCGGCAAAAAAAAAGAGCGGCCACCTCCCAGCAACCGCTCTTATTGCAATACTGTTAGAACCAAGCTACGCAAACGCCCTTTGCCGACGTCTCCCCATCGCGCTCCCCCACTCACCAACACCTCCCTGTCTCCCTTCAACACCCCATCCCCAAACTTAGACTTCAGTATCGCGTAATAGAATTACATGTTAATTAGCACTTGTTATGCCAAAACAAATTGAATATTGCTATATCATTAATCACAAGTATTTTATAAAAACTGACTCCCTGGGTTTTTCTCTGCGAAGCCGTATGGGTGCAATGTGTATGCAATGAAAAATCCTGAGAATGCAGTCCGCTAGTTCAACGGCCCATGCCCGGCAGTGGAGGCAGTGGGTTTGTTGTCGATCTCGGCTGAGGGAGAGGAGGAGGTTTTTGCTGGCTCGTTGACGGCATAAATCCGGGAGTTGCGGAATTCGTAAAACCGGCTGGCAGGGGGGGCAGTTGGGCCGCATATTTTCTGAGTTGGGTTTGTTCATTGGGGGCCAACCGGGTCCACTGTTCCGCCATGCGCAGATAACGTTCCTGCTGTTCGGGTGGCAGTTCGGAAATGATACTGACAGACTTCATCAATCCCTGGCGTTGGGGGGCAGTCATCCGTTGCCAGGTCATCAGGGCCGTCTCGGTCTGCTGACGTGATGCCTGATCCATTAGGCCGAGGATTCGTTGTTTTTCGGTTTCTGTGAGATCGAAAAACTGGTGAAAGCTCTTGAGGATCTTTTCTTTTTCTGCGACCGATAATGGGGTTCGGGGCGTTGTGTGCGGGGGAGAGACGTAAGGGCGTGAAGGAACGGACGTGGCTGAAGTCCTTTGTGTGGCAGGGATGTATCCGGGCGATCCCTGGGGGTAATACTCGGCAAGAACGGCCTGTTGAAAATTGGTGGGGAGTTGATCCCATCGGTGGAGGCGGTCTTCGAGTTGATTTTTCTCATCGGGCGCGAGTTTGGCGAGGTGAATATGGCGCTCCCCCGGGGGGAGTTTCATGAGCGTCAGCAATCGCCATTTGAGCTGGGTGGCCTGCAGTCGCAATTCGCGTTGCCGGGGATCCAGAGCCTCATATTCCTGAAGTTTTGCGAGAATCTGCTGCCGTCGGGATTCCGATTTATCTGCCAGGGCGAGGGCGCGTTGCTCGGGCGTTTTATGAAGCAGTTCCTGGAAGAAATCCACCGGTGACGTTGCGGCGGGAACAGCATTGGCTTGGGGATGGCTGAGATGAACTCGATCGGTCTCCGCGGCATGAGTCATCCATCCGTGGCACAGGAGACAAAGGAAACAGCTCCAAAATCCTGTGCTTTTTGTGAGGCTCGCAAGGATGGGGGCTGGCGACGATAGCATAATTTATTGCAGGGCAATTAACAGGGACATGTCAGCGTGGTCGGTCAAGGCCTCGTTGTCGGAACGGGTCGCCATGGGGTCGGTCACACTGAGCCGGTGGATGGTCTCGAAGTCGTTGATCGTTTCGGGGGAACTGCGGGCGATGAGTTGGGAGAGGGTGGACAGGTTGCGAGCCATTTCCATTCGAGCCTGCTGTTGCTGCTGATAGAGGATCCAGCCGCCAAAACCCAAAGCCAGGCCTGCGACAGCGGTGGCACGAATCCAGTTGTGGGGCATGATCCATGACAGCCATCGACTCCATCGACGGGACTGATGGAGGATCGGCTGTTGACTTGCCGCCATGAGGACGCGGTGGGTAAAATTGGATGAAACCGGTATTTTGGGCAGTTGACGCAGAGCTTGGTTCAGACGGTAATCCAGTTCAAAGTCTTCCCGCTGTTCCGGGTGCTCGGCAAGCATCTTCCGCCAATGATCCAGTTCGTCGGGGGTCGGCTCCTGGTGGAGACCCATATCGCTCCAGGATTTGAAGTTCTGACCTTTCATACCTAATTTTTGAAAAACCGGGGGTTGGATAAAGTTGCATCCGACCTTCAGCGGGGTGCTGGGCTGTCATTCATTCGTTCTCGGGTGGAGTCGAGTGCCAGAGACCGGTGCGGAGATAGGGTTTCAGGCGTTGTTTAAGCGTTTCGCGTCCCCGATGAATGAGCGATTTGGTGGCCGAAAGGGAGCACTTAAGGACTTTGGCGATTTCCTCATAAGGCATCTCCTTTTCCTGATAGAGCAGAATTGCGGTTCGTTGTTTTTCGGGCAGGTCCCGCAGGGCCTCCTGGACCTTGAGGTAAAGTTCGTTTTCGAGGAGATGATCGGTCGCCGAACGGACCTTGAGATCCTCGTGCTGGCGGGCGGGCATATCTTCCGTCTCCCCGTGTGGCTCGTCCAGAGATTCCGCCGGGTGGCGGGAACGCCTGCGGATTTCATTCAGGGATAGGTTTCGGGCAATCGTGTACAACCAGGTCGAAAACTTCGCTGAATGCTCGTAACGGCCCGCGGACCGAAAAACCTGGATGAACACGCTTTGAGCGAGGTCTTCGGCTTCGGTCGGATCGGGCACCGTTCGATAAACCAGGTTGAGGACGGGAAGCTTGTACTTTTCCACCAACGCCTCAAAAGCGGCCATATCTCCCTGCTTGACCCGCAGCATGAGCTCTGCGTCTGGATCGGATGCGCCTGGCATGGGGGCCGACGGTAACAAAAATCCTTTTCCGGACAAGGGAATATTTTTATCGCGCGTCGAGAAACAGCCCGGCTTCTTATCCCCCAGAAACAGCGCCGCAACCGCGCTTGCCACCGGCCGGAATTCGATCAAAATTACTCCGCATGCCGGACCTGAGACAACGGATTAAGGACAACGCGGCCAAGAGACTGATCTTGCCGCCCGACTCCCATCCCTCAAAGGAAATCAGCCGCTATAAGAATTTTCTGAAGGTGGAAACACATCGTTTGAAGATTCTTCACAGGGGAGGGGAGGGGGGGCGTTCGATTTGTCAGGCGCGGGCGGTTGTTCTGGATGTTCTGATCCAACATCTGGTGCGGGCCGTGCTGCCGGATCAACCGCGGAACGAGGCGGGTGCGCCGGTCGCCCTCGCGCTGGTGGCCCTGGGCGGTTATGGGCGGGGAGAACTGAATCCGTGCAGCGATCTGGACATCATGTTCCTTCACGACGGCAAGTGCGTCTCGGGGGGCAAGCCCAATGTGTGCCTGGACGCCTTGATGAATGGCGTGCTGTACCCATTGTGGGACATCGGTCTGAAGGTGGGCCATTCGGTGCGCAGCATCTCCGAATGCGTAAAAATCGCCAACACCGACATGCAGTCGAAGACCTCGCTCATCGAGGCGCGTCTGATTCAGGGGCATCCGGGCCTGTTTCAGGAGATGCGGAAGACGGTCGAAGCCCGGTGTGTCCGGGGGATGGAGGATGAATACATCGCATCGCGACTGGCCGACCAGGATGCGCGCCGGGCGAAATTTGGCAACTCCGCGTGCATGCAGGAGCCCAACATCAAGAACGGATGCGGCGGGCTGCGTGATTTCCAAAATCTGATTTGGATGGCTTATTTCAAATACCGTGTTCGCTCGCTGGCCGATCTCGAGGCCCGAGGGCAGTTGAGCGGTCAGGAACGCGTGCAATTGGAGGAAGCCTACGATTTCCTGCTGCGCGTCCGCACGGAGTTGCATTACTTGGTGGGCCGTCCCACCGATACGCTCACAAAAAACGTCCAGCCAACGGTCGCCAACAACCTCCGATTCAATGACCGCTCCATCATCCGGCGCCTCGAGGCCTTCATGCGGGTGCTCTACACTCATTCGCGGGACATTTACCTGATCACTCGCACGCTCGAACAGCGCCTGGCCTTGAAGTCGAGCCCGATGCCCCGTCTCTCCCTCCGGCGGCTGTTCGGTCGTGACACCTCCTCCATGCCCCCGGTCTTGCATGACGGATTCCTGTTTCGTAACGGCGAGATTCATCCCGGATCCTCCGAGGTTTTTCGCGAGCAACCGCGGCGTTTGATGCGGGTCTTTCTTTATGCCCAACAACGGGAGCTCAGGTTGAATCCTGATTTGGCCCAATTGATGCGCAACGAGCTTCAGTGGGTGACCCGCGAGTTCCTCTACGATTCCCACGTTCGCGAAACCTTCCTTGAAATCCTTGACCAACGCGGCGATGTCTCCACTGTCCTGCGTCCCATGCACGAGACCGGCCTCCTCGGCAGATACCTGCCCGAGTTTGGCCGCCTCACTTGCCTGGTCCAGCACGAGTTTTATCACCGATATACGGCCGATGAGCACACCCTGGTCTGTCTGGAAAAGCTGGACCAGGTTTGGAATGCCAGCGCGCCGCCCTATCAGCATTTCTCCGAGTTGTTCAAGAAGATCGAGCATTCTGCCGTGCTCTATCTCTCTCTGTTGCTCCATGATTCAGGCCGGGCCACCCGCGACCGGCGGCATACCGATGGCAGCCTGCGGATGGCCCAACGCATCGCCAAACGGCTCAACCTCGATCCCGTCAACTCCCAGATCCTGCGATTCCTGATCGAGAACCATCTGAGCATGATCCAGATCTCACAGCGCCGTGATCTCGAAGATCCCAATGTCACCCGCAAATTCGCCGAGCAGGTTAGAAATCCGGAAAACCTCCGGCTGCTTATGCTCCACACCTTTGCCGACTCCATGGGAACCGGGGAGGAGGTCTGGACTGATTTCAAGGAATCCCTCCTCTGGACCCTCTACGATCGCACCCTGCATTGGCTCGAGGGCACTGCTGATCTGGGACGCGAGCATGAGAAGCAACGAAACCTCCTGGCCAACAGCGTTCGCAAAATGCTGCCCCGCTTTGTGGGCGAGGATGAGCTGGAATCCCATTTCTCCAACCTTCCCCCCCGCTATTTCCAAGTGCATTCCGCCCAGGAAGTCCTCGCCGATCTCATCCTGGTCAACCGATTTATGCAGGTCCAGTGCGCTTTGGATCGCAATGGCCTGGAGCCGGTCACCGCCTGGCAGGATGAGCCGGATCGCGGCTATGCCGCGGTCAGCATTTGCACCTGGGATCGTCCAGGACTCTTCAGCCAGTTCGCCGGCACGCTCACCGCGGCCGACATGAACATTCACAGCGCCAAAATCTTTTCCCGCACCGACGGCCTCATCATCGACTCGTTTTTTGTCACCGACGCGCGGACGGGCGCCCTTCCCGGAATTGAAGCGCGAGAAAAATTCGACCAACTCCTCCGCCGGATTGTCGCCGGCGCCGCCGAACTCGGGCCGCTTCTCGAGAGCCTGAAACAAAAACAGGAGGCCCAGTCCGCCCCCGAATCCGAGATGCTCCCGCCCCAGATCCGGTTCGATAATGCGGCATCGGAATCCCACACGGTCATCGATCTCGAAACCCGCGACCGAGTGGGCCTGCTGCACACCATCGCCAGCACACTGAGCGAACTCGGATTAAACATCGCCCTGGCCAAGATCTGCACGGAAAAAGGCGCTGCCCTGGACAGTTTTTATGTGACCCGTGTTGCCGACGGCAAAATCCTGGATGCTCAACTCCAGGAAACCATCCGATTCCAGCTCATCCGAGCCATCCTCGCCCTGGACGCCTGACGATCACGACGACTTCGACGCGGTGGCCAGGGCTGTCCGACCGGCTGCAATCACCTCCAGGATCGCATCCACATCAAAAACGCAGCCTCCCCACGGGCCTCCCCCGATTTGCTGAAGCGCCGCCCATAATCGCGTATCGTCCGGCAAATGGGATGAGGGCGATAGTTCGGGATGAGGCGACCGTTGTTGCAGCACCGAGGCGCCCTCCTCGGGACTGTAATCCCGGCCCGGCTCGCCCACCATATCGATCCGACCCTCCAATTGGATCCGGTCGATCCGGATTCGAATCCGGTCCCCGTCTCGCAACTTGCCGATGGGGCCTCCCGCCAGGGCTTCCGGGCCTACATGTCCGATGCAGGCCCCGGTCGAGACCCCCGAAAACCTGGCATCAGTGATTAAAGCGACCTTTTTCCCCCAGGGAAGATGCTTCAAAGCCGCCGTTAGTTGATAGGTCTCTTCCATCCCGGAACCCAAGGGTCCGCAACCGATCAACACCATGATGTCGTCTTCCTGGATTTTTCCCTCCTTGATGGCCGCAATGGCCGCCGCCTCCCGGGTGAACACTTTCACCGGCCCTTCCCGGCGATAAATTCCATCCGCATCCAGGACCGATGGATCCATGGCGGTGCTTTTTACCAAGGAACCTTCCGGGGCGAGATTACCTTGCAGAAAGGTCACCGTGCTGGTCAGCCCCTTGACGCGCGCCTTTTCCGGACTGCTGATCACTTCATCAGCGGAAATATGGTCCAGGTCCTGTAGCAACTCCCGAAAGCGCCGCCGTCTCTCGGAGTATTCCCATTCCCGAAGGATTTCCTCCCAGGTCTGACCGGTGACCGTCAAGGCTGAGAGATCCAGGAGTCCAAGATTCCGCAAATGCAGCATCACCTCCGGAACTCCACCCGCCAGGTAGACTCGAACCGTCGGATGATGGGTTGGACCGTTGGGCAGGACATCCACCAAACGCGGAACGGAACGATTGATGGTTACCCAGTCTTCCACTGTCGGCCGAGGCAATCCCGCGGCATGCGCAATGGCCGGAATGTGGAGCACCAGGTTGGTCGAGCCTCCGAACGCCGCGTGCACCACCATGCTGTTCCGAATACTGGCCGATGTCACCAGATCGCGCGCCGTGATTCCCCTTTGTTCCAGCCCGATTAAAGCCCGGGCTGCGCGCTGGGCATTCTCGATCCATACCGCCTGTCCGGAGGGGGCAAGGGCCGAATGCACCGGGCTCAAACCCAGGGCTTCCGACACGACCTGCGACGTGGCGGCCGTCCCCAGAAACTGGCATCCGCCCCCGGGGCTGGCACAGGTTCTGCATCCCAATTCCGACGCTTCATCCAGGGTAATCCTGCCATGAGCAAACCGGGCGCCCAAGGATTGAATGGTTCCGGCGTCTTCGCCTTTTTCCGGCGGCAACATGACTCCGCCGGGCACGAGCGCCACCGGCAGATCTCGCATGGATGCCAACGCCATCATCATGGCCGGGAGTCCTTTGTCGCAGGTGGCCACTCCCATGATGCCGCGCCGGATTGGCAGCGAACGCATTAAACGGCGCAAAACCTGGGCGGCATCATTGCGGTAGGCCAGACTATCCATCATGCCCGGAGTGCCCTGGGTGCGGCCATCGCATGGATCGGAACAATAGACTGAGAATGGAATGGCGCCTTGCTCACGGATTGTCCGCGCAGCCGCCTCCACCAGCAGCCCGATTTCCCAGTGGCCCGTGTGGTAACCCAGGGCGATCGGTTGTCCATCCGAGCCCCGCAATCCCCCCAACGTGCTCGCAATGAGAAAAACCTTGCGGCCGAGTTCCTCGGGGCGCCACCCCATGCCGGCGTCTTGGCTTAGTCCAAACAGATCGCCACTGGGTCGCTTCACCAACATCTCGGGCGTCAAAGGCAACCGCCCCGCAGGCCCACGGGCCTGGGTGCGGATTCGAAATGTTTCGGCGGTCGATGCTGCGTCAATCGGTTGGGTCATAATTTCTGAACCTGACATTTTTGGCCGCCACTCACAATTGCAAACCACAGCTTGTGATAACGCTCGACGGGTGGCGGAGATTATCTCTACAATCCCGGCCCTGTTTATGACGTCCGCGATCCTGGTTGCTGCCGGCCGTGGCACCCGCATGGGAGCCAACGTGGAAAAGGTCTTTCTTGAAGTCGCCGGCCAGCCCTTGATCGCTCACACCTGGAGACGGTTCGATCTTGCTGTCCGCATCGATGAAGTCATCCTGGTCGTGCGCCCGGCTGCCGAGGATCTATTCCGGCAACTGGCCAGCCGATTCGGTTTCCAAAAGCCTTATCGCTTCGCCCCCGGGGGAGATCAACGCCAGGAGTCGGTCTGGAACGGTCTCCAGGCCGTGTCTCCAGAGACCCGCCTCGTGGCCATTCATGATGGCGCGCGCCCTTGCGTCTCGGACGACCTCATCGCCGCCACCCTGGACGCGGCCGCCGAAATCGGCGCCGCCGTCGCCGCCCAGCGGATCTCCGACACCATCAAGGAGAGCGCCGATGGCCGCTTCATCACCCGGAATGTGGACCGCTCGCGCTTGTGGAGTGTCCAAACCCCTCAGGCATTCCAGATCGCCATCATCCGTCGCGCCCTGGCCGAGGTGCGATCGCGCGGCCTCTCCGTGACCGATGATACCGCCGCGTGCGAATTCATCGGCCAGCCGGTCAAACTGGTCGAATCACGACATCCAAATCCTAAAGCCACCACTCCGGCCGATCTCGATTATATCAGCCTCTTGTTACAGAAATCATGAAAGGACTCCCATGCCGAATCCCATCCGCAAAATTGGATCGTTCTTCAGTCGTTCCCTCGGAACCTGGTGTTTCCTTGTCGTTTTGTTGTGTCTTGCCGGCTGTATGACCATGCGCTGGCAGTATCCCGCCACGTCCCAGGTCGAGCAGGTGGATGATTACCACGGTGTCAAAGTCCATGATCCTTACCGATGGCTCGAAGATGCCAACAGCCCCAAAACTCGCGAGTGGATCGAGGCCCAAAACCGGCTGACGTTTGATTACCTCGGCAAGATTCCCAGCCGCCAACCGATTCGAGACCGCCTGACAAAACTCTGGAACTACGAGCGTTTCAGCCCGCCTGTGCGCTATGGGGAACGCTATTTCTTCTCCAAAAATGACGGCTTGCAGAACCAGAGCGTCCTTTACACGGTCCAATCCCTCGAGGACACGCCCGTCGTCCTGCTCGATCCAAACCAACTCTCCTCCGACGGCACCGTCGCCCTGTCCGGGACCGCGATCAGTGATGATGGCCGCCTGCTGGCCTACGGGCTGGCCAAATCCGGTTCCGACTGGCAGGAGTGGCACGTCAGGGATGTGGCCGCCGGCAAAGACCTGTCTGATCACCTGCGTTGGATCAAATTCTCCGGGGCCTCCTGGCGCCGGGATGGCCATGGTTTTTACTACAGTCGTTATGATGAACCCTCTGAAACCAACAAATATCAGGCGGTGAACTATTTTCAAAAACTCTATTTCCATCGCCTCAACACTCCCCAATCCGAGGATCGGTTGGTGTATCACCGCCCCGACCAGAAAACTTGGGGCTTCGGAGGTTATGTGACCGAAGACGACCATTATCTCATCATCACGGCGACCGATGGCACCGATACCCGGAACCGGGTTTTCTACTTGGACCTTCAGGATCCGCAGGGGCGTGTGGCCGAACTGTTGACCGATTTTGACGCCTCCTATGAGTTCATCGGGAACGACGGGACCCTCTTCTGGTTTCTGACCGACCTGAAGGCGCCTCGCGGACGCGTCATCGCGATCGATATTCGACAGCCTCAACGCGATCATTGGAAGGAACTCATCCCGGAACACCGCGATGCCTTGAAGGGGGTCAATGTGATTCAAGACCAGTTTGTTGCCATCTACCTGAAAGACGCCTGCACCCAGGTTCGAATGTTCGATCTAGAGGGCCGTCCCCTGCAGGAATTGGCGCTGCCCGGCTTGGGATCGGCTGGCGGCTTCGGCGGGAAGCGTAAAGACACCGAAACCTTCTATTCCTACACCAGCTTTACTACTCCCGGATCGATTTATCATCACGACTTCAAGTCCAGCCGTTCCACCCTCTGGAAAGCACCGCGGGTCGATTTCCAAGGAACCAACTTCGACATCCGGCAGGTTTTCTATAAAAGCAAGGACGGCACCGAGGTGCCCATCTTCATTGTGCACCGCAAGGGTCATCAACTCGATGGATCCCATCCCACTTACCTTTATGGATATGGAGGATTCAACATCAGCATGACACCCGGTTTTTCCGTCCCCATCGCCGTTTGGCTCGAAATGGGAGGGGTCTATGCCATGGCCAACCTGCGCGGGGGTGGTGAATACGGCGAGGAATGGCACCAGGCCGGCATGAAACTCAAGAAACAAAATGTCTTCGACGACTTCATCGCCGCGGCTGAGTTTTTGATTGCTCAAGGCTACACCCGATCTGAGAAACTGGCCATCGGCGGCGGCAGCAACGGGGGATTACTCGTCGGTGCGGCCATCACCCAGCGTCCGGACCTCTTTGGGGCCGCGCTGCCCGCGGTGGGTGTAATGGACATGTTGCGTTTCCATAAGTTTACCATCGGTTGGGCCTGGACTTCGGACTATGGTTCCGCCGATAATCCCGAGGAATTCAAGGCATTATACGCCTATTCGCCGCTGCATAACCTCCGCCCGGGAACCGGTTACCCCGCCACCCTGATCACAACGGCGGATCACGATGACCGCGTGGTCCCCGCCCACAGCTTCAAGTTTGCCGCCGCAATCCAAGCCGCCCAGGCCGGCCCTAAACCCGTTCTCATCCGCATCGAAACCAAGGCCGGCCACGGCGCCGGAAAACCGACCTCCAAACTGATCGAAGAAGCCGCCGACCGCTGGGCGTTCCTGGACAAAGAACTGGAAATGCGCGTCCCCAAAAACTTTGAAACGAAAAAGAACCGGCGATAAAGGGCCAGCCTAAAACCGCGAATAAGACACTCCGAAAAATCGAACCGCGCAGTTCCGTTAGAAACGTTCCACCAGTTTGTTGATTAAAAAGGTGCTTTCCCTCATTGCCTGACCGCAAAAAGGACCGAACCAGGCCGCAATCTCGCGAAATTCACGGCAGAACTCCGTGGTTTCCTCCTGTTCCAACAATCCGCAGGCCTCGCTCACGGCCGCCGCAAACTCGCCAAGCAACGCCCGGCGCTCTGGCGATGCGGTAATAATGTCCCCATAAAGCGCGGGATCCTGGGCGAACAAACGACCGACCATCGCCAACTCCAGCCGATAAATCGGGCTTGAAAACTCGAGGGTCCTCCCCAGGTTCACCTTTCGCTGCGCCAGAAAACGGCCAAACGCAAATGTCGCGAAATGCCGCAATCCTTGCATCAGATCCATCAGCTCATCATGTTCGGACGCGTCCAAACGCGCCACAATGCCACCCCAGGCCGATAACTGGTCCACCAACCACTGCGACGCCTCGGAATCGCGGCCGGGCGTGGCCACAACAATCTGCTTGTCCATGCTTGAGGTCGATGGGCCGAACAAAGGGTGAAGCCCAACGACCGGTCCGGGATGGGCTTCGAGCATGGCCCGAAGCGGGGCCCCCTTGACGCTCGTAATGTCCGCCAACACACAGGAGTCAGGCAGATGACGCGCAAGATCCTGAATGACTCCCACCGTCAAGTGGATCGGCACGCAGACCAGGGCCAGATCGATTTCCTCGCAAAGCCCCTCCGCACGCGGCCAATCCTCGACGTCCAGAATCCGCACCTCGTAACCTGATTCCCTAAATTTCCCCCCAAAATACCGGCCCATCTGGCCCCGTCCTCCCACAATCAGCACCTTGGACCCCGGGCGCACGCCACTCTGAGCGACATGCACCGTTTGCCGCATCCGCGATTGGCGCACAATGCAGCGATACAGCTCCTCGATGTGATCGGGTTCGATCCCGGCCTGCTGCGCTTGCTCCCGGCGGCGCGAGATCAGATCCTCCTCGCGTGATGGATGGTAAACCGGCATGCCGGCCGCTTTTTTCAGAGAGACCACATTCTGCACCTTCCCCTGCCGCTGGGCCAGAAGATCCACAATTTGTTCGTCGATCCGATCGATCTCCTCGCGAAGATCCTCCAATTTCCCCAAGGGGTCAGTTCTCATGATCGTCAAATCTCAACATTCCCGGATTTCGTCTCTTTTCAACAAGGCGAAACTGAGTGGTCATCAGACCGAATGGATCCATTGGCCGCAAATCCATCAGTGACAAGACTCTAGAATCGGCCTCCCGTGGAGTCAATGATAACGACCGAATCGTCCGGCGGTCTTGCCTTCGAGGGGCTCGTTTGGTAGCATCAGGTCGCAATCAGAAGTGGCATGGAAGCAGTGGCTTCTGCCATTCCCCTGACATCATGATCCCGGATCCGCAGCTGACGTCATCAAGCCGACGCTGAATGTAACCAGCTTGTGGCGGGGAGTGTCATCAGGGTGTGTAACCGGCATGGTGAAGCACATAAATACTATATGATGGCAAGCGAACGCGGCGGTGGAATGATCAAGTGGCTCGTGATCCTGGCCCTGCTGGGCGGGGCAGCTTGGGCGGGGGTCAGCTATTGGCAGCGGCCCAAGGAAACTCCCGTGGACTTCAAGACCAACCTGGTGGCACGGACGAACATTATCCAATCCGTGACCGCCAACGGATCATTGACGCCGGTGCGCATGGTCGAAGTCGGCAGTCAAATTTCCGGGGTGATCACCAAGATCATGGTCGATTTCAACTCGGTGGTGAAATCGAACGATGTCGTGGCGCAGATTGATCCTGCCACTTACGAACGAAGCCTTGGACAGGCCGAGGCGGAGCTGTCCAATGCCGACGCCGCCCTGGAATTGGCCCAGTTGAACTACGATCGGGCCATGGGATTGATGGCGGACAACTTGATCTCAAAATCCGAGTTCGACCAGCAGCGAGTTAATCTGAGCCAGGCCAAGGCTGTGCTGAAGACCCGCCAGGCCAACGTCGATCGCGCGAAGGTCGACCTGAGCCGCACCACGATTTACGCGCCCATGGACGGGATCGTGATCACACGGAAAGTCGAGGCCGGCCAGACGGTGGCCGCGACCATGAATGCCCCGACGCTTTTCATTATCGCCAATGACCTCACGAAAATGCAGATCGAAGCGGCGGTGTCCGAGGCGGATGTCGGCGGACTGGAGGAAGGTCAGACGGTGCAATTTATTGTGGATGCCTTTCCGGGGCGTTCGTTTGAAGGCAAGGTTCAACAGGTGCGTTACGCTCCGACGACCAACCAAAACGTGATCACCTACACAACCGTGGTGGCGGTGGAGAACAAGGACATGAAGCTGCGGCCGGGCATGACCGCCAACGCGAAGTTCATCACGGCGGAAAGAAAGAACGTCCTCACGATTCCCACCGCTGCGGCACGCTTTCGTCCTCCGACGGGCGTTACCGTCAAAGGCGACACCAACGCGCCGGCATCCGGCGGGGCGGCTAAGGTTGCATTGATTGAAAGCGGGCCTTTTGCGGGACTTCCCGTCATGCCTTGGCAAACCGGTGGCGAGCGTCGTCGGCCAACCGAAGACGAGCGAGCCGCCTACATGGCCTCGCTAACTCCCGATCAGAAGCAAAAATATGAGAAAGCCATGGCCGAGATGCGCGCGCGATTTGCGCAGGGCGGGGGACCTGGCGGGGGAGGATTCGGCGGGGGACCAGGCGGTGCGGGGGGAGGCGGATTTGGTGGTGGACCTGGCGGGAGCGGGGGTGGGGGTGAAAGACGAAGCGCCGAACCCGAAGGCCCCAAGTCAGGTACGGTTTATGTCCTTGAGAAAGAGACTACGCCCACGGGCGCTCAGCGGAACGTGCTGAAGGCGGTGCCCGTCAAGATGGGGATTGGCGATGGGACCAACATCGAGGTGTTGGAAGGCCTCAAGGAAGGCGATGTTGTGGTGAGCGGCACGATTCAGAGTACGGCCGCTGCGTCCACAGGATTCCGTAATCCACTGGGTGGCTTTGGCGGTCCGCCACGGCGATAAGTTGTCCCGCCGCGATTATGGAACCGATCATCAAACTCGAAGATTTCCGGAGAACCTACCGAAACGGTTCATTGGAGGTGCAGGCGGTTCGAGGGGTGTCGCTCGAAATTCAAGTGGGAGAGTTTGTTGCCATTATGGGGGCCAGCGGTTCGGGCAAGTCGACCATGATGAACACCATAGGCTGTCTGGATCGTCCCACCAGCGGACGATATCTCCTCGACGGCGTGGATATCGGACGACTTAACCGCGACCAACTGGCCGACCTGCGGAATCGCAAGTTGGGCTTCGTGTTTCAGGGATTCAACCTGCTGTCGCGCACCTCGGCGATCGAGAATGTCGAGCTTCCCATCCTCTATTGCCGCCCCTCGGTTCCGGCGCGAGAACAGTATCGCCGGGCAATGAAGGCCCTGGAGATGGTCGGATTGGCCGATCGCGCCGATCATTATCCAAACCAGCTTTCCGGGGGGCAACAACAACGGGTGGCCATCGCGCGCGCTCTCGTCAATCAACCCCGTGTGCTTCTGGCGGACGAACCGACCGGCAATCTCGATACGCGAACCAGCATCGAAGTGATGGGGGTGTTTCAAGCGCTCAACGATCAAGGCATCACCATTGTCATGGTCACTCACGAGTTGGACATCGCCAGTTTTGCCAAGCGGAAGGTGGTCATGCGCGATGGCGTGATCCGGACCGACGAGTTGGTGACGTCTCGCTTGCATGCCGCCGAAGCCCTGGCGAAGGTTGATGCCGAACAGAAGGCGGTTCATCTAGCTTGAATTATGTGGGCGATTCTTAAAACCTCCTTGCGTGCGATCCGAAGGAACATCCTTCGATCGTTCCTCACCATGTTGGGCATTATTGTGGGCATTTCCGCCGTCATCGTCGGAGTCAGCATGGGCGCCGGCGCGAAAGCGGAGGTGGACAAGCAGATTGCCAGCATGGGGAACAATTTGCTCATCATTTTTTCGGGGAACATGTCCCGGGGTGGAGTGCGGGGCGGATTTGGCATGCAGCCGAGCCTCACCGAACAGGATTATGACGCGCTCCGCCGCGAAATCTCGGGCCTGGCCGGCATCAGCCCCGAGGTCCGCACCACCGTCCAGGTTGCCGCCGGAAATCAGAACACTTCGGTCGGCATCTGGGGGGTCAGCGCTGACTTTGCCGAGTTCAGATCCTGGCGGTTTCAGTCGGGAAACAACTTTACCGACACCGATGTTCGGAGCGCCAACAAGGTCTGCCTGATCGGGAAAACCACCGCCGCAACCTTGTTTGGAGAGGGCGTGGATCCCGTGGGCCAGGTGGTTCGGGTGAAAAACGCCCCGTTCACCGTGGTCGGCTGGCTGGCCGCCAAAGGCGCCAACGCCTTCGGCCAGGACCAGGATGACGTCATGTTCATGCCTTACACGAGCGTGATGAAGCGCCTCTCCGGGGACACCAAGTTCCGCGCCTTTAGCCTCGCCGCGGAAAGCCCCGAGGTTATGGGCGATGTCACCAACCAGATCACCGCCCTCTTGCGCCAGATGCATCGGATTACCCCGGATAAAGAGGATGATTTTTCAATCCGCAGCCAGCAGGAGATGAGTGATTTTGCCAATGCCAACAATCGGATCATGACCTTGTTGATCGGGGCATTTGCGGGCATTTCCCTGGTCGTCGGCGGGATTGGCATCATGAACATCATGCTGGTCAGCGTCACCGAGCGGACTCGGGAGATTGGCATTCGGCTTGCCGTGGGGGCTCGAGCCCGGGATGTCCTTCGACAATTCCTGATCGAAGCCGTTCTCCTCAGCGTGGTGGGAGGCGCCCTGGGGATTGCCACCGGTTTCTGGCTGGCCCCTCTGCTGACGAGGTTCGCCGAATTTCCCACGCTCATCTCCAACACCTCCGTCGTCATCGCCTTCTCGGTCAGCGCGGTAATTGGGGTTGTGTTCGGTTTCTTTCCCGCTCTCAAGGCGGCGAACCTCGATCCGATCGAGGCCCTTCGTTACGAGTAGGACCGGTCTGAGCTGCAAGCGGCGGCCAGTGGCTTCCAGCGCAGTCGCGCTCCGCTTCGTTTCGGATGGGTCTTTGTGGTGTCAGGAGGCGACGGGCGCGCTCACGCGATTCAACATGTCGGCCAGCTGTTTGGGAGATTGAAAGCCCATGGCCTTGTCCACCACTTTTCCGCCGGCAAATAACAACAGGGTCGGGACGGCGGTGATTCCATAACGCGCCGCCAGTTCCGGTGATTCATCGATGTCCACCTTCACGACTTTGGCTCGGCCCTCGAACTCCTTCGAGACCGATTCGAGCACGGGCGTCAGCATGCGGCAGGGGCCGCACCAGGTGGCAAAAAAATCTACCAGCACGGGTATCTTGGATTGCACAACTTCCTGATCGAACTGTTCGCTATTTGTTTTCATTGTTTTGTGTGTCGAATGAATTAAGGTTTTCTGCACACTATGGAGCCAGCCGAGACAAAAAAGTTACAGGCGGCCGAACGGCAGCTGGATGCTGATCTGGTGAGGCGAGCCAAGGCCGGCGAGATGGAGGCTTTTGAGGCGCTGACCTCGCGCTACGAACGACAGGTCTACTCGCTCGCCCTGCGCCTGTTGCGGCATCCCCAGGATGCCGAGGATGTCACCCAGCAGACCTTTCTCGGCGTGATTGAGCATCTGGACGGCTTTCGAGAAGAAGCCGCCTTTGAAACCTGGCTGATGCGGATCGCGACCCACGCGGCGCTCAAGGTGATCCGAAAACGCAGGGGACTCGAGATGCTGTCTTTGGACCAAACCCCCGAGTCGTCGGAGTCCGAGGATCCCATGCCCTTGCCTGCGTTTATCGCCGATTGGAGCGAGTCCCCCGAACGGTTGGTGACCCGGAACGAAACACGACAGCTGATTGAAAACGCCCTGGACCAACTGGATGAAAAACACCGGCTGGTGTTTGTCTTGCGCGACGTCGAGGGCTTCTCCATCAAGGAAACGGCGGACACCTTGGACATGAGCGAAGCCAATGTGAAAGTCCGGCTATTGCGGGCGCGCTTAAGGCTCAGAGAAATTCTGACGCAGGCTTTCGGAGATCCGGAACGACGCCTGGAACGGCATCATCATGAGTAGATAAACTCGATGGTGTAACTTTTTTGCGTCTGCCGGATCCATTCATTAGAAGATGAAATCCTTATGAAATGCGAGGAACTCCTGGCGATGTTGAACGAATACGTCGATGGGACCGTGGATCCGCAAATCTGCGAGTCCTTCGAGCATCACCTGGCCGACTGCAACCCGTGCCAGGTGGTGGTCGACAACATTCGCAAAACCATTACCCTCTACAAGGAGGGCAAACCTTTCGAGCTGCCGATCGCATTTCGCGAGCGCCTTCACGCCACGATCCGGACGCGCTGGATTGAAAAACAGGAAAACGCCGGGCGTTGAAGAACGTCCAGCGCTCGTTTCGAAAAACTACGTCCTGACCCAAAACCCGATTGCCGAAGATGTCCATGTTTCGATTACGTTCCACAGCCAAATGGCTGGTGCCCCTCGTTGTCGTTGGAGCCTTGTTTGTCCGGTTCAAACTGTCTCCGATAACCGTTGCGGCGCACCGGCTGAAGGAGGGGACTGTCCTCTCTGAAGTGATGGGAACCGGCACCCTCGAGGCCCGAGTCAAAACCACCATCAGTCCGCGTCTCCAGGAACGATTGGCCGAGGTTTTGGTCGACCAAAACGACGCCGTGCGCTCCGGCCAGTTGCTCGCCCGACTGGATGACGGCGAGCTTCGACAGCAGGTTCAGGTGGCTGAAGCCGCCCTCGCCGCCGCCCGGGCGAGCGTCGACCGCATGCGAGCCGAAGAAGCCCGTGCCCAGGCTGTGCTCCGGCTGGCCCGCCTCGAGAATCAGCGCGTGGCCGATCTCTGGCAAAACCGCGTCGCGGCTCAGGCGGACTACGATAAGTCCAACGAACAGCTGCGGGTGGCCGAAGCCGACTTGCAGCGAGCCGAGGCGGCCATTGTCGAGGCGGAACGACAGGCTGCGGCGGCGGAGCAGTCGTTGTTGTTGCATCGGGAGCAACTCGAGTACACTCAAATTCGAAGTCCCTATGACGGCTTGGTGGTACGACGGGATCGGGATGCCGGCGGCGTGGTGGTGCCGGGCAGCTCCCTGCTGCAATTGGTCGATACCAACGAGATTTGGGTCTCGGCCTGGGTCGATGAAACCGCCGCCGCCGATCTTTCCATTGGACAACCGGCTCATGTCGTCTTTCGCTCAGATCCCGCCACGAATTATGTTGGCATGCTGGCTCGCCTGGGACGGGAAACAGACCGGGAAACCCGCGAGTTCTTGGTCGATGTCCGGGTATCCAGCCTGCCGAGAAACTGGACCTTAGGCCAACGCGCCGAGGTTTACATCGAGACCGGCCGGAAATCCTCAGCGCTGGCCGTGCCGGAGCGCTTCATTCAATGGCAAGCCGGTGTTCCAGGCGTCTGGGCGAACGAAAAAGACCGGGCCCGTTGGCGTGTCATTCAAACGGGCCTGCGTGGAAGGGGGCAGGTCGAGATCGTCAAAGGCCTGGCTGCCGGCGAAACCATTGTCCGGCTGCCCGAGGGCGCAAAACGCAAGCTGACCGAAGGCCAACGAATCCGCGTGCCATGAACCTTGCGGTCCGCGACATTCGCTATCACTTTGGCCGTTTCGTCCTGACGACTGTGGGCGTCAGCTTGCTTCTGATGATTGTCATGGGGATGGGGGGAATCTATCGTGGCTTGATCCATGAAGCCACCTTGTTGGTCAACCGCATCCAGGCGGATTTATGGGTGGTTCAAGGCGATACGCGGGGGCCCTTTGCCGAAATCTCGCGCGTGCCTGTCAACCTCGAGGATCGAGTCCGTTCCGTTTCCGGCGTCGCCAGCGCCCGATCCTTTGTTTCCCATTCCATCCAGCGTGAATACCAGGGAAAACCCTTGCGGATCGTGGTCCAGGGACTGGCTTGGCCCCAGGACAAGGGCGATTGGATCCCTCTTCTGGCGGGTCGGCCGCTGCGCCAGGCCCATTACGAAATGATCGCCGACCAATCCTTGAATCTCGCCTTGGGCGACCCGATCCCCCTGGGCAAGGATACCTATCGGGTAGTGGGATTGACCTCCGGGATGGTGGGTTCCGGCGGGGACGGTTTGGCGTTTTTCACGGTTCAGGACGCCCAGGCCATCCAGTTCGATCAACCGGGCGATGCCATCCGTCTCGAACGTCAGGCGCGACGCGCCAGGCTCGAGGCCGTGGACCTCGGCAAAGTTCAGCCTTTGTTGCTCGAACGGGCCGTTGGCGGCTCGGAGAATATCCCGGCCCTCGCGCCTCCGCAAGTCAGCGCCGTTCTGGTGACCCTGGCTCCCGGCGCGAATCCCCAGCGCGTGGCGGAAACCCTGGCCCAATGGCCCGATGTCACCGTCTATACCCAACAACAGCAAATCGACCTGCTGCTCTCCGGCATGGTGGACAAAGCCAGACGCCAGCTCGGTCTGTTTCGAGCCCTTTTGATCATCATTTCCACCATTATCATGGCTTTGATCATCTATACGCTCACCCTCGATAAAATCCACGACATCGCGATGCTCAAGTTGATCGGCGCCCGCAACCGGGTGATCGTCGGACTGATCCTCCAGCAGTCACTCCTCATCGGCGGCTTGGGTTACGCGCTGGCCTACAGCTTGGGAACCTATGCCTTTCCCCGATTTCCAAGGCTCGTGGTCATCGAATCGTTTGACCTCGTCATGCTGGCGGGGATCGTTCTCGGGATTTCCGTTGTGGCCAGCCTGCTCGGGGTCGCCAAGGCCATTCACGTTGAACCCAACAAGGTTTTGTCCGCCTGATGAAGGATTCCTCCCCCACGCCGGCCATTGAGGCCATCCACCTGACCAAGATCTACGGTGGCGGCAACACCGAAGTGATCGCCCTCCAGGACGTCTCCCTTCGGGTTGAGAAAGGCGAGGTCGTGGCTCTCCTTGGTCCGAGCGGCGCCGGCAAGTCAACGCTCTTGACCGCTCTGGGCCTGATCAATCCTCCGACTTCAGGCCGCATTGTAATCGGCGGACAACCCGTTCTGGATGCCGAGCAGCCCCTTGTCGATCTCCGCGCCTTTCGACGCCGACACTTGGGGTTTGTCTTTCAAAAAGCCAACCTGATTCCGTTTCTCAATGCCACGGAAAATGTCCAGGTTGCCCTCGAAATCAATGACCAAAGCCCCCGGAAATCGCGGGAACGGGCCATGGAATTGCTCGATTACCTCGGAGTCGCCGATCGCGCGCATCACTATCCCGACACGCTCTCAGGCGGCCAGCAACAACGCGTCGCTGTCGCTCGGGCCCTCGCCAATCGCCCCCAACTGATCCTGGCCGATGAACCCACCGCCGCCCTCGACAGCCACCGCGGCCGCCAGGTCATGGAACTGTTCCGTCGCGTCGCCCATGAACAGGGGGCCGCTGTCATCGTGGTCACCCACGATCATCGCGCCCTGGATGTGTTCGATCGCACGTTCAACATGGAGGACGGGCGATTGTCGTCCGCCTCCTGATGGTGGATTCCGCCTTCGGCAGGCTTTCCGCCCCAACGCCTTTCTCGAGAGTCCCGCAGGCGACTGGCCGCCGCGCGATTCAGGCCCAGAGAATTATTGTTGTCGGTTTTGTTTTTGATTTGATAGATTTGGCCAGCAACCTGCTATTATTGAACCGTGCGAACGGTTTCGATTGCATCCGCGTTTGACATCAGCGGGGCGACCGATAAGATTCGCCGTCCTCCCATGACGAACCGATGGGACCTGTAAAGATTTTGTGGCTGCCAAAGACGACTATTTAGTGGATCTGCTGGTGGACATGGGATTGGTGACCAACGAGCAGTTGAGTTCCACCCGTGGCGAGGCCGATTCTACCGGCCAGGGGGTCATCGACGTCCTTCTGGCGCATGGAACCATTCAACCCATCGACGTGACCCGAGCTAAAGCGGCCCACTTCGGAGTGGAGACCGTCGATCTCGGCGACATGCCCCTGGCGGACGATGTCATTGCCACCGTCCCTCGGCACATCGCCAAACGATACAAGGTGGTTCCGGTCTTCAAAGGTGAAGGCAGCATCACCGTGGCCGTAAGCGACCCGTCGGATCTGGATACGATCGACAGTCTTCGCCATCTCTTAAACCAGGAAATCGAGGTTCGGGTGGCGGCGGAAGACGAGATCGACAACGCTATCGCCAAGTATTATGGCGCTCGGGATGATTCCGTCGGGAAAATGATCCAGGAAATCACCGAAGGCGAGGTCGAGATCGGGGAATTAGGGGCGTTGGGAAGCGCCCAGGACGACGGGGCCGTGGTGGATGCCGACGCTCCGATCATCAAGCTCGTCAATACCTTGATCGTCGAGGCTTTCAAGTCCCGGGCATCGGATATTCATCTGGAACCTTTGGCGGACCGGTTTCGGGTCCGTTATCGCATTGACGGCATGCTGCACGAGATGAAAAGCCCCCCCAAACGGCTTCAAAACTCGATCATCAGCCGCCTCAAGATCCAATCGAACATGTCCATCGCGGAGAAGCGCATTCCCCAGGACGGCCGCATCCAGATGTCGGTCGGGGGCAAGTCCATCGACCTGCGCGTTTCCTGTCTCCCGACCACGCACGGCGAAAGTATCGTCATGCGTATTCTCGACAAAGAAGGCTTGAAGCTGGGTTTGGTTGAGCTGGGATTTTTCACTGACGATCAACAGACTTTCGAGCGGCTTATCGGCCTGCCAGACGGGATCCTGCTGGTGACCGGGCCGACCGGTTCCGGCAAGACCACCACTCTCTATGCCGTGCTCAACTACATCAACAGGCCGGACCGCAAGATCATCACGGTCGAGGACCCGGTTGAGTACGTGATGTCGGGCATCAACCAGGTTCATGTAAGCGAGGCGGTCGGATTGACTTTTGCGGCGGCTCTGCGCTCGATCCTTCGCCAGGCCCCAAACGTGATCATGGTGGGGGAAATCCGCGACCTCGAGACCGCAACCATTGCCATCAATGCCTCGCTGACCGGGCACTTGGTATTCTCCACGCTGCACACCAACGACGCGCCCAGCGCCGTGACCCGTTTGATCGACATCGGGGTCAAGCCCTTCCTGGTGGCCTCCTCGACGCGAGCTCTGATGGCGCAACGCCTAGTGCGCCGGGTTTGCCGCCGATGCGGAACGCCCTATACCCCCCCGGAATCCGAGCTCCACTCCCTGGGCATTGATGCCGCCACGCTGACCAATGCCAGCTTCAAGAAGGGCAAAGGATGCAGCGACTGCAAAAATACCGGTTACCGGGGACGGTTTGGGATCTTTGAGATTTTTGTAATCGACGACGAAACCCGCAAGCTGATCTACGACAAGGTGTCCTCGACGGTGCTCAGGGCGCGAGCCCGCGAAATGGGGATGCGCACGCTGCGCGAAGATGGTGTCCGCAAGGCCGTGGCCGGCATGACTTCACCCGAGGAAGTGATCCGGGCAACCATCGGAGACATTGAATGATGCGGGAATCGTGTTGTGGCTTTTTCGATCCGATGAAATGCGTCTGATTTATTTTCAAAACTGACTGACAGGTTTTTTCTATGTCATACTCGATGTCTGATCTGCTGCACCTGGTGGTAACCGAGAATGCCTCCGACCTCCACATCCGGGTGGGAACCGCTCCCGTGATTCGGGTTCACGGCGTGTTACACCGTGTGGAGGGACCGGCGTTGAAGCCGGAGCATACCGAGGAACTGATGCGAAGCATCACTTCCGAAGACCATATTCAACAAGTCCGCGAGCGCGGCGGCGCCGACTTCGGCTTCGCTTTCGGCGAACTCGCCCGGTTCCGCGTGAGCGTGTTTAAAGAGAAAGGCAACTACGGCATCGTCGCCCGGCAGATCCCGAGCAAGATGCTCACGATGGAGCAGATCGGCCTGCCTCCATCCGTCAAGGAGCTGCTTTATAAGCCCCGCGGCCTGGTCCTGATCACCGGCCCCACCGGCTCGGGAAAGACCACCACCTTGGCCTCGATGATCAACATCATCAACGAAGAACGCGATGACGCCCACATCATTACCGTCGAGGACCCCATCGAGTACTATCACAGACACAAGAAAGCCCTGGTCACCCAGCGCGAAGTCAATGTCGATGTCCCCAACTTCGCCGAAGCCCTGCGCCGCGCCTTGCGCCAAGACCCGGACGTGATTCTGGTCGGCGAGTTGCGCGACCTGGAAACGATGGACGCCGCCATCACGGCGGCGGAGACCGGCCACTTGGTCTTCGGCACGCTCCATACCACCGGGGCCGCCAAAACCATCGATCGTATGGTCAACGCCTTCCCGGTCACCCAGCAGGAACAGATCCGGATTCAGCTCTCGACTGTGCTCCAGGCCGTGATCTCGCAATTGCTGATTCCCCGATGCGACAAACCCGGACGCGTCGCCATTTTTGAAATCATGGTCAACACCCCTTCGGTGGCCGCCCTGATCCGTGATAACAAGACGTTCCGGATTAACTCGGATATTCAGACGGGAGCCAAGTATGGCATGGTCACCCTCGACAGCTTCCTGCTGGAAAAATTTCAGCTGGGCATGATTTCACAGGAGGAAGTCATCACCAAGTCCCAGGACCCGGTCACCACCATGCAGAAACTCCAGGAACTGGAGGCCGAGAGAGCCGCCAAACAAGCCTAGAGAAGCCGACTATGAGCGATGTCCAAAATTTTCCGTTGCTGGCGCTCATTAAAGAGCGGGGGCTGGCCGATGACATGCAACTGGAGGAGGTCGCCCAGGAACACGTCCGAAGCGGCAAGCCCATTAGCCAGCTCCTCCAGGACCAGGGAATTATGGATATCGAGACCCAGTTGCACATCCAAGCCGAGCATCTGGGCACCGAAGTCGTTAGCCTCCGTGATCTCGAAATCCCCGCCGATGTCATCCAGACCATTCCCGCCGCGACCGCCCGCGTCTATAAATGCGTCCCTGTGGCTGTCTATGGGGCGATGGTCCAGGTGGCCTTCGCCGATCCCCTCAATCCCTCGGCCATCGATGAACTCGGCTTTGCGATCGGCAAGGAAGTCCAGCCGTTGGTGTCGGATCCCGGTCAGATCGATAAGGCCATCGAGAAATACTATCCTGAAAGCGGCGAGAGCCTCGGGGATGTCCTCAAGAACCTGGGATTGGATACCGACCTCGGCAAGGAAGTCGCCCAGGTCAGTCAGCGCCAGGACATCGCCGACGCCGCCGGTCTGGCCGATCAGACCCCCATCATCCGGTTTGTCAACCTGGTCCTGACCCAGGCCATCCAGGACCGTGCGAGCGATATCCATTTCGAGCCTTTCGAAGACGAGTTCAAGATCCGTTATCGCGTGGACGGCGCCCTTTACGAAATGGCCCCTCCGCCCAAGCACCTGGCCCTGCCCGTAACCTCCCGCATCAAGGTCATGGCCAACCTCGATATCGCGGAACGCCGCTTGCCCCAGGACGGACGCATCGCCCTGAATATCGCCGGTCGCGAGGTCGACCTTCGTGTCTCGACACTCCCCACGCAGTTCGGGGAATCGGTCGTGCTACGCGTTCTCGATCGTGAGGCGGTTAAGATGGACATCGACAACCTGGGATTGCCCAAGGCGGTGCACGATTACCTGGTCGAGAACATTCAACTGCCCAACGGGATTATTATTGTTACCGGCCCCACCGGTTGCGGCAAAACCACCACCCTCTACTCCTGCCTGCGCCGCATCAACGCCATTGACTCCAAACTCCTGACGGCCGAGGACCCGGTCGAATACGACATCGAAGGCATTATGCAGGTGCCGATTAATGAGGCCGTCGGCATGACCTTTGGCAAGGCCCTCCGTTCCTTTCTTCGTCAGGATCCGGACATTATCATGGTCGGGGAAATGCGCGACCTCGAGACCGCCCAGATCGCCATCCAGGCCTCTCTAACCGGTCACCTGGTCCTCAGCACCCTGCACACCAACGACTCGGCCGGCGCGGTTACCCGTATGATCGATATGGGCGTGGAGCCCTTCCTGGCCTCCTCGACCCTCATCTGCGTGGTGGCACAACGTTTGGTCAGAACGATTTGTAAGAAATGCCGGACTCCATTCGAGCCAACAGAACATCAACTGTCGCAGCTGAACCTTTCGCCTCACGACATTGGGGACAAGGTGTTCTACTATGGCCGGGGTTGCGCCAACTGCAATGACACAGGATACAAAGGCCGAAAAGGCATCTTTGAACTCCTGCCCATCAGCGAACCTGTCCGGGTCCTTATCAATGAAAGAGCGCCCACGGTGGTCATCCATCAGAAAGCCGTGGAACTCGGCATGGTCACCTTGCGGGAAGACGGCTTGCGCAGTATTTTCGACGGCGAAGCCACCATCGAAGAAATTCTCAAATATACCTAAAGGAAAGGCCTCTTATGCCCAAGTTCAATTATGTGGCCATGGACAGCCGGGGTAAGGAAACCAAGGGCACCCTGGATGTCAACAGTCAGAGCGAAGCCATTAATCGCCTCAAAGAAATGGGCTACTTCCCGACCAAGGTCGTCGAAGCCGACAAGGCCAAGGAAAAGCCCGACAAAAAGGCCAAAGGCGGCGCCGCCAAGTCCAAGGCCAAGGGCAAAAAGGGCGGGCTCAATTTCAATATCAAAATCCCGGGACTGGGCGGCCGGGTCAAAACCAAGGTCCTCACCACGTTCACGCGACAGCTCGCCACCCTCGTCGATGCCGGTCTTCCTCTCTTGCGCGGTCTCCGGGTGCTTGAACGCCAGGAACGTAATCCAACCATGAAGGGGATCATCGGCGATCTGGGGACTGCGGTCGAAGGCGGCAGCACCTTCTCCGAAGCCCTGGCTCAACACCCCAAGGTCTTCAATCGCCTCTATGTCAGCATGGTCAAAGCCGGCGAACTGGGCGGCGTGCTCGAAGTCGTCCTCATCCGCTTGTCCGAGTTCATGGAGAAAGCCGAGAAAATCAAAGGCAAGGTCATCGCCGCCATGTTTTATCCCTCGGCTGTCATGACGGTCGCCGTTGTCATTCTCGGCGTCCTCATGGTGGTGGTCGTTCCCAAGTTCCAGGAAATTTTCAAAGACATGATGGAGGGCAGTCAATTGCCCGGGTTCACCCAGCTCGTCATGGGCATCAGCAATGCCATTAAAGACCATTTCATCGTGACGGCCTCCTGCGTCTTCGCGGTCTTCGTCGTCTTCAAAATCCTGGTCCGTACCCGGATTGGACGCCGCCTGTGGGACCGCTTCAAACTGATGGTTCCCGCCATCGGCCCCGTCATTAGCAAGGTCGCCATCTCCCGATTCACCCGAACCCTCGGCACCCTCGTCAGCAGCGGTGTGCCCATTCTCCAAGCCCTGACCATCGTCAAGGAAACCTCCGGCAATGTCATCATCAGCGAAGCTGTCAGCGCCGTGCACGAAAGCGTCAAGGAAGGTGAAACGATCACCGCCCCCCTCGAGGCCGCCAACGTCTTTCCGCCCATGGTCATCAGTATGGTCGATGTCGGCGAACAAACCGGCGCACTCCCCGAAATGTTAATGAAGATCGCCGAAAACTATGATGAAGAAGTCGATAACGCCGTGGCCGCCATGACCTCGCTCCTCGAACCGATCATGATCGTCTTCCTGGCTATCATCGTCGGCAGCATCGTCATCGCCCTGTTCCTGCCCCTCATCACCCTCATGAACAGCCTCGGCGGCGAAGGCACCGGCAAGGAAGGCGGAGAATAGAAAATCGTTCGGACCGATCGAACCATCGTTTAGCTCAACAATCTCAAGGCCGGGACTCAAAAACCCGGCCTTTTTTTCGTCAGAACCGTTGACACGACCCGAGTCATGCTGTAAATACATTGTAGTTACAATGCATGGGCGTCAAATATACAATTGAACAATATGGAGTTCGATTGGACCAATCCGCCCTTTGAGCTTAATGGTGGTTTGACGATGCGGGATATCGAAGAGTCGTTTGAGGATCCCTTTGCGGTCCGCTTGATGCCTGATTCGTCGCGGTTTTCGGTTCAAGCCCGTTTTTTTAACCTCGGGAAATCAGCGTCTGGAGTGGGCATCTTCAGCGTCTACCGCACGAACGGAAAATTTGTGCGAGTGCTCTTTGCGAGGCATTTCGAGGCGGATGAGCAGTTTTTCTACCATCGAAAACTGAACCAAGCCCTGGCCCAGTAGTGGATTATGAACGTGATCGCCAACTGGAACGACGTGCCGCTCTTTGACAACGAGGATGCCGAAGCGTCATTCTGGCAGGATGCCCGGGTGGATTTGCGATTGATGGAGAGCTCGGTGGCGGCTGGCTCGGAGAGTTCCGAATCGGTGACGATCACCTTGCGGATGGATCCCCGGATGCTGGGCCGCATAAAACGCTTGGCCCGCTCCCGGTATCTGAATTATCAAAGCATGATTAAACAATGGCTGAGCGAACGCATGGAACGGGAGATGCGCGAGCGCGGCTGAAACGGAACGATTTGTGCTCTAAAGGTTTTATGCATCAGAGGAATAAGGCATTTACGCTGATTGAAATGCTGGTGGTCATCTCGATCATCGGCGTCCTGGCGGGACTCACGGTGGGCATCTCGAAGCTTGCGTCCGATAAAATGCGACGCTCGCGGGTCAAGGCCGAACTGAATGCGCTGACCATGGCCATCGATGCCTACAAGGCCAAGTTCGGCGTCTACCCGCCGGATAATAAGCGAACTGCCAATCTGATTTTGTATGAAACCAAAAACGGTCAGAATTTTACGCAGGTGGTGCTAAATACTAATGCGGCGCCCCAGCTATTTTACGAACTAACCGGCTGTCTGCTAACAAATTTAACTTTTCAGGATTTGATGTTCTCATCTCGGTTGGCGAGCGCGGATGTTGCACTGCAATTTCAAGTCAAGGGATTTGTTAACGCATCCAGATCTTTGGGCGAAACCAAGAACTTTCTACAGTCGCTGAAGCCGAACCAAGTGGCTGTTTTTTACAGAGACCAAAGCACGAACAATCCAGTGTATTTTCTTAAAGTCCCAGTGAAAGGTACGAAAGCACCATCAAAACCAACCCAGAATACTTGGTGCTATAACTCAAGAAACCCAGTTAATAATCCCGGCCAATACGATCTTTGGACGGAAATTGTGATAGGTGACAAAACCTTGATTTTTGGAAATTGGAATTCGGGTAATTAAAGATATCACAGTCAATCACTAGAATTGTATATGAGTTCCACATACATAAACCACCAGAAATCACACCAGGGGTTCACTCTCATAGAACTCCTCGTTGTGATTAGTATCATCGGCATTCTAGCTGGCATGCTCTTGCCTGCACTAGCCATGGCTAAGAAGAAGGTAATGATAAAGAGAGCCGAAACAGAGGTGACTCAGATCGCTGGGGCCATTAAACAGTATCAAACAACCTACGGAAGGTTTCCGGCATCAACACAAGCAGCTGCATCAGTAAACGATTTTTGCCCAGATCTGACATATGGAGAAGCTGGATTGGTCCCCCCTAACAAAGTAGTTGTTAAAAATATTGGAATTGCATATCAAGCAAATAATTCGGAAATTATGTCTATTCTGCTTGATGAAGAGTTCTTTCCCGTTAATGGGGCCAAGACCATAAATGCTGGCCATGCGAAAAATCCACAAAAAATTGTGTTTCTTGAGGGTAAACGGAGTGATTATGCGCATGGCGACACACGTTTTAACAAAAGTCAACCTGGCATTGGAAGGGACTTAATCTACAGGGATCCATGGGGGACACCTTATGCCATTTCGATGGACATCAATGGAGATGATCGCTGCCGAGATGGTTTTTATCGCCTTCAGAATGTTTCAATCGATTCAGGGAACAGGGGGCTGAACGGTCTAAGCCGATTAAGCGCCGGAGATTCATTTGAGGCTTCGACGACTGTTATGGTTTGGTCATGGGGGCAGGACGGAAAGGTAAATCCGCAGCAGAGGGCTACTGTTGGTGACAACAAAGACAACATTCTCAGCTGGAAATAGGGGGTTTATGAACGGGCTCTGGGACCAGGGCAAAATAGGGAATGGCCAATGGGCGGACGAGGCCATGGGCCTGGGTCTTGCGATGTTGTCCGCAGCCCCGGAACCGGGCAGGGCCGGACCGCTGGGCCAGCCATTCCTTGCACGGCGCGAATCCACGCCAGCGGACCGGCGCGCTCCACAGCCTGCCTTCCAGTCGCGCCCTGCCGCGGAGTTCCGGTTTATTGGAGGTTCCCCGCGCCTTTCAGACCCGCCACGGCCCATGAGCCGTTCTCGCTCCCATTCAATCCCCAATCCGCAATCCGCAATCCGCAATCGCGTGATGTTTCACGAAGGGTGGGGGACTCGTCTCAGCAGCGGTGATTGTATGAAGACAAACCAAATCCATCAGCCTGATCTTTCACCCCGCAGGAGCGTAAGCGGCGCGAAAAGGGCATTCACGCTGATCGAACTCCTGGTGGTGGTGGTGATCATAGGGGTGATTGCCTCGCTGGGCCTGCCGGCGTTAAAAGGCATTCGCAAGTCGCAAGACATGAAGGTGGCGACCCGGCAGTTAATGGACGACTTCGGTTTTGCGCGCCAGAAGGCGATCAGCGAGCGTACCACGGTGTATGTCGTCTTTGTGCCTCCCACGATAGTGAATCCCACGCTCTTCGCCCAACTGCGTCCCGATCGCAAGGCCATGCAGATCTACACCAACCTGGCTCGTGGTCAGTATTTTTCCTACGCGCTATACTCGGATCGCAGCGTGGGCGACCAGCCCGGGCGGTTGAATGCCCGTTACCTGACCGAGTGGAAAACATTGCCGGAAGGCATTTTCATTGCCACAAACAAGTTTCAAAACTGGTTTAATAACCGAATCCAGTATATTACGACCGTCGCATCTGCCAATCGCCCATTTCTGCCTCCCCGGCTGTTCCGGTTTCCCCATCAGCAGAGTTTGACCGATTGGCCATTGCCTTACGTGGCCTTTAACTGGCAGGGGCAGTTGGTCTATCCCGAGGGTTGGGAGCCGCAATTCGACAAGGACGAGACGATTCCCCTGGCTCGCGGGAGCATCTTCTTTCCCCAGGCGCAAGACGGCCGTTTTCTGGCCGCCGATATCCAGGAAACCCCAAGAGGGAACTCCACCAACACTTTTAATCGCGTCCGAATCAACTGGCTGACCGGCCGGGCTCGGGTTGAAAGGCCTGAAATTCAATGAAAACCTTAGTTGCCAAGACCTGTTCATCCCTGCGGAGGGGCAGGCGCCAATCCGGTTTTACGATGGTGGAGATTGCCATTTGCCTGGCCATCGTGGCGTTTGCGATGGTGGCGATCATGGGCGTTCTGCCGGCGGGCATGGAAGTCCAGAAGGAGAACCGCGAGGACACGCTGATCAATTTCGAGGGCACCTATTATTTGGAGGCGATTCGGAGCGGTTCCACTCGGCTCTGGGACCTGACCAATTATGTGGAATCGATCCGAACGGTGCGGCTCGATCGAAACACCCGCCTGACGAATGACTACACGAACCTTTATCCCTATCAGATCGTGGGCCTGCTCAGCACGCCCCGTGTTGTCTACGACCAGGATCTCAAACGGACGATTACCAACTTGATCATCGAGGCCAAGATTCGCGCCCGCAGCGGATCGGCGGCCGATAAAATCCCGCTATCGGCGGAACGCAACCAGCCGACCGCCGTTCTTGCCGATGCCATCCGCGATCTGTCGTTCAGTTATCTGTTGCGATCCGAGATTGTTCAATATTCGCTCGGGCCTGGCGAACTCAATGCCACGAACGGTCTGAACGCCGCCGAGCTGGCGGTGGTCACCAACCGGCTGGAAATGGCGCGGCAGATGACCAACAACACGTTCGACGCGAAACTGACGTTGCGCTGGCCGGTTCGACAGAACCACACCGCCGGCAACAACTCCCAGGTGTTTCGCTCGATGGTTAGCGGCGCGCTGACGGTCACCAACGATGCGGTGAACGGGCGGAGGGTCGATCTCTATTTCTTCCAACCCCTGAAATATCAAAGGCTGCCTTAATGAAGACGCTCCCCCATCGTCAACAAGAACGGGCCTTTTCCCTGGTCGAGGTGCTCCTGGTGGCCACGATCATGTCCGTGATCGTCTATGGCCTGTATCGTATGTTCGACCAAACCCAGCGCGCCTTGCGCAGCAACACCACCCAGGTCGATGTGCTCGAAGCCGCCCGCGCGGCGGTCGAAATGATCAGCCGCGACATCGAGCAGTGCGCCGTGTCCCAGATGAGCGGCGCCACCAATCTTATGGCTCGCATCGTCTATCCCAACGCCAACTTTTTCCAGCCCTCGCGACAGGCCCTGATCACCAACCAAAATCCGGCCTTCAATGTCTATCGCACCAATTTCCTCCAGGAACTCCTGTTCCTGACCCGATACAAGGACAACTGGGGCGCCATTGGATTCTTTGCCGGCGGTTCCTCGAGCAACTCATTCGTGCCGGTGACCAACGGGATCGGCACTCTCTATCGGTTTTCTTATTTCCACGAACCGCCCTTGTTCCGGCTGAATACCAACCTGCTGATCATCCAGAGGCAGCGTTTTGACCTGCGCACGAACGCAAGTCCCTTGCTGGAAGGCGTGGTGCACTTCAGCCTCAAGGCATTCGATCCGCAGGGCACGCCCCTCGAGGCCTTCGGCGGCTCCACGTTTCCCGGCTATCAAATCTTGAACCTGCGCCGCGGCGAGAATCAGCCCAGCTTCCTCGGGCCTTACAACGTCGTGTTGCAGAGCGAGGCTTACGTGAATGGCCGAACCCGGTTTCTCTTTGTCAGCAACGCGATGCCGGCTTACGTCGAGCTCGAGGTGGGCATCCTCGAGCCACGGGCCATCGAACGACTCAAGGGTTTCCCGCAGGCCGCCCAGCAACAGCGGTATCTCGAGCAACATGCCGGGATGGTCCACTTGTTTCATAAACGCATTCCTATTCGTTCCGCCACACCATGAAACCTAACCGGTTCCAGAATCGTATGAACGGACCTGCTCGCTTTCCCCGATTGTCCGCGCCCCCAGCTCTCAACACTGCGCTGCCGGCGGCCAACCGCCAGGAACGCGGCGTCGCCCTGGTGATCACCCTGATCATGCTCGCCATGGTCACGTTCATGGCCACGGCCTTTCTCGTTTTGAGCCGGAGGGAACGCGGGGTCGTCAAGGTTTCGGTCGATCAAACCACAGCCGCTCTCATGGCGCAGACCGCCTCCGACCAGGCCATCGCCCAGACCGTGGGCGCGATGCTCGCCCGTTCCAACCTCTTTCACTATGACCTGATGGTTTCCACCAACTTCATTAATCCACGAGGGTTTGTCTCGGGCATCATTCATCCCACCAATGTGAGTTACTACCGGCGTGATGGATCTCCCATCACCAATAATGTCAATGATTACTTGCGGAATCTGGCCAACCTCTATTATCAGCCCCGGCCCCCGGTGTTTTATCCGACGTATCGAAGCAACAATCTCAGCCAGTTCGCCAGCAACGATTTCCGGTTTTACTATGACCTGAATCAAAACGAGCGCTTTGAGGACACCGGCTTGCTCATGGTCCTGAACAACTCTGGCCGAGCCGCTGGATTCAGCAATTATTTCGTGGGCGATCCGCAATGGATCGGCGTGCTCGAACAGCTCAACGCCATGCATTCGGCCTCGAACCGTTTCATCGGACGGTATGCGTTTGTCGTTTTGCCCTCCGGCAAAACCCTGGATTTAAACTACATTCATAACCAGGCGAAGTGGCGTTCTCGCAGTTCCAGTCCCTCGGCCCTCAATCGCTGGACCTTCAGTCGCAACCAGGGCGTGGGCTCCTGGGAAATCAATCTCGGCGCGTTTTTGCGCGATCTCAATACCAACATCTGGCCAAATTATTCCTATAGTCAAGAGGGTCAGAATACGGGCGAGCCGTTTTGGGATGCCTATTCTCTGATTCGCTACCGCGCCAATGACCTCGGCAACGCCAGCAACACGCTGGGGCGAGTCTTTGCGCTGTCGGCCCCCAACATCCTGACACGAGATAGCATCGATCAGCATGCGGACGGGCCGTTTGACGGCAAACCCGATGATGATCGTCTCGACCTGTTTTGGGCCGGAAGCGAGAACGGCACCAACTACTACGATGTCCAGCAGTTGTTGAGCTTGCCGACCGCCCCGGATGGAATCAACATGGGGCGGAGGATCCAGGGCAGATCGAATCCTCCCACCCGCAACAGCAGTTATGATCGTTACACGTTCTATCGGTTGCTCGCTCAGCTCGGGGTGGATTCCAAGCCATCCTGGAACAACAAAATCCACCTGAACTATCGGAATGACACCGGATTCAGCCCGACGAATCTCATCCGCTGGACGCCGATTGCCTTTTTCACCAACGCGGCGGATCGCATACTGCGATCGCAGTTCAACCTGAGCGTCACCAACATCCCGGTCTATCCGATGACCAACCGGCAGTACAACGCCGCCGTGCATCGGCTTCTTCAGGTGGCCGCCAATATCTTCGACGCAACCACCAACAGCCAGTTGCCCTCGGTGTTTCGTCCGATTTACGGCAAGTCCGCCAATAATGCCCAGGTCTACATCACCGGCTATCGTTACGAGCCGACCTATGCCTTCCTGGCGCGCCCCTGGCGGGATCTCGATTCGCCGGCCGATCGCAACGCCCTTCAGCCCGAGGACAATGTGTTCGGAGTGCCCGTGGTGATCGGCGCCAAGAAATACTATCCAAATTTCAACGAGGCCACCATGCAGACGGTCGTCGATCTCACCCGCAAGCTCGAGGTCGTCAAGCGCGTGCCCACCTCGCAGCCGATCGCCACCAACCAGATGTATATCCTGGGCATCTCGAATGTCTTTGGCATCGAAGGCTGGAATTCCTACAGCAACGATTACCGCGGCCGTCTCGAACTGCGGCTGACCAATCTCGTGACCATGGCCCTGGTGACCAGCAACCGGATGATCTGGCCACCCAACGGCGTGCCGCTGATCCAACGGTTCGTCGCCCCGCCAGCCAAGGCTGACATCCAACAATGGTCCGCGAAGGAGTTTGACATTCATTTGATGACCAATGTCATTTTCCTCTCCAATGCCGTTTACTCATCGGTCGGAACGTTCCGGCCCATCATTCCGGCTCAGTTCCAGCTGCAGGCCGACATTCTCAATGTCACCAATCCGGTCATTCTCCTGATCACCAATCGATTCCAGTACATTCTCATTGATCGCGCCAGCTCGCGAGTCGTCGATATGGTGAACATGGAAAAGCTGGTGACCCAGGTCAATCTGACTCAGGAATTGACGGGGAACAACGCCGGTTCCGCGATGAACAACATCGAACGTACTTTATGGGATAGCCGCATGGGCATGACCAACCAGATTCAGGTCTCGCTCGGCAACGAGGAATCCCGCGGGATCTGGAATGCCTTCAGCCAAGATCCCGTTTCCGGCGATAACAAGGACAAATCGATCGATCGATTCCGTGTTTTCATGGGCTTGGCTCCCATCAACTATCCGAATGCGACGACCGAGATGCGGCCGGCGACCAGCGCGCAGACCCCGTTCAATCCCACCCGAAAATTCCTGATCACCAGCTCACTGCAGGTCAACGATCCCCTGGTGCATTACACGCTCGAAGATCTCGTGGGCGGACGGTATTCGAACCAGGTGCAGGTCATCAAACCGCCCACCCGCGCCTTGCCCGCCAGCAACCTCGGATTGTTGAACGAGAAATTCCGGCCCTGGGGGGGTAACCCGGGCAAGGATACCGCCAACGATCAGACCGCTTACAGCCTGGCCTTCAAAGATCCCCAGATCCGCAAGTCGGATGATTGGTCTTTCCCAACCAACTTGTTTCCCAACATCGGCTGGCTGGGACAGGTGCATCGGGGCACTCCCTGGCAGACGGTTTATTTGAAGTCAACCGCCGCTGACGTTCAACGCTGGACCTTGGACTGGGCCACCCGGGCGGAAACCCATCCCACCAATGATTGGTGGCTGGTGGATCTGTTCACGACCGCGATCAACGAGAATGCGTCCCGGGGTCTGCTGTCGGTCAACCAGACCAACCTGGCCGCTTGGTCCGCCGCGCTCAGTAGCGTTGGCACCGTCTCGAATGCTTCCCCCAAGGCCGTCGACGTCCTGGTGCAGCCCGCCTCGCCTCAAATCCGGGCGATCGTCGATAACATTAATGCGACCCGGGCCAGTCTGCCATTCCAGGCATTCTCCCAGCTGGGTCACGTGCTGGCCACACCGGCCTTGACCGTCAACTCGCCTTTCCTTGCCGCTGTCAATACCACCACAGATACCGTCACCACCGATAAGATCTATGAGCGAATGCCCCAACAGGTGCTCTCCCTGCTCAAGTCCGATGAACCGCGCCTGGTCATTTACGCATTAGGCCAAAGCCTGAGGCCCGCACCGAACTCTCTGGTCCTCGAACCGGGTTCCTATTATAGAATGTGCACGAATTATGAAGTCTCGGCCGAGGTGGCTTCGAAGACCGTCTTGCGCATCGAAGGTCCTCCGGCGAATCCGAGGGTGATTACCGAAAGCTACAACCTCCTGCCGTCTGAATGACGCCGCCAGGCAAGTGGGAACCTGATTTTATGCATTTGCGAACGCGAACCTGGTTTTTGATCGCCATCGTCTTACTGTTGCTCAGCGGTCTCTTTGGTTATCTGGGCCAACGAAAGGCCCAAAGAGATCGAGACCGCCAGAGCAAATCTCCTGTAGCCGAGGCACAAACCCCGCTGCTCTCCTCCTATCTCCTCTCCAATTCTCCACCCACCCTTGCCACGCCCCAGCACCCGGCTCCCGCTCCCGCACCGGCGCCACTCGCCCGAGTTCCGGACCCCCGCCATCCCCATCGCCTCGTGAACTCCTCCCGCCCGATGGAGGAGCTTCGGCTGAGCGATACCGCCATTCTAATGCGCAACGCCGTCCTCGATACCTCCGCCGCCGAACCCCTGGATATTCCGGCGGATTGGCGGTCCACCCAGGAGCCGGGCAGTTATCTTGTTCAGAGCAAAGGGCCATTGACCGACGGCTTTCGAGATGTGATCGCCCGAAGTGGCGGACGTGTTGTTTCTTACATTCCCAACAATACTTATCTGGTTCGGATTGAGGAAGCAGGCGCGAATGCGATTCGTCGCCATCCCTTCGCCCAAGCCGTTCTCCCGTTTGAACCCTACTACAAACTCGACAACCACCTCCTGGCGCATGTGTTTGACCAGAAACCCCTGGCCGAAGATGCCCGGATCGTCCTCACCGGTTTTCCCGGCGAAAAAGACCGGATCACCGACGCTCTGGCCGGCTGGGGCGTCCCCGTGGTCGCCGAGGATCGTTCGCCGTTCGGGCCGATGTTGATTCTGGCGCCAGACACCGTGAACCTGAGGGAAATCGCCCAGTTAGCGGAAGTGCAGGTGCTCGAGGTGCGTCGCCCGCGCGCCCTGATGAATGATCTGGCCCGGGTGCGAGTTCAGGTATCGACCGACACGATCGGAACCACGAATTACCTGGGGCTGACCGGCAAAGATATCCTCGTAAATATAAACGACACCGGGGTGGATGAACAGCATCCAGACCTGGTGGGGCGCGTTTCAGCGGCTGATCCCGCTTACCTGGTGGATCCGGACGGGCACGGGACGCATGTCGCGGGAATCATCGCCAGCAGCGGTGAGCATTCCGATTCCGTGACCAATGCCCAAGGCTCCCTTTCCGGGGCCAATTTCCGCGGCATGGCGCCCGAGTCCAAGGTGTTCGTTCTGCCCATCAGCTTGTTAACCGGCCCCCTGCAGTCCGATGCTTATCTTCAGGAAACCGCCGCCAAGGCCGAGGCGTTCATTTCCAATAACAGCTGGAATTACCCCGGCAGCTACGACTACGACAGCGCGGCGGCGAGCTTCGATGCCGCGGTCAGAGACGCGCTTCCCGAGCAATCTGGATCCACGCCCATGATTTTTGTCTTTGCCGCCGGCAATAAAGGCGATGGCGACGCCGATGGCCTGGGAGGCGAGAGCGGCAGCGTCCTTTCCCCGGCAACCGCCAAAAACGTCATTACGGTCGGAGCCATCGATAGCCCTCGGAATATCACCAACGGCGTCGTCGAGTTTGATGATTTTGGGAACTTCGAAACCAATTATCCTTTCCTGGAAATGACCGATAGCGACAACCAGGTGTCGCCTTATTCGAGCCGGGGGAATGTGGGGCTTGGATTGGAAAGCGAGGTCGGCCGCTACAAGCCCGATGTCGTTGCCCCTGGATCGATGGTTCTCTCCACCCGATCGGGTCAATGGACGATGCCCGAGTTTTTTACCGATGCCAGGCACAACCGATTCGAGAACCAGGTGGTCTCCCCGGGTGTCCTGAACAATTACTCGATCTACATTCCCCCGGAAGCCCAGCAGCTCCGGATTGAAATTGTGCCCAGCCGCCTGGGCAAGAGCGTGCCCGCCTTGCCGGTTTACATGAAATACGGCGATTTTCCCACCACCAATGACTTCGTTACCACCAACAGCCTCGTGCTCGCGCCCGGCAATTTCCCGCTGCAAGAAGGCAACCTGTTCTATAGCATCGGCAATCCAACGACCAAGGATATCATTTTCGATCTCGAAACGATGCTCACAGTCACCAACGTTCCCGGCAATTATTTCGAGGTGCTGGGCGAGGTGGAAACCAACCTGGGCACGTACTATCGCTACGAATCGGGCACGAGCATGGCCGCGCCGGTCGTCTCCGGCTTGCTGGCCCTCATCCAGGAGTTCTTCGAGGAAAAATTGAACCGCGAATACAGCCCCGCGTTGCTCAAAGCCTTGATGATTAATGGAGCTCACTCGGTCAACTCCATTTACAGCCTCGGGCTGAGCGGCATCAACTACCAGGGCTGGGGATTGGTGAACCTGACCAACAGCATTCCCTCCGCGTTGACCAACCAGAATGAAGCCGAATGGCCGCTGCAGTTTTTCGACCAAAGCGTGTCCAACGCCCTGGCCACCGGCGAACAACGCACCTGGCGTCTGGCGCTCAAAGAGACGGCGATCCTCAGCCCCTTGCGCGCCACCCTCGTCTGGACCGATCCTCCGGGCAATCCCCTGGCCGGTGTCAAACTCGTCAACGACCTGGACCTGGTGCTGACGAACCTCACGACCGGGGATGTGTATTGGGGCAACGATATCCCCACCGGCAACGACTTCAACCAGGTCGGCACAACCAACTATGTGGCCGATCGCGTCAATAATGTGGAGAACATTTTCCTCCGCGAGCCCCTGGGAACCAATTGGGCGCTCACCGTGTTCGCCCGGCGGGTTAATGTCAATGCCGTCACACTGCACACCAACGACATTGTCCAGGATTTCGCCCTCGTGATTTCTTGCGGAGACCTGAGCCTGACGAATCCGTTCACGCTGAACCTCGAGACAGCGCCCGAACCGATCCGGCCCCCGGTGATTGGCGTGACCAACGGTGTGCCGGTCCTGGGTCAGCGCGTGGGAGCCAATTCCCCCCTTGTGGGCGAGGCCACAGGCTCGACCAACCAATGGCAGTTTTATGTATTTGAGAATATCTACGACACCAACAATCCCGTGATGATGACCAACGGCACCAATGTGGCCTTCATCACTTTCGTGCCTCCCAACCTCTCCCGGTCCCGCCTCATCGAGGCCGATATCGACCTCTACGTCTCGACCAATTCCGCCCTCACCAACCTGGACGCGGGCGTGATTGCCCTTGCCGATAAATCCACCAATCGCGGCGGCACCGAGCTGGTCTTCTACACCAATGCTCCCATCGGCCAGATCTATTACATCGGCGTTAAAGCCGAGGATCAGCAGGCCTCCGAATACGGCTTTGTCAGCCTGTCTTCCGATCGTCCCTTCGATGAAGACATCAACGGCAACCGCCTGGTGCACGTGATGCCGCCCAACCTCGAGATTCCCGACGGCTCGCCCCAAAAACCGGGAGGAGTCTACGCGTTTGGCGTGGCCACTCGCCCCATCACGGTGCAACGCGTGGTGGTCACCAATATCATTGATCACGGCGATTTCGGCGACCTGTTCGGAAACCTGAGTCATCGCAGCGAATACGTGGTCCTCAACAGCCACTCGCTTTTGGGCAACTTCACCAGCGGCACCAATGTGCTGGTCTACGACGACAGCGATCGGGGGGACTTCCTGGGGAGCATGGAGAGCGATGGCCCCGGTTCGCTGAACAATTTCATCGGCCTGGATGGCGCCGGCGTCTGGCTCATGACCCTGGTCGATAGCTCCCTGTCCCACACGGGTCGTCTGACCCAATCCGAGATCTATATCGAACGCGCCCAGGAAGGTCTTTATGCTTCGGTTTGGCCGGGACGCTTTGTTTATTTCTATACCGATGTTCCCGACGACGCCGTTAAACTCACGGTCACGCTTAGCGGCATGACCGAGGGCCTGCCCATGCCCCTCGAAGTCTACCTGCGACGCGAGGAATTGCCCACACGGTCCGCTTACGATAAGTACGCCCTGATTCCGCCTCCCGGCGGCAGCCTGATCCTTGGGACCAACGATGTCCCGCCCCTGACCATGGGACGCTACTACATCGGCGTGTTTAATCCCAACCCGGTCGTTGCCAGCTTCTACATTACCGTCGATGTCAAGCGCAGCCTTGATGCCGCCATCGTGGAGACCTTCGTCTCGACCAATACCCCCTTGGCGATCAAGGATGACGCCATCACGCGATCCACGGTCAACGTGACCGCTGACCGAATCCTCACCGATGTCAAAGTGGGTGTGAGATTGGATCATCCGCGCGCCTCGGACCTGGTGCTGCACTTGATCAGCCCGCAAGGCACGCGATTGCTCCTGGCGGAGAGCAGGGGAGGGATCGAGGCCGAGGGCTATGGCTCCGGCCAGATCGATCAAACTAACCTTGTTTTCGCCGGGTTCACCGAGAACACCAATCTGACCACCCAGCCGATCAAGACCGCTGTTCCTCCGTTCACAACCAACGCCACCATCACCCCGGTGTTCACCAATGACTTCGAAGGTCTAACCCCCGGATCCTATGGGCGCGGCAGTGTGGTGGACGGCTGGCTGGTCACCACTAATTCTGTCGATATCATTACGACCAACAACGCCGTCATGGGCACCAACATCCTCGCCCTGAATATCGCCCGAATCACCCGGGGCGTCGCCACCATTCCCGGCAAACGCTATTGGCTCTCCTTCTACTTCAAATCGGGAGACACCAATGTGATCAGCGCGCAGATGGTTTTGGACGGAAAACTCCAGCCCTGGCTTGTCGCCACCAACTCCGAATGGCAGCCGTATTCGCTGGCCTTTACCGCCTCCCGAGCCGAAACCACCATCGAAATCGAGCCCGCCTTCCGTAACGATGTCCTGTTTGACGGTTTCAGCCTGATCGAAGCCGGCGGGACCAAGTTTTATCTCCCCGAGGAATCGATGGAGATCTTTGAGGGCGAACCCAGCCTCGGCGAGTGGAAGATGGAGATCTGGGATGCCCGGGCGGGTGAACTGGATCCATCTCCCACTCTGATTACCTGGCAGCTTCAGATGACTTTTGTGGCGACGAATTACGGCGCGGTCACCCTCACCAACGGCGTGCCCTATAACAGCAGGGTCACCGGCGCTGAAACGAAATTCTTCATCGTCAACGCCCCTCAAGCGGCCCGATGGTCCACCAACTGGCTCTTCAGCTCCGGGGATGTGGTCCTGCTATACAATCCCGATGGCCTGCCCACCGGCGGCTCCGGCGATGTCGAGGTCGATAATGTTACTTCGGGGACCGAAGTGCTGATTCTGAATACCACCACCGCTCCGCTGCTGCGGCCCGGCCAACGCTATTATCTCGGCGTCAGAAATGCCGAACCGACCGAGACCAACAATTTTACCATTCTGGTCGAGTTTGATCGCTACGATCCCACCATCCCACCGGTGACGGCGCTGACCAATGGCGTGCCTCTGACCGCGGCCGTCGATCCTGGTGTGATCATGGATTATTACCAGTTCGCCGTTACCACCAACGCCTCCTGGGCCACGTTCGAACTCAATCAGCTCAGCGGCAACGCCAATCTCTATTTGAAACGCGGCGGACCCTTGCCCACCACGGACAGTTATCATTATCTTAGTGAGAATCCAGGCTCCCAGGATGAACAAATCATCGTCCTGACCAATTCCTTGCCGACTCCTCTGGCCGCCGGAATCTGGCTGTTGGGCGTCCAAAACATGGAAACCAATCCAGTGACTTACACCGTCGTGGCCACTGAATACTCGACTCCCATCCCCACCTTCATTCCGTTGACCAACGGCGTGCCCTATCTCAGCACGATTTCAAACGCCATGGATTACTACGAGTTCTGGGTCGATCCCGATGCCTCGTGGGCCAGTTTTGAAGTCCTGAATCCCGATGGAAATGTCAATCTGGTTCTGCGACGAGGGCCTCTCTTCCCCAGCCCGGTCTCGTTCGATTACGAAAGCATCAATCCGGGAACCAACGAGGAGCTGATCCTGGTCTTCACCAATTCCGTTCCCGTCCCCCTCGCGCCCGGACAATGGTACATGGCCGTCTACAACATGGAGACCAATCCGGTCAATTACACCGTTCTTGCCACGACTTACACCGGCGACATTCCCAGACTCATCAACCTCACGAATGCCGTCGCCTACACCAATACCCTCTCGCCTTCGATGATCCCGGATTTGTATCGATTCGACATGTCTCTCGGAGTAACCCAAGCCGTCTTTGAATTGTTTGACCTGACCGGCAACGTCGATCTCTTTGCGCGCAAGGGTTTGCCCTTGATCAACGAAACCAATGCGTTCTATGCCAGCACCAATCTCGCAACCACCAATGAACTGATTCTCCTCCTGACGAACTCGGTTCCGATGCCCGTTTCACCCGGCATTTGGTTCCTGGCCGTGGTCAACCGCGAAACAAATGACGTGTCTTACGTGGTCCGCGCGACCGAGTATGTTGAAATTCCGCCCGGTCCGGAAACCAACATCATCATCACTCCCTGGCTGAACCGGACGAACAACAGTCTCTGCATCAGTTGGAACTCACTCATCGGCACCAACTACTACGTGCAGGGACGCATCAACGTGGTCGATCCCGGCTGGAACACGATCTCGCCCACGATTACGGCCACCGATATCGTGACGACTTACTGCATTTCTCTGACCAACTCGAACCACTTCTTCCAGGTGGTCCAGGGAACCTCCCCGTTGACACCGCCCACGAACGCGCCTCCGCCCTACATGACCGTGCCTCCGCTCCTCCTGCCCAGTGGCTTGATGCAACTCACCTGGGATAGTGTGCCCGGCGCGGTCTACGAGGTCCAGGTTACCACGAACTGGGTCGATTGGGTGACGCTAACCAACCTCACGGCGACAGGCGTGATCACGACCTACGTGGATCCGACACCGGTGCTGGATCAATCGCTCCGGTTCTATCGAGTCCGAGTCACCGGTGGCGGCATCATTCCGCCCATCACCAACGTCCCGCCTGCCCAGATCTTTGTTCCGCCGGTCGTTCTGCCCAGTGGCGCCGTCCAGATTACCTGGGATAGCGTGCCCGCCGTGGTTTATGTGGTTGAGGTCACGACGAATTGGACGGTGTGGAGTGTTCTAACAAACATCACGGCCACTGGCGTCCAAACGACCTACATCGATTCCACTCCCGCCAGTGTGCAACCTATCCGGTTCTATCGCGTGCGCGCCACTGGCTCCGGAACGATCCCGACTACGCCCACCAACGCGCCGCCCGCTTACATCGGAGTGCCGCCCTTCGTTCAGTCCGATGGACGCGTCCGACTGACCTGGTCGAGCGTTGTCGGCGCCGTCTACAGCGTGCAAGCCACCACGAATTGGACCGAGTGGATCACGCTGACCAACCTCACCGCTTCAGGGACAGAGACGACTTATGTCGATCCATCCCCGATGGCGGGGCAACCGCTGCGGTTCTATCGTGTCCTCGTCAGCGGGAGTGGACCCACAACTCCGCCCGAGGGAGATACGAACGCGCCTCCGGCCCAGCTTCAAATCACTTGGCCTGTCGTGGCTACCAACGGCTTTGCCATTCATTGGGCCAGCGAAGTCGGCATTCGTTATCAGATCGAAGGTTCCACGAACCTTGTCCTCTGGCAGATCCTGACCAACATCACCGCTGCCACGACTAACTCAACCTTTATCGATCCCATTCCGGTCGATTCCTGGATTACCCGGTTCTATCGAGTCCTGACTCAGCCTTAGGGTTCTGACGCCAGTTCCCGATCGATCCTCTTGCGCTCGAACGCTTATAGGAATTCCATGTCCCACTCCAGGTCGTTCATGAAGGCTCTTGTTATTGCGCTCAATCCCGCCGTGGATGTCGAATGGCTCGTGGACGACGTCCTTTGGGAAGAGAAAAACAATATCCTCCGAGAACGTCGATGGGCCGGGGGCAAAGGGGTCAATGTCGCGCGATGGCTTCAGCACCTTGGATCTATTCCCCGACTTCTCATCCCCCTGGGCGGTCCCACCGGCCGTGAGATGAAGGCTTGCCTTCGCCAGGAGAAAATACCCGCAAGCACCGTCTCCCTCCAGGATGCCACGCGCGCCAACATCATCGTCACTACCCAACGGCGCGGACAATTACGCTTTAATCCGCTGGGCCCGAGTCTTTCCAACTCCGAATGGAAAGAGGTCGTCAGGCATGCGGATGGCTTGCTGGATAAAACAACCGCCATGGTTTTATCGGGCAGTTTGCCCCGGGGACTTCCCGATCGGGTTTATTCGGAACTGATCCAGCTGGCGAAATCGCGCCAGGTGAAGACACTTCTGGATTGCGACGGCGCTCCATTCGCAAAGGCCATCGCCGCAGCTCCATTCCTCGTCAAACCCAACCGACACGAGTTGTCGCAGTGGATCGGACAGAACCTCAGAACGGACAAAGCGGCGCGGAATGCGGCCTCGACTCTTGCCCAACGCACTCACAGCTGGGTTTTGTTATCCCTGGGCGCCCAAGGCGGTCTCCTGTTAAACGCCACAGAGAACTGCGCTTGGAAAGGATCCGTGCCATCCGTCGATGTGGCCAACACCATCGGCGCCGGTGATGCCATGCTCGCCGCCGCCACCCGGCAAATCATCCTGCAATCGCCTCCGGACCAGTGGCTCCGCTGGTCCCTGGCCGCGGGTACTGCCCTCACCATGAGTTCAGCCGGAAAACTTCCGCCGTTAAGCGCAATCCATAAGCTCCTCCCGCAAATTCGAATCTCCCCGATTGCTCTGTGACCGCCCAGGTTCGATGGCCGATCTCAGCCTTTCTTCTGGCGCAGCATTGATCTCACGACAACTTCTGAGTAAGGCACGGATTATGCAGCATTCAAGGGAAGGAAAGGAAAAGAAATGAAATCCAAAACCATCCTGATGGGAGGTTGTTTAATTCTTCTCGTTTGTACCAGCACGACTCCCCAGGTGCCCCACATGATCCGGTACCAATCGACGGTGGCCGTCGGCGGCACGAATTATCACGGGATCGGTTTGTTCAAGTTTGCCCTGATCAATGCACAAGGGGACCAATCCTATTGGAGTCATGATGGAACCAGCCAGAATGGCGGCGAACCGCGCAGCGGTGTGGAAATCGAGGTCAACCAGGGACTTTATGAGGTGTTTCTCGGGGATACGACCGTGTCCAACATGGTCTCCCTGTCACCGACCGTGTTTACCAATAACCCGGTTTACATCCGGGTCTGGTTCAGCAACGGGACGATGCCGTATCAGGCGATTCAACCGGATCAAATCATCCCGGCCGTTGGTTACGCGATGATGTCGGCCAGCGTGCCGGACGGAGCCGTTACATCATCCAAGCTCGCGGATGGAGCCGTCACGGGAGAAAAACTAGCGACCGGTGCAGTGACCGGAGCCAGCATAGCCCCGGCCAGCATTGGATCTTCTCAATTGGCTCCGAATGCTGCCGCCCAAAACCTGCAGTCCAGCGGTGGATTGGTTTTATCGGATCAACCCCATGCCACCAACCTGACTGGCGCGGGACTGCTGCGACTGGGGACGGTCATGGCTGAACGGGAGAACTGGTCGAGCAATGCCGTGTATTGTCCGTCGCAAAGGGCCAATCCATTGGCGGTTTGGACGGGGAACGAGTTGATCGTCTGGGGCGGTAATGCGACTGAGAATGGACCGATGCTGCAATCGGGAGGCAGGTACAGCATGACATCGGATACTTGGACACCGATCAGCACCATCAACGCTCCCCCAGCTCTCGGCAATGCCTTGGAATCTGGAGCTGTTTGGGCAAACACGGAAATGCTTGTGATCACGGGTGCGAATGGTTATCGCTATTCTCCATTCACGGACAGCTGGAGTCAAATTTCCCGTGTCAATGCGCCGACATTCACTGCAGGGACCACATTGACCTGGACCGGCAAGGAATTGCTGGTCGTTGGCAACACCCTTCCCTATCGCCGCCATAATCCTGTCACAGATGTTTGGAGTGATATGTCCTCTGCTGCAAGCTCCAATGCGCCCGGTCCCCGGCTCTATCACACGGCCGTCTGGACTGGCAGCGAGTTGATCGTCTGGGGGGGATTGTCCAGTGGGAGCACACTGTATAACGGTGGACGCTATAACCCTGCAACCGATACCTGGCTTCGCATAACCAACGTCGGCGCGCCCGCCATGCGGTCCAGGCATTCGGCTGTCTGGACTGGCAGCAAAATGATTATCTGGGGGGGGCTTACGACTATAAGCAAAAAAGAAACCGCCTCTGGAGCCATTTACGATCCCCAAACGGATCAATGGCGATCGATCAGCACGAATGGCGCACCATCAGCTCGCCAGGGGCATTTTGCATGTTGGACACCCTCCGGCATGATCGTATGGGGGGGCGACTCTTCTTCTACGGAAAAACCGCCCTTTTTCCGCAAAGCCCTGAATGATGGGGCAGTGTACAATCCGGCGACGGATACCTGGGCTCCAATCCGAAATGCGCCATCCGAGCCCATCGGCGGTTACGCGGCTGTATGGACCGGTTCAGCGATAATGATCTGGGGTGGGGGATATGTTGATCCTCGCTATGTCACGACTGGACCAAGCCGGATCACAGGACCCTACCTTAATAAAGGCATGTTTTATAAACCCGCTGTTGATCAGTGGAATCCAATGGCCTTTTCACCTGGTGGGCTGATCAACCACTGTCTCATCTGGACGGGGAAGGAGTTGATCGTCTGGGGCGGCAACCGGTTGGGGTATCCCATGTCCTCCCTTTCAACCGGTGTGGTCAATTCAGGAGGCCGGTTCGATCCGATCAAAGGCAAATGGTACCCGCTCTCCACACAAAACGCGCCGACTCCTCGACAAAACCACCAAGCCATATGGACTGGAACTGAAATGGTGGTGTGGGGCGGGGAAGGCATGACTAACCTCCCTCAAGAGTCGATATTTCCGAGCAGAACCTATTCATTTCTCAACACCGGCGGTCGGTACAATCCCGCAACTGATTCCTGGAATCCAATCTCGACCGATGGTGCTCCCGAGGGTCGCGCGGACTTCACGATGGTTTGGACGGGACACAAGGCAATTGTATTTGGCGGACGAACATCGACAAGAATCGGATCGCCCTATCCGATTACCGCCCTGAACAACGGCGCTCTATACGATCCGGTCAAAGACCAGTGGACCTCCATGATCGCTCCCGATCCGGTCAATCCAAGGTATCTGCATACGGCCGTTTGGACTGGGCACGAAATGTTCGTCTGGGGCGGCCTGGGGGTTTCCAACCTCACCATCACGGGACTCCCCAATAACAGCGGGGGTCGATACGATCCCATCCGCAACAAATGGACCTGGGTCTCGACCGTCGATGCCCCCAACGCGTATACGAATCAATCGGCAATATGGACCGGAGTTGAAGTCATCGTGGTCGGATCACCGGGCGTTGCCAGGCAAAACGGACGGTATGATCCCCTGGCCGATCGATGGAGCGCTTTGCCACAACCGTCGACCATCCGGGCGTTCCGCAGTCAGGTGTCTGTGTGGAATGGACAGGAACTGTTGGTGTGGGGAGAAAGCAGCAATACCGCGATGGGCCTGCGCTTTGATCCTCAGACCGGCGCGTGGCAGACGATGACGAAAGTGGGCGCCCCCCGGCCTTACATGAGCACGAAAGGCCTCTGGACCGATGACGCGATGATGCTCTATGGTGGGATGCTGTCGTCCGCCAATTTGAACACCAACCTCGCCAGCTATACTCTCGCAACCAAGCTTTACCTCTACGGAAAGCCCTAGAGCCTGTTTGAAAATTACACGGGGTGCTGCGGCGAGGGATTTTGGCTGGGGCCAAGGCGGCTTGGGCCGAGCATCCCCAATGGGGGCTGTAAGGTCCAAGCCAACGCTGGCCCCGGGCAAAAGAGCCGCCGCCCGAAGACTTCGCAGAAATGGCCCCCTGGCTTCGTTGCTCCTCAGTCAAAGATCGGCCAGGGATATTTTCCTTCGTCGCGCCTCGCCATGCGGCCATTTCTGCGAAAACAGCGCCCCTTGGAATTTTCAAACAGGCTCTTAGGGTTCTATTCCTTACTTGGCTTTGACATCGTAGCAGAGCAGGAGGTCCTGATCGCGGACATAGAGCCGGCCGTCTGAAACAACAGGATGGGTCCAGCTGTTTTTATCCGAACGATCCGGTTGGTCGAAACGGCCCTTTTCCTGGTATCCCGCAGGGGTGGCGGCAATCAGAATCAGCCGTCCGGGACTCGACTTGTCTTCTTCCCTTAGAATGAAATGGCCATCCGCAAAAACCAAAGATCCTTTCTTGGCGGCTTCCCGTTCGCGCCACACAATCCTGCCGGTGGCCTGTTCCATGCAAATCCAACCGCGGCTATCGGCATGTCCATAGACGTGGCCTTCATGCAAAATGGCTCCGCCATGGTGGTTATCGAACTCCTTGCTGGCGTAAACCTGTTCGGCGGCATATCCGGAGGCGCCTTTGGTGATCTTGAACGCGTTGCAGCCGACGCTGTATCCGGATGTCACGAAGACCAGATCTCCCTGGACAATGGGGGTGGGAATGACCGCGGTGCGGCCCTTGCGCACGGCCTTCCATAACACAGCACCATCCTTGGCACTAACTCCGAATACATGCTCGGCCGTCAACTGCACATAGTGCCGAGTGCCTCCAAAGTCCGAAAGGACCAATGACGAGTAATGGGCCTCGTCGGTGATGCCCTTCGACTGCCAGATTGTGGCGCCGGTGAGTTTATTCAGCGCCACCACTGACCCGCGAGAACCGCCGGGAGTGAGCATGACTTGGTCGCCGTCAATCAAGGGGGACTCGCTATAGCCCCATTCCGGCACCTTACCGCCAAAGTCTTGCACCAGGTGTTTTCGCCAGATCTCCTTGCCATCCGCCGCATTGAGGCAGACAAACTCGCCATACTGCCCGACCACATAAAGACGATCTCCATCGATCGTGACACTGCTGCGCGGTCCCGCAAAGCCTCCCCAGCCGGGCGCGCCTGACTTGCCGAGTTTGACCGACCAGATCTTTTTCCCGGTTGCGCGATCCAAGGCGATTGCGTAATTGGCATCGCCCTGATCACCAGTCGTGTAAATGCACTTACCGGACATGGTGATGCCAGAATACCCGATGCCGAGACCTGTTGTTTTCCACAACAGGGTGGGGCCTGATGCAGGCCATTGTTTCAGCAAACCGGTTTCCGCCGACTTGCCATCGCGTTTGGGACCGCGCCATTGCGTCCAGTCTTCGGCCGACACAAGGCATGCCCCGGCCAAAACCATCAGACTGCAAACCCATACAGCTTTTGAAGTCTTATTCATAGGATTTACGACCATTCTCATTGGGTTATTCTTTTAACGGATCCAACGGATGGTTGCAAAGAGTTTTGAGTTTCTCGTTATACTCGAGGTTCCCATCCCTTGCGATATTCCCGCGACCAAAGTTTCCGGGCCTTGGCATCGTGTTCTATCTGTCGTTGTTCGGGATTGAAATGCACCACGTGCCCCACGCGATAGGCGATGTTGCCCAGATGACATAGCAGTGTGCTTTTTTGCCCTTCCTCGATGGTTGCGCTGGGCTTGCGATCCTGGCGAATGCTGTCCAGGAAATCCGCCATGTGAACCTGATCGCCCCCCGGTCCGCTGGCTTGACTCGTCATCTTGCCGTTCAGATCGAAGATCTTGTATCCGTTGCCTTCCATCGAGAGCATGCCGTCGGTCCCATAGAAGTTGACCAGCGGAAAACTCTCCGGTTTGCGCGGGTGACAACTGCTGTGTTCCCAGGAAACACCACAGGAGCCAAAATCAAAGGTCACCACGCCGGTATCTGGCGTTTCCTGGTCGTCATCAAAGTGATAGCGCCCGCCGTTGTAGGTGATGCTCCTCGGATATTCCACCCCCAAGCCCCACCGGGCCAAGTCCAAATAATGAATCCCGTTATTGCCCAGTTCGCCATTGCCCCAATGCCAACGCCAATGCCAGTTGTAATGCACTAGGTTATCCACATAAGGACGGGCCGGGACCGGTCCTTGCCACAAGGCGTAATCTAGAGAGGCCGGCACCGGCACAACCTTGCCGCGGCCGATCGAGGGCCGAGAGTTCGTATACCAGGAACGGGCGAATTTCACCTGCCCGATCGCGCCCGATCGCAACCGGCCGATGCCCTCCTGGATCACAGGAAAACTGCGGCGCTGTGTCCCTTGTTGAACCACACGGCGATGTTTTTGAGCGGCCAACACCATGAGTTCGCCCTCGCGCGGATTGTGACTGCCCGGTTTTTCCACGTAGACATGCTTGCCGGCCGCACATGCCATAATTGTGGCCGGCGCGTGCCAATAGTTGCCGGTGGCGATGATCAAGGCGTCCACTGCCGAATCGTCCAGAATTTTACGGAAATCCTTCACGGCCTTCACATTCGGCCGGCCTGCCTTTGATAAAACATTTGATGCCGCCGCCAGACGATTGCTGTCCACATCACACAAATATCCAATCTCGGCTTCCGGACAACCCAGGATCGCCTTCATCAGGTCCTGGCCTCGGCCCAATCCCATGATCCCGACCACGATTTTGTTGCCGGGCGGAGAACTCGCCGCCCGAAGCAGCAACGCCGGGGAAAGGCTCGATGCCCCGATAACACCGGTCAGCCGCAGAAAACTTCGGCGGTTCATGTCTTGGATGGTTGAGCGGGAAGGATGCTGTTTCTTTGATAATGAGTTCATTTGCATATTACAGGTTTGACCCGTTGAGGACGGCATACCACTGGCCGCTTCGCGGATCTGGATTCCAGGGAGACTGTTGTATCACCGCTCCGCGTCAAAAACCACGCCTAAAACGTTATTGACAACAAGTTGTCTGGGGGGCCTATGTGGCGTAGTATGGAATGAACGGATTTATGAAAATCGAAAATTACGATTTATATACAACGTCAGAGGCGGCGCCGCGCCCGGGTGCGTGGCCTTCTTTCCTAAAAAAGCCGGATCTCAAGACCCGTTGCTGTGAACCGAGGACCCACGACAGTGCGCACAAACGGAATAACCGTTTTAGCCCCTGGGTTCTGGGTCTTTTGGCCGGTTTGGCCTCGGGATTATGGATCGAGGCGGCCACCGCACCCCGGATCAACACCGACAATTCGACCCCGAAACGCGAGGCGGCCGCTGTAACCAGCTATTCCGGGATCATCAAAAAGGCCGCCCCCAGCGTCGTGAACATCTACTCGACTAAGATCGTCAAGATGCCCAGGAACCATCCCTTTCTCAACGATCCCTTTTGGGGGCAGTTCTTTGGGCCGGGCGATGAGGGTGAGGGAACCCGCGATTCCCGAACGCGCCGCGAACAGAACCTGGGATCGGGGGTGGTGATCTCCGAAGACGGTTATATCCTGACCAATTTCCATGTTGTGGAAGGGGCCGACGAAATCAAGGTCGCCTTCGCCAAGAGCAAGGAGGAATACACCGCCAAGGTCATTGGCTCGGATCCACCCACCGATCTTGCGGTGCTAAAAATCGAGGCGAAGGGATTGCCCGCGGTCACGTTTACCGACAGCGACCAGCTCGATGTGGGCGACGTGGTGCTGGCGATTGGAAATCCGTTCGGGGTCGGTCAGACGGTGACCCTGGGGATTGTGAGCGCCGTGGGGCGGGGCGGCTTCGGCATCGTCGACTATGAGGATTTCATTCAGACCGATGCCTCGATCAACCCGGGGAATTCCGGTGGCGCCCTGATCGATGCCCACGGCCGGTTAGTGGGCATCAATACAGCCATTATCAGCCGCACCGGCGGCAATCAGGGCATTGGTTTCGCCGTTCCCGCCAATATGGTCCGCGGTGTGATGGACCGAATCCTCTCGGACGGCAAGGTAACCCGGGGTTATCTGGGAGTCTTCGTCCAGCCTGTCACTCCCGAGCTGGCCAAACAATTCGAATTACCCGACACGAGCGGGGCCCTGGTGGGCGGCGTTTCTCCGGGAACCCCGGCGGAGAAGGCCGGCCTCAAAGAAGGGGATGTTATTGTCGAGTTTAACGGCAAGAAAATGGCCGATAACCGTCAACTCCGTCTGACCGCATCCCAGACTCCTCCCGGAACCAAGGTGCCGGTCAAGGTCTACCGAGACGGCGACCTCAAGACGATCAACGTGACCCTCGGCGAATTGCCGACCGACGCCCTCACCAGGGCGGGCGGCGAGGATAGCGGTCCCGCCCAAAGCGACGTCCTGGATGGAGTGGAAGTCACCGATCTGGATACGCGCACGCGCAGGCAATTGGGCATCCCGGCCCATGTTTCGGGCGCCCTGGTCACTCAGGTCGATCCCGAGTCGCCTTCCTACGAGGCCGGATTGAGACCGGGGGGAGTGATTCTCAGCATTAACCGACAAACCGTGAATAATGCCGAGGACGCCGTGGCCTTGAGCAAGAAAATCAAGGGCGACCGCATTCTTCTGCGCGTCTGGTATCAGGGCGGCAGCCAATACCTTGTGATAGACGCGGGCAAGAAGGCAAAATAAGCGCCTGGCGGAGGTGGAGCGGCGCTCCCACCAATACGGGACGTTCTTTTTGACCGGCTTTCAAAAGCCGGTTGTCGTCCAACACCGGTTCACTTACCACGTTAGACCGGAGGTCGATGTCATTGGGGAAAAGAGTCGACAGCCCCGCTCAATGTATTATCGTGTCGCCAATTAATCGAGTGACTATGAACTTGGATGACGCGCAAAAACAGCAGGTGGCAGCCTGGATCTCACAAGGACTTAAACTTGCCGAGATCCAACAGCGCCTGACTCAGGAATTCGGAGTGCGGATGACCTACATAGAGGTTCGCCTCCTGATGAGCGAACTCGAACTCAAGCCCAAGGATGTATTGCCGCCTCCCGCGCCTGCAGCGGATTTGTTGAAGAACAGTGCTCATGCGGCCAACGCGCCGGGCGCCAAGGGCGGTCTCGCAAAAGTCCCCTCGAAAGACGACTTCGATGAAGACGATCAAGGCATGCCGGGCGGTGTGAAGGTTGCAGTAGACCAGATCACCCGCCCGGGATCGATGGTCAGCGGCAAGGTGACGTTCAGCGACGGCAACAAGGCCGAGTGGTATCTGGACCAGTTCGGGCGCCTGGGATTGGCCCCTGAAACCAAAGGCTACAAACCCACCCAGGATGATCTGATGGCTTTTCAAGCCGAGCTGCAAAATGCCCTCGGCGGCATGTAACGGAAGTTCCTTTTTAAAGACATAGCGATCTCGCACGCAACCTCCTCATTCCAACCGCTTTGGCTTGGCCAGTTCGAGCATTTTCTTCTCTTGGGAACGGCCTTCGGGGACTAAATTTGCCAAGAAAAAGGGGACCGGATCGCTCCGGTCCCCTCATGATTTAGCAAACCAGTCTGAGAACTACTTCTTTGCTCGATAGAAGCGTTGGTTCCCAGTCGCTGCCACGGCGTACGGACTGGTAGCGCCGGCCACGTCGGTCCACGGACCGGTCACGGCGTCCGCTGATTGCAGCGTGCCAGTGAACGTGATCGAGATCCCTGCCTCCGTCTTGGCGATGCTGATGTTCGGATTGGTTGGCCATGCCGCCGCGAGAGTGGCAACTTCCTCATCGCTGAGGGCTCCTTGATAGGTGGCCCAGCGGTCCATGACACTGCCAGCTCCCATGTGATCGGTCTCTTGAGTGAGACGCGCTCCCATGACCTTAACATTGCCCGACAGCACCATGGTGCCGGCCCAGGTTCCCACCCGAACGCCATCGATGTAAAGCCGGCTGGCGCCAGCCGCCGTGTCACTCACGACAACGACGTGGACCCTGCGTCCGAAGACCGAGGCGGCATTTTGGCCGGCCAACGGGGTGAACACGTTGTCCGCTACGCCGAACTGGGTGGTTCCGAAGAGGTTCTGCTGGTCCCATTGATCCAATTTAAGAGCCCAGGTATCGTTGCCAGCGATCGCGGTTGAGGCTCCGCCTTTGACAGCGTTGAACACAAACTCATAGCTGACGCTGCCCGAGAGAACCCCAAAGTCCACTACCGCGGGAGCCGAGATGGATCCGGTGGAAGAGGCCACCAGAACTGGAGCACTCGGTTTGTCCGCGGCAACACCGGTTCGGTAGCATTTTAGTCCACCATTGGCGGTGTCGTTCAGGAGGACTCGCGTGCCATCCGCCTTCACAGAGGAGAGTTCAAGGCCCGCGTCGCCGCCGCCCTCTTGATAGATTACCCGGATAGGATACACGCCGGCATCCTGCACCACGATCCGGAAGGTGACATTGGCGGTCGTGCCGTCAACCTCGCTCAAGAGCACGCTGTCGGCAGGTTTGTTGATGTAGCCCGCCTGCGCGCGGAAGCTGTCGTCGCTAACCACCGTCAGCGAAACCACTCCAGCCGGTAGTTCCACGAAGGTGATCACTTCAGCATCGATGCCGTCCGTCATCCCGGAGGTGCCCGGAATGCCCGGCATGGGTTCATCGGGTGAGAAGTTCCCCAAGGCGGTTCCATCCATTTGGCTCAAGTTGAGCATGCCTGGCAGTTCGAACCGATAGACTGCGCCCACCTTTGTGCCAGGGCCCACAGCGTATCCATAGTTGCTGGGATCAGCTAGGTTTTGAAGCAGGTTACCGCTGGGATCCTTCAATTGACCCGCCAGGGCTAACTCGACCGAGGCGAGGCTGTTGGGGAGGTAGGTTTCGTTCTGGAACACGCTCCACATGAAGCCGGGCTTCGATTTGTCCACTGACACGGCCTGGTGGGCTTTTGTCAGTGTGGGATAGGTGGCCACTGTAAAGTTCCATGTCTCGGTCCTTGAAGTGCCGCCTGCGGTATAGGCAATGCTGGCGGTGTGGGCCGAACCCGACACAAAGTAGGCGGCGGGCTGGAACTTGATAGTGGTCAGGTCGCCGACCTTGGTGGGTTGGACGTTGACCACCGTGCCGTCGACGGTCAGTTTCACCGAGGCGGCGTCCACAGCATCCTGGCCATCGCGGAGTTGCGCGATCACCGGCGCGTCAAAGGCGACGCTGGTTGCGTTCGGAGCGGGTGAGACCAGGCTGATGGCGGCTGGAGCTTTGCCGGTGATGGCCCGGTAAGTCTTCAAGCCTCCATTGGCGGTATCGTTCAGCAACGCTTTGGTGCTGCCATCCGCCAGCACGCTCGACCATTCGAGGTAGGCGTCACCGTTGCCTTCTTCCCAAACGGTGCGGAAGGCGTACACGCCCGCTTCTTCGACATAGACGTTAAAGGTGAGATTGGCCACTGCGCCGACGGAATCGGCTGCGACCTGGGCCTGAAACGCATCGGCGATATTGCCGGTGGTTGTTTTGAAGCCGTCATCGCTTCGCACGGCAAAGGTTGTTTTACCAGCCGGCAGTTCGATATAGGTAATGACTTCACCGGCAATGCCGTCTTCCCCGGCAACGGGATCGGAACCGGGAATGCCGGGCATTGGGCCATCATCCGGGAAATCCCCGTACGAACCGCCATTCGGGCACATATTGATCGTCGAGTCGATTTCGAACCGAACTGGCAGTTGGTTATCGGCCCCGGCTGTGCCGGCGCCAATGGCAATGCCTTGGGCGTTTCGATCGGCGTAGTTGCGTCCGAGCAGGCCCCCGAGTTGTTCGAGCGGGCGGCTGCTGTTATTGGCCTGGAATGCGCTGTTTTGGTGGACATTCCATATGAAACCGCGCTTGGCGGTGTCAGGCGTCACTTTGAGGTTTGCGGTCAACAGGCCGTAGACGATGGTCTTGAAGTCAGCGCTGGCGGCCACGGGGTTGCCCTTTGTGTCTTTGGCCTCGATAATGTAGGTGTGATCGGAATTCGGCGGGAAATAGGTGGGTCGCGTGTAGGTGAAGTCCGTTGCGTCGATGACCTTTGGACTGGCTTGCACAGTGACCAACTCACCGTCGATATAGAGCTTGACGCTGGCCGGATCCAGAATCGACTCGCCCTTGTCATTCACCCGGAACGAGAAACCCGTTACAGCCGGATTGATGGCCGAAAAGAAGAGGAGATCGGATGCGGTTCCACCCACCCCCAACGTGATCAAAGCGGTTTCTGTGGGACTTTTCCCGTGAACAATGGCGTGCGCGCCCAGTCCGCCCCATCCTTTCTGGCCCGGAGTGGTCTCGTCGCCGTCGTTAATGGCCATCCCGAGACCGAACTGCGTCCCGTATTTCAGACTGGTCAAGCCCAGGGCGGCCATGGGCAGCTTGATTTCATAGGTCGTTCGTTTTGTCGTAGGGTTGCGCGTGATGACGGCTTCGGTGTCGCATCCGCAGGCTGGATCTGTTGCCGGGCCGGCCTCATGATTGACGATCACATCGCCCAAGGAATCTTCGATACCGCCGAGGGCGTAATTATACAGGGCCACCTGGGTGTTCTGGGCCGCATTGGCAATCATGAGTTGCACCGAGTCGCCGTTCCAGGCGCTCATCGCGGCGTTCTCATGATAATCGTCGGTGACCACGAAACCGAAGTAGACATTGTCGGCATCATAGGCGATTTGCACGGCTGAGGTTTGGTCATCGGGGCCTGTCCAAGTGCCGCCGTTATATTCCTCGAACAAAACAAGCGTCCCTGTCCGTCCCGGACCCGAGCCTTTGGGAGTCCAGAATTTCGGATCCGAGAGCACAGGCACTCCGGTCCACTCCGAGAGGTTGCCATCCACCACGATCGGTTTCGGGGCCGGATTGGCGGTATAAACCTCTTTGCCGGATTCAATGTCATTCTGTTTGGCCAGCGTGATCATCGCGGTCTCGGACGGGGTCTTGCCATGGACGATCGAATGCGCGCCCAATCCGCTCCAGCCTTTCTGGCCCGGGGTGAGTTCATCGCCGTCGTTGATGCACATCCCCAATCCGAATTTCGTCCCGCCCGCTAGCGAGCTCAGCCCCAAAGCTGCCCTTGGCAGCTTGATCTCGTAAGTGGTCCGTTTCTTGGCGCTGTCTCGCTTGATGACGGCTTCGGTATCGCATCCGCAGCCTGGATCGGTCGCAGGGCCAGCCTCGTGATTGACAATGATCTCGCCCAGAGCGCCTTCGACACCCCCGAGGGCGTAGTTGTAGAGGGCGATTTGCTGATTTCGGTCCGCGTTGGCGATCATGAGCTGAACCGAATCGCCGTTCCAGGCGCTGTTGGCCGCATTTTCGTGGTAATCGTCGGTGACCACGAAACCGAAATAGACGTTTTCAGCGTCATACACGATCTGCACCGCCGAGGTTTGGTCGTCGGGCCCCGTCCAGGTGCCGCCGTTATATTCCTCGAAGAAAACGAGTGTCCCGTTGGTTCCAGAGCCTTTTGGGGTGTACATGCCCGGATCTGCAAGCACCGGAACTCCGCCCCACTCCGAAAGATCGCCATCCAAAACAATCGGATTCGGTGAATGGATGGCGCTGTAATACTCTTTGCCGACCTGGATGTCGTTGGCTCGTGCCCCAAATGAAATAAGACACGATGCTATTGCCACTACTAGGGGTATAGTTTTTCTTTGCATAAGCCTCTCAGTTTGAATTAACACCTCTGTTGAATGCGGTTGGGCTTGGAATGGATCATTATTGAAGGCATACCGCCTTAATGTAAAGCATTTTCGCGACAGTATTTTCGCGCCGCACTCCATCGCGAATCCGTAGCCCGAAAAGGATAAAGGCTTCCCGAACGATCTCCCCATGAAGCCAAGCGCTGAAAGGGCATCGAGGCGCGCTCTCGTTCCAATGACCCTTATTTCAGCAGGTGTTCCTCCAGGAAGAGGAGGGTGCTGAGAAACAGGTAATCCGCATTGCGTTTTTTCTGAAATCCATGCCCTTCATCTTTGGCCAGGAGATACCAGATTTTGCCGCCCTGTTCTTGAATGGCCTTAACCATCTGCTCGGATTCGGTGACGGGGACGCGCGGATCGTTCTGTCCCTGGGCGACGAACAAGGGTTTTTGGATTTTGCCGACCTGCGCGGTTGGCGAAATCCGTTGCAGAAAGGCGGCCATATCCGGTTTACGCTCGTCGCCGTATTCCGCCCGCCGCAGATCGCGCCGGTAATCCTGAGTATTCTTAAGAAAAGTCAGGAAATTTGAAATGCCGACAATATCGATCCCGCAACGCAGGTCTTCGCCGAAATGGATCAGGGAAGCCAGGACCATATAACCGCCGTAGCTGCCTCCCATGACAGCCACGCGGTCCGCATCCAGCCGGCTGTCTTGTTTCACCCAGCCAATCACCGCGCCGATGTCCTTGACTGTGTCTTCGCGTTTTATTCCATTGTCCAGGGCCAGATAGTCTTTGCCGTAGCCATCCGAGCCACGAACATTCGGAAACACCAGGGCGACCCCCATCTCGTTGAGCAGGTAATTCCAGCGCGCCTGAAAACCCGGACGCGACTGGCTCTCGGGTCCGCCATGGATGGAGATGACCACGGGTCTGCGGCCCGGATAACGGCGCGGGTCCGGACGGTAGACCAGGGCGGAGATGCCCAAACCATCGAAGCTCCGCATCCGGACGATCTCGGGTTCAACGAAAAGGTTTGAGTCTAATCCGCCGGTCTCGCTTTCCGTCCAGCGTTCAATCCGGCCAGTTTTTCGTTCCAGGACAAAGACATCATTGGGGGATCGGGCCGAGGAAAGGCCGAAGGCCAGGAAACGGTCGTCTTCGTGCCATTCCAAAGCGGTGATAACGCCCAGAGGCACCCTTGGTTGTCGCAATGGTCGGCCGGTTTTGGCATTCATGAGATGAAGCACCCCGGCGCCGTCTTCGTTGCTGACATACGCCAGGGTTCGGCCGTCGTGCGAAAGGGCGAGTTGTTCGACGTCCCAGCGAAGCTCCGGGGTCAGGGACGTGAGTCGCCGGGTTTTCAACTCGAACCGACAGAGGCGCCGGACGGGCGAGTCGAGGTCGGTGGTAACGAAGAGGGACTTGCCCTCGCGATCGAAGGCCGCCTGGCTCCAGGCCGCAAGTGAGCCGGTGTGCGGTGTAATCAGTTCCCGGACGCCGGTGCCAACGTCAACCAGGTGGAGGTGGCTTTCGTTGATCGAGAGGTATTCCCGAAGGAGCAGCCGGGTGTCGTCGGGCGACCAATCGGCCACGCTCCAGCCGCCCCCGGTCAGTTCAATCAGCCGCCGGTCGGTGGCCGGATCCGAAGGGTCCATGAGGTAAATGTCGGTGTCGCGGCCATTGCGACGGGTCGATGAGTAAGCCAGCCAACGGCCATTCTTCGACCAGCAGGGGGCTGAATTCCGCGATCGGCCGTCGGTCAACAAGGTCGTCTTGCCGTCTGCCACGTCATAACGATACAGCTGGTAGAACTCGCCGCCGCCCGTGTCCTGGGAAAAAACAATGCAATCGCCGGTTCCAGGACGAAATGAGCCGCCGCTGACCGGTTCGCTGAGGAAGGTGAGTTGGCGTCGGGCGCCGCCGGGGGCTTTGACCCCGTGTAATTGGGAGACATCGGCGAACCGGGTCGTGACCAGGATTTCATGACGGATCGGGTGCCAGCCTTGAAAGGCGGCGGCGCGAAACTCGAGGTATCGTCCGGCTTCTTTTCGGAGGTTTTCGGGGACCGGCGGTATTCCCTGGGTCACCAGGTTTTCAGGCGTCTGCGCGGCAATCAGAACGACAGGCAGTCGAAGGCTCAAGAGCAAGATCAGGAATGGGATCATTTTCATGGCACGATGGGTTTACGATCGGGGGATGGGGAAACGACCGTCGAAAGTCTTATCATGGCCTGCGGCAGTGGATTGTGGACCATTGCGTTTCGAAGGAGGCCGAATTTGTGGATTCAAGGGATCAGGATTAGGGGGTTAAGCGCTTCATGGCGGGCACTCTAAGGGGCCTCGGCCTGATTGGCAATTCCACAGTTCCCGCATGTTTCAGTTTCACCACAGAACACAGAGTTATTCACCGTTGGCTGCGGGGAGCTTCCTCGGGCTCTCCTTGCCACCGGATGAATAACTCTGGAAACCGTATCAGTTCACAGAGAGTTCAGCGATTGAACCGTTGGAAGCCGTCCCTCAACCGCTGTGCCTGATAGAGGACGTTGACCACCTCAACCGCCTTCAATTCAAGAAATAGCCCTTGGTCACCAGCAGGTTGATGCGCTCGATTGTCCTCGATTGGCATCGGATGCTTTAGCCGAAACGGAATGCCATTCAGGCGCGGTTCGTGAGGCAGCCACTTTTGATACGCTCATTCCACAGCCCCGGTCCAAGAACACGGCGCATTTCAATCGCACGTCCGATGACGTGACCCATGAACGGACCCTTCCCCATCGCTACCTCTGTGCTCTGTGGTGGAACACCCGGATTCGATTGCCGGTCTTGAGGACGATCTCGACAACATGCCCGCCTCACAATCGCTCAAAGCGCGGCCACTGCGGCTATGCCAAAACCTAAAAACATACAGAGGAGTCGGCAGGATAGAAGACAGGTCATAGCCACAAAAATGCACAAAAACCTCAAAAATGCATTTGTTTTGAGTCATTTGTTGTGGCCATTCATTTGTAGTCCATCTGGCGGTCTGCTGAATAAACGAGCTAAGACCGCCTCACAATTCCTGAAATTGCAGCGACTGCGGCCCTGTCAATTCAACTCATTCCGCTGCAGTAGATAGCAAGACGATTTGCGAGTGCCGTTGTTTTTCTGAAGGACCAGAGCATGAGGGCCGAGTCTGGGATTCACCATCCCGGACAATGCCAGCGGAATTCAGTTTGCGAGCGTCCGTGCAGGCGAGCGCTGGCACATGCCGCACTCGCGCCGCGTTGCCGCGTCAGGCGCAGTCGATCGCGATTTCAAAGATCGTGCCTTTCCAATGACGGAAGAAAGGTGGTCGGTGGCCACTGGCCAAAGAGCATTCAACACTTGCGAGCGCGGTTTGCAAGCCCGATTTTTCAAATGATCGTAACCCGTGTGCGCACCGTGTAAGGCAGTCCCATGGCGTCAATAATCAGGCTGGCGTCGTTGGAGTTCGGTCCGAGTGACACAAAGAGCACCTGGTCCTCGTCGTGTTTCAGAATCGGTTGAAGGGCGGCTTTCAGCATGGCCATGCGCATGTCGTCGAGGGGACATTCGAAGACAGAGTATTGCAGTCGCACACCGAAGCCTTCCAGTGTGCGCGCCACGCGTCTCAGCCGTTTGGGATGGCTGATGTCGTAGCTGACCAGGTAGCGAGTGCGGCTCACTGCGTTCGCAATGGCAGATGGCAAATGGCAGATGGCAAACGGTTGGAGGCGTTGTCCTTAGCCATTTTCTACTCCTCCGGTTCTTTGCGTGCGGCGCTGACCTCGCGGGACTGATAGAGCGGGTGTTCCGGTTTCAGGTTGCGCAGGAAATTTTGCCGGAAGTCCCGATTTTTTGGTGCCGCAGTTCGCTGGACGCGATCCTGTTCAGGCAGATGGCGGCGGCCCTCAAACGGCAGTTTCTCGATCGAACCCGACCATCCCGTCAATTGTCGTGCACATGATTCGGCCAGCGTCCGGATTTGCCTTAATTGCCTGACGATGGGCTTGAGCCTGGGCCGGTCCTGCACCACCGCCATCATCGAGCGAACTTCGCCTGATGAGCCACGCACGATGGCGATGAATGACTGCAACTCATTCGTGGTTGAACGTTCGAATCTCTCGGAAATGTTGTTCGAAACCGAAAGGGCGGCGCGGTCCAACTGGTTGCGGAAGCCCGGTGAGAGCGGGACGTTGGGTTCTTCAAGCAGATCAAGCACGGTATTGTAGAGTCGTTTTGCTTCCTGCCAGACGGGTAGTTCCTCGAAGTGTTGGTATTTTGCCATAACGGTCTCCCTTTTTTTGTGTTGAATTGGTTTACGTGCATCGCAATGGCTTCGCAATGGCCAATAGACGATGGCAGATGGAAAATCAATTCCCAATTTGAAAATGTTCTTCGGCTTTTTCGCATCTGCCATTTGCCATTGTCCATTTGCCATTATCGATGCGCCATTCGCGCGCAACGCGCTACCGCGTAGTGAATCCATGGTAAGCCGCCGCCTCGCCTCGGATAAACCGCCAAAGTTGCCGGGCTTGGACTTCGAGCATTCGGCGATAGGCCATCTTGTATTCAAACTCGGGATGGCTTACCTCGGTATCGAGTCGTCGAAACCACGTTTCCCAAAAGCGCTTTCGGCCCTCGTCGTTCAGAAACGTGCCGTTCGCACTGCGGATGAAATCCTCCGGCCCCAGTTCGCCCCGGTTCACGAGCGAGATCGCCACGCTGTCCGCCGTCAGCGGGCGGAATTCCTCCATCAGGTCCAGGGCCAAGGCGGGTCGGCCATAGCGCGGCTGATGCATGAAACCAAGGAACGGATCCAGTCCGACGGCGTGGCAGACCCCTGTGAGTTCCTTGGCCAGCATCGAGTAGCCCAACGAGAGTAGCGCGTTGACCGGGTCGCGCAGGGGACGCCGGTTGCGCCCCCGCCAATCGAACTTCCAGTCCTCGCGCTGTTTGAGCATGGATTCGAACTGCTCAAAATATAGCGCGGCGGCGTTGCCCTCGATGCCGAGCAACTCGGCCATGTCGCGGGCGGATCCCGTGGCGTCGCGGAAGTGTGCCATGAGCTTGAGCACCCGGTCCGGCACGTCCCCGTTGCGCATCAACATGACGCGTTGATTATGGATTTTGGCGCGAATGACTTCCCTCGCTAGCTGAAGCCTCACACCGGGCAGTTCAAAGAGCCTGTATTGACCGCGTCGCGCATCCACCCCGCTGGCTGGCAAACCGCGCAACAGGCCGATAAACCGCCCCGCCGGGCTGAAGTAGGAGACATCAATCCCGAGGTCCAAGCATGTCTCGATCGCCTGCGCGGTGATCTGCACCGCGCCGTAACAGTAAATCGCCCGCACCTGTTGGCCGGGAAGCTTTCGCACCTCCTCGCCCTTGACGGACACGACCAACTGGTCGCCTCGTTGACCGATTTGTGCCCCAGGCGTCTGCACAACCAACACCTCGCCATCGTCACGCTCCGGCCGCGGCGGCTCCAGCGTGGGCGGTCCTTTTCCCGACTCGGCTGCAAAATCCAGCGCATCGAGAATCCGATCGCGTAATTGGTCTTCGGTTTGTCGAACGAAGCCGAACTGCATCTGGGCCTCGGTTTCCGCGGGCTTACACCGTCTCGACCACCAGAGCGTTTCGTTCGGCAGGCAGACCGGGTAGGCGGAGCAGTAAAGACAGCGGGCATCATTGCGCAATGGGGGCGGACATTTGCCGCTGGCGGCCACTGCCCGCGCCTCCTCGATCGTGCTGCGCACGCGGGCAAACAAGGCCTCGTTGAATTCGACCGGAACGCGCCGTTTGTCCGCCGCGTAATAGATGGCGCCGCGCGCCACGTTGACGCCTTGCTCACGCAGGAGCAAGGCATGAGCGGCCACCTGGATGGCGTCTGGCTCCTTGGCCTCCCGTTCGCCCTCCGAATTGCGCCGGGCCGAGCCTTTCTTGTAGTCAATGACCTCTGCGCCGTCCGGCCCGCCTTCGATGATGTCCACCACGCCAATCAGCCCGAGCGCCTCGCTCTCCAATCGCAGGCTGCGAATCTTCGCGCCCTCAGGCAGGTTCTCGGCAAGCGCCTTGGCTTTGTCGTCATCCAGCCGGGACGGCGCATCCACGTTGCGGTGGACGTGACTACCTGCCACCGTATCCGCGTTTTCCTGGAAGATGTTCTCGACCCACTGGAAATAGAACAGCCGCGGACAATAGATGAAGTTGTGCAGACGACGCACCGGCATCGGCGGCTGGGTTTCCAACGAACCGTTAGCGCGCAACGGGGACTCGCTCATCGACCGTTCCTCGTTGACGGCAACAGGCTTTCCGGCAGGCCGATCAATTCGCCATCCGTCCCATCCGGCCGCCAGACGACACGGCCGTCTTTCAGCATGCGAATAATCACGCCCTGCGTCGAGCCGCGCAAAGTCTTCACGCGGTCGCCGGCTTTCAGGTCGGAAGAGCGCGCGAGACTCTCCACGGCTTGCGCCATCAAGTCCTCCGCCAGAACACCCGTGATGAAGTGCGCGACGGCCGAGGCGGCTTCCTTGCGGCGATGAAACGAAAGGTCGGAGAAGAGCGCGATCGCGAGCGCACGGCCGATTTCAGCGAACGTGTTGCCGTTGAAGAAGAGGAACGGGGCGCGGCGATGGCAGGATCTGAGGAACCGGAGCGTTTCGAGCAGGGTCAGTTCGGCGACTCGTTTTTGTTCCCACTCTGCTGCGACCGTTGCGTGAGTTTCCGTGTTAATGCCTCGCTGCGCGCGGCCTCGTTCGCAGAGTCCTCCATTGATCTGGGCGACAGATGCCCAGTTCCAGTTTTCGAGAAACTTGGCTCGGCTTTGTAGCGGTGCTGGTTCGCCTGGGCTTCCTCGAGGATGTCCTCCGCCGTCAGGTGCTTCAGCAAGTCCGTTCTCAGTTTCATCGCTCATACGATACCCTTTTTGTCGCGATCCGGCAACCTTATAAGTTGAGCCAGCCAGGGGCGTGCGCCCATCTTTGGCCGGGCTTCCAGCGAACCGCGAGTGCGCAGGGCGGATATGCTCATGGATCAACAAAGCTTGTTTCGCCAAGCTTTCAAACGTGCTTCATTGATCTCCAAACAGCGATTCCACATCTCCGTCTTTACCGCACCCCAAAGCGCCTTACCGCTTACCATTTGCACCTTTTCTCCGGACTTTGCCGGATCAGTGACTGTCGCAGTATCCCAATGTGCAATACAAGCCAAGTCGCGGTAATAGTGAGGCTGTCGCGTATCCGTGATGGCGCTCTTTTCTTTGTCGAGATTAAGACGGAAGTTCCTTTTTAAAGACATAGCGATTTCGCACGTAACCTACTCATTTCAA